>OGQM01000371.1_pt1 | contig 42008 bp, 26 predicted proteins | sample 1553191 | NCBI WGS metagenome assembly OGQM01 (sample SAMEA2579954, study PRJEB22360) | human gut metagenome | biome: human gut; feature: human-associated habitat; material: faeces | place: Denmark | collected 2008/2010 | reverse complement strand
GGCAGGTTATATGCGTCCGTCGGTTTCCGGCTGGCTGCCGGACGGGGCACTTGGTTCCCGATTCGTATATGATGAGAATATCAATGCCTCTTATCTACAAGTCGGCTATGAGAAAGACCGCTTGAAAATCTCAGCGGGTCTAAGGTTGGAACATACCCATGTACACGGGGACTTTGGAGGAAATACACAACAGAAAGACTCTTCGTTTACAACGAATTACTTCCATTTGTTTCCTACCATTGCTTTGCAATACGGTTTGACTTCGGAACATTTGTTTCAGTTTTCGTATGGCAGGCGTATTACCCGCCCCAATTATGGTGATTTGAATCCTTTTACCTATATATTTGATGACTATACCCATGAAGGGGGAAATACGAAGCTGCATCCTTCTTTCTCTGATAATATAGAGTTGGGGTATGTGTATCGTGACTGGTTTCAGACGGTTCTCTTTTTCTCGTATACAGATGATGCTATCATGAAGAGCTATCGCGAACAAGAGGAACGGCGTATCTATGTAATGCCTCAGAATCTGTCTTCCTATGTACAGACGGGTATGCGTGTACATGCCGCCAACCTCTCACCTGTTTCTTTTTGGAAGGTGAATCTGACCGCTATCGGTATTTATAATAATTATGGTTGGACGGAACAAGGGCAGAAAATGAAAAACCGTATGTTTACCCCGATACTCGGCTGCATGAACCAGTTTGCTTTCGCTTCAGTATGGTCGGCCGAACTTTCGGCAAATTATAATGGGCGAATGGCCTACGGACAAGCCACTGTACATCCGGTGCTGGAGGTGAATATCGGTATTCAAAAGAAGATGTTCCGTAACAGATGTACCGTTACCTTGTTTGCCAAGGATGTATTCAACACCAATTATCAAAAAGTAGATATTCAATCTCCCGGTGTGCAGGCGTTTGTTGACGAACGGCACAACAAACGTGTGCTGGGTATTGCTTTCTCTTGGCGTTTTCAAAAAGGCAGCGATACAAAAGAAAGCAGAAGGAAAAAAGAAATAGATGAAACAAAAAGAGTAAATTTGTAACTACTATGGGCAGACTGTGGAACAAATGGCTGATACCGGCATTATTTGCCGTGATTCTTTTTCTATGTATTCGTGTGGCGAATGATATTCCGAAACATGAATACTATTGGGAAAGTAATGAGTGGAATTTCATGTTGAAGGATATGCTTGTGGTACTCTTCATGTCTTACCCTATCTTTTTTCTATTGAAGTATTGGCTTTGTTTGTGCCGGAAGCGGAAGTTGGTGTGGTGGCAGGAATACGGGGTGGTTGTCCTGACAGCTCCCGTCTGGTGTCTTCTGACGATGTGGGTTATCCGCTTTTTGATGGGGGTAAGTCTTGATTTATACGATGTGCCTATTCCCGCCATAGTCAGTATGTTGCTTGGCGGCTTCTTCTATATATTCTTGCGTAATCAGATGATACAGAAGGAAAACGAAGCTCAACGCCTGCAATTGGAGAAGATAAAAAATGACCAGCTCCAGACAGAACTGAAATTCCTTAAAGCGCAATATCATCCACACTTTCTTTTTAATGTACTCAATACGGTTTATTTTCAGATAGATGAGAATAATGAGGCTCCACGGCATACTCTTGAGCAATTGTCCGATTTGCTTCGTTACCAATTATACAATGATGGGGAGAAAGTGCAAGTCCGTGTGGAAGTGGAATATCTGAAACAATACATCAGCCTATGTAAACTTCGTGCTACGAAGCGGCTGCAGTTGCAGGTGCATTTCGATGAAATGGAGGCGCAGGTTGAGATTTATCCATTGTTGTTTGTACCGTTGGTGGAGAATGCTTTCAAATATGTGGGAGGGAACTATTTTATAGCTATGGATATGTGTCTGAAAGAAGGCAAGTTGTGTTTTAGTATTGAAAATTCTATACCGGAACCATTAGTGCACCAGAAAGGAAAACATGGAATCGGCATAGAAAATCTGAGGCGCAGGCTGGAGCTGCTATATCCGGAGCGTCATACGCTGGACATAAATAGAGGAGATACTTTGTTTAGAGTAAAACTTGTGATAGAATTATAGGATGAAACAGGTAAAATGTGTAATAACCGATGACGAGCCTACTGCATGTGAAGGATTGCAACGCTATGTGGAAAAGGTGGATTTCCTTTCTTTAATGGGTGTATGTGAAGATACTATGCAGTTGAACACTCTTTTGCAGACTGAGCAGCCGGACTTGTTGTTTCTGGATATTGAAATGCCTTATCTTTCGGGGCTTGAACTCTTGGCATCTCTTGCCCATCCGCCTCATGTGATTATCACTTCCGCTTATGAGCAGTATGCATTGAAAGGTTATGAACTTGATGTTACGGACTATCTGTTGAAACCGATTTCGTTTGACCGGTTCCTGAAAGCGGTGAATAAAGTACATGGTCTTTTGCAGCAGGAGAAATGGCCGGATGAAGCTAATAATTTTATATTTGTCCGTTCAGACCGTCAGATGCATAAGGTGTTGTTTAAGGATATTCTGGTGGTGGAGGGGCTGGAAAATTACGTCTGTATTTATACGGAAAGCACAAAGCTGCTTGTACGTTCTACCATGAAGCGTATGATAGAGGCTCTTCCTGGTGGAGTATTTCAGCAAGTCCATAAATCATATCTGATAAATTTGGAAAAGATTGAGATGATAGATGGCAATCGGATTATAGTTGGGAGGCATACTGTTCCGGTGGCACGTAATTTCCGCGAGGAGGTGTTTGCACGTATTTTGAAGAATACTTTGTAGTTGCGCAGGAGAAGCTTGTCATGATAAAACTCCGGGCACGAATTACATGGATTTCACGTTTTTTGCTAACCGCAACTGTGAAATTCATGTAATTCGTGCCCGAAAGAAAGTGTCAAAGGCGTATTGCTGCACGTGACTATTATGGCCTTAGTCTATTATTTCAAATCCCGTATACGGAACCAATGCCTTTGGTATGCGGATTCCTTCTGGAGTCTGGTTGTTTTCCAGCAAGGCGGCAACGATGCGTGGCAGAGCGAGTGCGGAACCGTTCAGCGTATGGCAAAGCTCTGTTTTCTTTTCTGCCGTACGGTAGCGGCATTTCAGACGGTTGGCTTGATAAGTGTCAAAATTAGAGACGGAACTTACTTCCAGCCAGCGTTTCTGTGCTTCGGAATACACCTCAAAGTCAAAACAGAGGGCAGCCGTGAAGCTCATATCGCCACCGCAAAGGCGCAGGATGCGGTAGGGGAGTTCCAGCTTTTGAAGCAAACCTTCTACGTGGTCCAACATCTCCTGGTGGGATTGTTTGCTGTGTTCCGGTTTGTCGATGCGTACCAGTTCCACTTTGGAGAATTCGTGCAGGCGGTTCAAGCCACGTACGTCTTTCCCGTATGAACCGGCTTCACGGCGGAAACATTGTGTGTATGCACAGTTCTTGATGGGCAACTGCTTTTCGTCCAGAATCACATCACGGTAGATGTTGGTTACGGGGACTTCGGCGGTAGGAATCAAGTAGAGGTCGTCCACTTCGCAATGATACATTTGCCCTTCCTTGTCAGGCAGCTGTCCCGTGCCGTAGCCGGAAGCGGCGTTCACCACTGTGGGCGGCATTATTTCCGTATAGCCGGATTTGCGTGCTTCGTCCAGGAAGAAGTTGATGAGTGCGCGTTGCAGTTGTGCGCCTTTGCCTTTGTATACGGGGAAGCCGGCACCGGTAATCTTGACACCCAGGTCAAAGTCTATCAAGTCATATTTCTTGGCCAGTTCCCAGTGGGGCAGGGCGTCTTTGGGCAGCTCGGTTTCCATACCACCTATTTTCTCTACTACATTGTCGTCGGCACCTACGCCTTCAGGCACGCTGTCGTAGGGAACGTTGGGGATGGTATAAAGCAAAGTCTGCAAATCGTTGGCAGCCTGGTCCATATTGGCTTGCAAGTCCTTGTTGACTTCTTTCAGCTCGGCCACGCGGCTTTTGGCGGCTTCTGCTTCTTCTTTCTTGCCCTCCTTCATCAGTTGTCCGATGGATTTGGAGAGTGAGTTGGCTTCTGCCAGGTTTTTATCTAGGATGGTTTGATTGGCTTTTCTTTTGTCATTGAAGTCCAGCACTTGTGCAATGGTTTCTTTTGCATTCTTGAAGTGCTTCTTTTCCAGTCCGCGGAGAACCGCGTCGGTGTTTTCTGTAATTTGTTTGATGGTAAGCATATCTTATACTTGTTTTTATGTTATTCGGTTTTGTGAGTGCAAAGATATGGAAAAAACAAATAAAGTGTTGCTTTTGACATAAAAGAAAGGGATGCAACCTATTCGGATTGCATCCCTTTTCCTTATTTCTTGTTCGGAAACTTATGCTTCTGCATTTTCTGCAGGGATAACAGAAACTGAACGTCTGTCTTCCTTGCCCACTTTGAATTGTACAGTTCCGTCTACTAAAGCGAAAAGAGTGTGGTCTTTTCCCATACCGATGTTATTACCCGGGTGGAATTCAGTACCTCTTTGACGAACGATGATGTTACCTGCTTTGCAAGCTTCGCCACCAAATATCTTAACGCCTAATCTTTTACTTTGTGATTCGCGGCCGTTCTTAGAACTACCGACACCTTTTTTATGTGCCATTTCTTCTTACTGTTTTAATTGATTAAGCTACTACTTCTGTAATTGTTAACTCTGTGAATTGTTGACGGTGACCGTTCAACTTACGATAACCTTTTCTTCTTTTCTTGTGGAAAACAAGAACTTTATCGCCTTTTACCATGTTTGATACGACCTGGCAAACAACCTTTGCACCCTCTACTGTGGGAGCGCCTACGGTGATGTTGCCGTCTTTGTCTACCAAAAGAACCTTGTCAAACTCTACTGTTGCACCGTTTTCTGCATTCTGGATGTGGTGTACAAACAGCTTTTTGCCAGCTTCTGCTTTGAATTGCTGACCGTTGATTTCTACAATTGCGTACATTTCTTATATATAATGTATAAGTTAGCTCCGTCGGGTGGTCTCTAATCACTTAGAAAGCACTTGGTCGAACCCGGTGCGGAATAATCGGGCACAAAAGTACTCTTTTTATTCTAAATGGACAAATGTTCTTTTGCTTTTTTGTTCTTTTAATGCAGATTGTACTTTTAGATTATTGGAGAAAAACTGTTTCATCAAGGAGAAACAGTCCGTGTAGGGATGGTTTCTGTTACAAAATGAATTTCAGAACATAGATACCGGCCAGCATCAGCGCCATTACAAGACACGCGAATATGACGAGTAGCACAAGACTGTAAGTCAGCATGAGGATAGTGCGCCAAAAGCTTCTCCACCAGGTGCAGCGGTACAATTGTTTGTAATTCCAACAGAATAGGACGAAAATAAGCCATAAAGGCAGCTCATACAAATCGTCTACCTTTGCGTACCCGTTGAAAGGCAGCACGATGATGCTCAGCAGGAGTATCTGGCAAGCTATGTAGGCTTGTATGAACACATGCTCCGTGGTATTGTAGTTTAACTTATATTTCCGGCGTCGGAAGGCAAGTTGGGTGGCAAGTGCAAACAAAGGCAGTGTGGCAATGATGCGGAATGCCTTGTTTCCGTGTCCCCAGCTCTTCATCAGATTCCATACTTTCATTAGGAAAGGAGAGTTCTGTAAGACTTTTTCCAGTCTGTCTCCCACTTCCGAGGTGTCGTTTACAAATTCATCGATGAGGTCGCCATCATCGCTGTTCTGTTCGGACACCTGTGTGGCAGAAGTGGAGTCGTTCTTCTCTTCCAGTTTGTTCAAGCTTTTCTCCAGGCTTTTTATAGTGATGGCGAGGGCTCGCTTTTCCTCTTTGCTATAGGTTTTCTCCATCTTTTTGGTAAGCTTCTCTTTAGCGGCAATGATTTCTTCTTTGTCTGTCTGCTCTGTCTTTTCCGTCTTTTCTTTTTTGCTTAGGGCTTCCGGGTCTACCAGTTGCACAGCCATGATATAAAGGGCTGCAAGAATGAAGAGTGTCTGGAACGGGCGAAAATACTCTACACGCTTACCACCGATGAAGTCTCTAATCATGTACCCCGGACGGTAGAGGAGTTCCAGAAGGGTACGTCCAAAGCCATTATCTATATTGAAGAAGCCTCCGGCAATGTTTTTAAGCGCGTTGCTCAACCGATAGCGTGGAGTGTTACGGCTTTGTCCGCAACGGTTACAGTAGTTGCCGGTATAGGTGGTGCCACAATTCAGGCAGGTGCAGGTTTCGTTGCCAGCGGGAGGAGTTTTTCTCCCTTGTATCAGCTTGATGTGAAATGCGCGTAAGCGTACTGCGCAGGGGTGCCACCATGAGTCGATGAAAGTTCTTGCTTTGTTGGGTAGTATCCTTCTTTTTTGGAGGATACCCCACAATGTCAGTATGAAAACAACCGGGAAGAAGTTGCTGTCGTCGGTCATGTCCAGTTCTTCAATAGCCAGCCAGAAGAGTGTCACTAGAAGGAGGATTTGCCAGACGCTTATCCTTTTCTGTTTCCGGGGAGAAGTGGCATGCGCGTTTTCCGGCCGGATGGGATTTTCAATCTTGAATATGGAAGGATACTCCTCCTGAACTGCCAGCAGTTCTTCCAAGGTGTTCATTATTTTCCGGTGTGGGTACTTCTCCAATTCTTTGGCAGTGGTTACTCCGTGGGTGACTCCAGCAAAGTCTACTCCGGCCGCTTGGGCTGTTTCCGCATCTACCGTGCTGTCGCCTATATAGAGGGTCTCGGCTTTGCTGACATGTAGCCGCTTAATGGCAAGGAGTAGCCCTTCGGGAGATGGCTTGGCGGCTTTCACGTCTTCACCACCCACGATGATGTCCATAAAATCTTCAGGAAAATGCTGGTTGAGGAGTTCCTTGATGCGGAATCGGTATTTGGTCGAGATGATTCCGATGCGGGCGCCGGAGTCCTTCAGTGCAGTCAGTACGGACTTGGTTTCCAGGAAAAGCACCGTGTTGACAGTCATATGCGTATCGGCCTCTTTTCGGTATTCTGCCTTGAATCCTGCCAGTTGTCCGGCATCTGTCACGCCGGTGAGGATGGAAAAAGAGTCTTCCAGAGTCTTGCCGATAGTACGTTTGATGTCGTCATCCGTCACCTCTGTATATCCGTGACGGGTCAGTACGTTGTGGAAACAAGTGACGATTCCGCGGGAAGAATCAGCAAGCGTATAATCAAAGTCGAAAAGATAGGTCGTGTAATTCATTGTGACTTTTTGTGACAAAGATAGTGTAAAGTATATTTTTACAAAATAAAAAAGAGGATTAATCGGAATTTTGTATTACTTTTGTTTGCATGAATTCTGTAGAAAAGTGACAAGATGTGTAAGTGTTTTATCCGGTTAGGTTGTTATACTATACACGTTAACCCTATAATGTTATGAATTTGATAAAATCTTGTTGTTTGTTTGTGGTCTTTTCATCCTTTCTGGCATGCACCTCGCAGGTGTCGGATGTGAAGAGTGTGTCTTATACAGAGTTTGTGAATCCCTTTATCGGTACAGATTTTACTGGAAACACCTATCCGGGTGCCCAGGCGCCGTTTGGCATGGTGCAGCTCAGTCCTGACAACGGACTGCCGGGCTGGGACCGTATTTCCGGATATTTTTATCCGGACAGTACCATTGCAGGCTTCAGCCATACCCATCTCTCCGGAACCGGCGCTGGTGACTTGTATGACATCTCTTTTATGCCGGTGACATTGCCTTATAAGGAGGCGGAAGCTCCGCTCGGCATTCACTCTTTGTTCTCTCATTCGGAAGAATCGGCAAGCGCTGGATATTATCAGGTGCGTCTGAAAGATTATAATATAAATGTAGAGTTGACGGCCACCGAGCGTTGTGGCATTCAGCGGTATACTTTCCCAAAAGCCGATGCTGCCGTTTTCCTGAATTTGCGGAAAGCCATGAATTGGGATTTTACCAATGATTCTCACATAGAAGCCGTCGATTCGGTAACGGTGCAAGGTTACCGTTACTCTGACGGTTGGGCACGCGACCAGCGCCTCTACTTCCGTACACGTTTCTCCAAACCGTTTGCTGCGATGCAGCTCGATACAGCTGCCATAGAGAAAGAAGGCAAGCGGATAGGGACATCTGTCATTGCACGATTCGACTTTCAGACTAAGGAAGGAGAACAGATTCTTGTCAGTACTGCCATCTCCGGTGTAAGTATGGAAGGGGCGGCACGTAATCTAGCAGCAGAAGTACCTGATGATGATTTCGACAAATACCTGGCTGCTGTGCAGGATGATTGGAACGAACAATTGTCCCGGATAGAAATAAAATGCGATGACCGCGATGAGAAAGTCAAGTTCTATACAGCTTTATATCATTCGATGATTGCTCCTACCATTTACAGTGATGTGGACAGCGCCTATTACGGTCCCGACAAGCAAGTGCACCGGGTAGAGGGCTGGACAAATTACAGTACTTTCTCCTTGTGGGACACTTACCGTGCGGCTCATCCTCTCTATACTTTTATTGAGCCGGAACGGGTGAATGATATGGTGAAGTCCTTCCTCGCCTTCTTCGAACAGAACGGCCGCCTTCCCGTATGGAATTTTCAGGGGGGCGAGACAGATATGATGATAGGTTACCACTCTGTGCCGGTTATTGTAGATGCCTATCTGAAAGGTATTGGGGACTTCGATGCGAAAAAGGCCTTGGAGGCTTGTGTAGCTACTGCCAATATCGATTCCTATCGTGGCATTGGGTTATATAAGAAATATGGCTATGTTCCTTATAATGTGACGGATCAGTATAATTCGGAAAACTGGTCACTTTCTAAAACACTGGAATATGCATATGATGACTATTGTATAGCCCGTATGGCAGAGAAGCTGGGCGATAAGGAGGTTGCGGACGAGTTTTATAAGCGTTCCCGTAATTACCGGAATGTCTACAATCCGGTAAGTTCTTTCATGCAGCCCCGTGATGACAAGGGAGAGTTTATCCGGAACTTCTCGCCGGACGACTATACTCCGCACATCTGCGAGAGCAACGGCTGGCAATACTTCTGGTCTGTGCAGCAGGATATTGACGGTTTGATAGTTTTGACCGGAGGTAAGGAACGGTTTGCCCAGAAGCTGGACAGTATGTTTACTTACAATCCTTCTGCAGATGATGAGTTGCCTATTTTCAGCACCGGGATGATTGGCCAGTATGCGCATGGAAATGAGCCTAGCCATCACGTCATCTATCTGTTCAATGCTGTGGATCAACCTTGGAAAACCCAGAAATATGCAGCCCGGGTGATGCGTGAACTCTACCAGAACACTCCTGCCGGTTTGTGCGGCAACGAGGATTGCGGACAGATGTCCGCCTGGTATGTGTTCAGTGCGATGGGCTTTTATCCGGTAGACCCGGTTGGTGGAAAATATGAAATCGGTACCCCCCTATATCCGGAAATGAAGATGCACCTGCCCGGTGGAAAGACCTTTACGGTACTGGCGCCGGCGGTGAGCAAGGAAAATTGCTACATTCAATCTGTCAAACTCAACGGTAAGAACTATGACAAAAGTTATATTACGCATGAACAGATAATGGATGGAAGTGTTTTCGAATTTGAAATGGGGGATAAGCCAGGTCAGGCATGGTACAGTCCCCGATAACCGGCTAACATATGAATGAACATTTCGACTTGACATATAAATCCCTTTTCCGCAGGTATTATACCAACCTGCTGTTCTATGCCACACGCATTGTGGGGGAAGAAGATGCGGAAGATGTGGTACAGGATGTTTTCGTGGAGCTGTGGAAGCGGAAAGATACCATGAAGGTGGGAGAGCAGATTCAGGCTTTTCTGTATAGGGCGGTGTATACCCGTGCCTTGAACGTTCTGAAGCATCGGGACATTGTGAGTGGCTATGAGGCTGTCATGCTCGAAATCCATAAAAAGAGGGTTGAGTTCTATCAACCTGACAGCAATGATGTGGTGAAACGGATAGAGGATGCCGAACTCAGGAGGAAGCTGTCCGATGCCATCAATGAATTGCCGGACAAGTGCCGGATGGTATTCAAACTCAGCTATCTGCATGATATGAAAAATAAGGAGATAGCTGATACGATGGGAGTGTCATTGCGTACGGTGGAGGCTCACATGTACAAAGCTTTGAAGTTACTGCGCGATAAACTGGGGTATCTGAACCTGATGTTGGCTCTGTTTTTCATCGGGAAAGTAAGTGTTTTTGCGAGCAGCGTTGTTTTATTATCATAATGAAGGAAAGAATGAATAAGTTGAATGAGGAGATATTGGCCAAGTTCCTTATGGGTGAATGTACGGAAGATGAACTTCGTGAGGTGAACGCCTGGCTGGAAGGGTCGGGTGAGAATGCACGCGAATTGTTCAGGCTGGAGGAGATTTACCACTTGGGGAGACTGGGGGATACTTCGAATACACAAGACATAGAAAAGGCCGAAAAGCGATTGTTTAAAAGGCTGGAACAAGAGAAGACGAAACAATACAAGGTACGGAGGATGGTTGGGTGGATGCGGTATGCGGCCGTATTTGTGGGCTTCTTCCTTTTGGGAACTTTCGGCTATCTTTTTTATCAGACTTATAGCCAGCCGGAAACATTACTGGCTGTCACCACTCATGATAAGATTAAGGAACTGAAACTGCCGGATGGAACCAAAGTCTGGCTGAATAAAAACACTACCCTGAAATATCCACATGAGTTTGCAGGGAAGGGAAGAAAGGTTTATCTGGAAGGAGAAGGATATTTTGAGGTGATGAGGAATCTGGAAAAACCGTTTGTCGTACAGAGTGAGGCCATGCAGGTCAGAGTATTGGGAACTGTTTTCAACCTCAAGTCTGACAAGGCTAAGATGTCTGCAGTAGCTACCCTTTTGAAAGGCGAAGTAGAGGTGAAAGGTAATCATGGCGAGGGTATGATTATCCTTGCCCCCGGACAGAAAGCCGAGCTGAACGGAATGACTAGGCGTCTGGTGGTGAAGCAGGTGGATACGGGAATCGAAAACTGGCACAATAATGAGTTTGTCTTTGAGAAGGCTGACCTATACACCATTGCGCGTACATTGGAGAATTCGTATGGGGTGAGGGTAATTCTGGCACCGAACATAGATGTAAGCAAGACTTACTCGGGTACACTGAAGAAAAAAGAGAGTGTAGGGGCTGTGCTGAATCTGATAAAGAATGCCATTCCATTGGAGTATAAAATTGTGGGGAACAGTGTTTTCCTCTCCTCAACGAAGTAGGAAGGCTGCACAAATTCGAGATATGACGAGAAGAATTTATTTAATACTAACAACTTTCTAATATTATGCGAAAATTAATCCTATTGTTTTTTTTTTGTGAGCAGTGCTTTATGGCTGCATGCCAAAGACTTTACCCGGTATGTCAGTCCTCTTGTCGGCACGCAGTCTACTTTCGAGCTTTCCACCGGTAATACCTATCCTGCGATCGCACGTCCCTGGGGTATGAACTTCTGGACTCCTCAGACAGGTAAGATGGGTGACGGCTGGCAATACGTCTATACCGCGAACAAGATCCGTGGTTTCAAGCAGACACACCAGCCCAGTCCCTGGATTAACGACTACGGGCAGTTCTCCATTATGCCGGTGGTTGGCAAACCCGAGTTTGATGAAGAGAAGCGTGCAAGCTGGTTCTCCCACAAGGGCGAAGTGGCACTTCCTCATTATTATAAGGTATATCTTGCCGAACACGATGTGGTTACCGAGTTCACCCCTACCGACCGTGCCGTATTGTTCCGTTTCACTTTCCCTGAAAATGATCATTCATACATTGTTGTCGATGCCTTTGACAAGGGCTCTTATGTGAAGATACTTCCGGAACAGAATCGTATTATCGGTTATACTACCCGTAACAGCGGCGGTGTTCCCGAGAACTTCAAGAACTATTTCGTGATAGAGTTCGACAAGCCTTTTACTTATAAGGCGTCTGTAGCCGATGGCGTCTTGACCGAGAATAAGGTTGAGCAGGAAGCCGGACATGCCGGTGCTGTTATCGGTTTCAAAACCCGTAAGGGTGAAGTGGTACATGCCCGTGTAGCCTCTTCTTTCATCGGTTTTGAGCAGGCTGACCGTAACTTGAAGGAGCTTGGCAATGACAATTTGGAAACACTGGTTCAGAAAGGTCAGGATGCCTGGAACAAGGTGCTGGGCCGTATTGATGTGGAAGGCGGAACCCTTGACCAGTACCGTACTTTCTACTCATGTTTGTATCGTTCCTTGTTGTTCCCGCGTGCATTCTATGAACTGGATGAGGCGGGAAATCCGATTCATTACAGTCCCTACAATGGGCAAGTGTTGCCCGGCTATATGTATACGGATACCGGTTTCTGGGACACTTTCCGCAGTCTTTTCCCATTCCTCAACCTGATGTATCCGTCGGTGAACAGGCAGATTCAGGAAGGTCTTGTCAACACCTATAAGGAAAGCGGTTTCTTCCCCGAATGGGCAAGTCCGGGTCACCGTGGCTGTATGATTGGCAACAACTCTGCTTCCGTACTGGCAGATGCCTATCTGAAAGGTGTGAAGGTGGAGGATGTGCAGACGTTGTACGAAGGTCTCATCAACGGTACAAAGAATGTCCATCCCGAGGTCTCTTCTACGGGTCGCCTCGGCTATGAGTATTACAACAAGCTTGGTTATGTTCCCTACGATGTGAAAATCAACGAGAACACTGCCCGTACTTTGGAGTATGCTTATAATGACTGGTGCATCTACCGCATGGCAAAAGAACTGAACCGTCCGAAGAAGGAGCAGAAACTCTTTGCGGAACGTGCCATGAACTATAGGAATGTATTTGATAAGGAAAGCAAGCTGATGCGTGGTCGTAATCAAGACGGCCAGTTCCAGTCTCCTTTCTCTCCTTTGAAGTGGGGTGACGCCTTTACTGAAGGTAACAGCTGGCACTATTCCTGGTCTGTATTCCACGACCCTCAAGGTCTGATAGACCTGATGGGTGGAAAAGAGTCTTTCGTAGAGATGCTTGACTCTGTATTTATTGTCCCGCCCTTGTTCGATGACAGCTACTACGGCCAGGTAATCCATGAAATCCGTGAGATGACAGTGATGAATATGGGTAACTATGCCCATGGCAACCAGCCCATCCAGCACATGATTTACCTTTATAACTACGCCGGGGAACCTTGGAAGGCCCAATATTGGCTTCGTCAGGTAATGAACCGCATGTATACTGCCGGTCCCGACGGTTATTGCGGTGACGAGGACAACGGTCAGACTTCCGCGTGGTATGTCTTCTCTGCACTTGGTTTCTATCCGGTTTGCCCTGGTACGGACGAGTATGTATTGGGCGCCCCTCTGTTCCGTAAGGCTACCCTCCATTTCGAGAACGGTAAGTCCCTGACAATTGACGCTCCGGATAACTCACCGGAGAACATGTATATCGAGTCTCTCAAGGTGAACGGCGTGGATTATTCCAGGAATTATCTGACGCATGGCGATTTGCTGAATGGCGGTACCTTGAGGTTTGATATGGGCAGCCAGCCTAATATGAAGAGAGGTACGCAGCCGGAAGATTATCCTTATTCTTTCTCGAATGAACTGAAGAAGTAAAGAATAGTAATAATATAGTAAGAAAAGGGTTGCCTCGAAAATAAGTTGATATATCATTTTGTTATTTACTATCTGTATTATAGGTGTTTTTCTTGAATCAGGTGGAAATAATTATTTACTTCGTTAGTAATATTGAGCAAAATGATATATCAACTTGTTTTCGGGGTAACTCTTTTTTTTAGGATTAATGATAAAAAAGATACTTTTTCAGTAAGTGTATTTTCATTGTCTGTTGTTTTATATAGGAATGCGAGAGAATGAATCTCTCGAAGTAATTTATTGTATAACCTATAAATTGTGTTTATGAAAGACAATTATGCTTTTCGGAGTTCGACGTTCATGCGGGCTTTATTAGTTTTGTTGTTCATGGCAGTTTCTATCCAGTGGGGCTTTGCCCAGTTAAACCTGAATGTGTCTCGCGGCACATTGGGGACAGTCATTGAACAAATCAAGTCTCAATCCAAGTATCAATTTTTTTATGACGACAAGCTGGCTGCGCTGTCAGTAGAAAACGTTAAAGTGAACAATGTATCCATTGAAGATGCTTTGAATGTTATTCTCAAGGGGAAGAACATTTCGTATAAAGTGGAGGACAACATCGTTTATCTTTCAGAAAAGACCGCTACTTCACAAGAAGGTAAGCAACAGGGGAAAGAGCGGACTATTACCGGAGTCGTATCAGATGATATGGGGCCTCTGATTGGTGTGAACGTATTGGTAAAAGGTACCAGCAATGGTTGTATTACAGACCTGGACGGTAACTTTACGTTGACCACTACAGAAGCGAATCCGGTACTTGTATTCTCTTATATCGGTTATAAGTCGCAGGAAATTTCGGCGACCGGTTCAGCTTCCATTAATGTACTGATGCAGAATGACACGCAGATGATTGAAGAAGTGGTGGTCACTGCCCTCGGTATCAAGCGATCGGAAAAGGCATTGTCCTACAATGTACAGCAGGTGAATACAGATGCCATTACTTCCAATAAAGATGCCAACTTTGTGAACTCATTGAGTGGTAAGGTAGCGGGTGTGAACATCAATGCTTCTTCATCCGGTGTAGGTGGTGTATCAAAGGTAGTGATGCGTGGTACGAAATCTATCATGCAGTCTTCCAATGCACTTTATGTAATTGACGGTGTGCCTATTTTCTCTGGCCGTGGTACTGCCGGAGGTAAGGAGTTCGACTCCCAGGGATCTTCAGAACCGATTGCCGATATCAACCCGGAAGACATCGAGTCAATGTCAGTCCTGACTGGTGCCGCCGCTGCTGCCTTGTATGGTTCGGAAGCTGCCAACGGTGCCATTGTCATTACTACAAAGAAAGGTAAAGAAGGTAAGGTGAGCCTTACTGTCAGCAGTAATACTGAATTCACCAATCCGTTTGTGATGCCGAGCTTCCAAAACCGTTACGGTACGGGAACCGGTGGTGTGATGAGTACTTCAGGAGCCATGAGCTGGGGAGCACCTTTGTCTGCTGCCAATAATTACAATTACAGCCCGAAAGATGATTATTTCCAGACGGGTATTATAGGTACGGAAAGTATTTCTTTGTCAACCGGTACAGAGAAAAATCAGACGTATGCATCGGCTGCTGCAGTAAACTCCAAGGGGATTGTTCCCAACAACAAATACAACCGTTACAACTTCACGGTACGTAACACCACTACTTTCCTGGACGACAAGATGACTCTGGATTTCGGTGCAAGCTATATTCTGCAGAATGACCAGAACATGACGAACCAGGGTACTTACAACAACCCGTTGGTGGGTGCTTATTTGTTCCCGCGCAGCAACGACTGGTCTGATATCAGCATGTATGAGCGCTATGACGCTGCCCGTAAAATTTATACGCAATACTGGCCGGTAGGTGACGAAGGTATGGTAATGCAGAATCCTTATTGGATTAACTACCGCAATCTGCGCCAGAACAAGAAGGACCGCTATATGCTGAATGCCGGTTTGAGCTATAAGATTCTGGACTGGCTGACTGTTTCAGGACGTGTACGTTTGGATAACTCCAACAATGATTATACAGAAAAGTTCTATGCTTCTACCAATACACAGCTCACCGAGAGCTCTTCACGAGGTCTTTATGGTATTACCAAGACGCAGGACAAACAGTTGTATGCAGACTTCCTGGTGAGTATCAACAAATATTTCGGTGAAGATTGGTCACTCCAGGCCAACGTCGGTGGTTCATTCTCCGATATACGTTCGGATGCAATGAAAACACGTGGTCCGATTGCTGATGGTGGCGATGCCTTCAGCGGCGAACCGGTAGGTTTGACCAACTACTTTGCCATCCAGAACCTGAGTGCCAGCAAGACACAGCGTTTGCAGGAAGGATGGCGTGAACAGACCCAGTCTCTCTTCGCTTCGGCTGAGCTTGGTTACAAGAACACTTACTTCTTGACGCTGACCGGACGTAACGACTGGCCTTCACAGCTGGCAGGTCCCAACTCCAACAGCAAATCATTCTTCTATCCTTCAGTCGGTGGTTCTGTTGTACTGTCTGAGCTAATGCCTAACTTGAACAAAGATTATCTTTCTTTTATAAAGGTTCGTGGTTCATGGGCATCTGTTGGTAGTGCTTTCTCCAGATATTTGGCTAATCCTCACTATGAATGGAATTCAAGTTCCGGCCAGTGGAGTATCACGACCCAATATCCGTTGTACAATTTGAAACCTGAACGTACCAATTCTTGGGAAATCGGTTTGAACATGCGTTTCCTCAAGAACTTTGAATTGGACGTGACATATTACAATGCCAAGACTATGAACCAGACATTCAACCCGCAGTTGCCTGTCAGCGGTTGGTCGGCTATGTATATCCAGACTGGTGCCGTACGTAACTCCGGTATTGAGTTGTCACTGAATTACAAGAATACCTGGAAAGATTTTACATGGGATACCGGTATAACCTTCTCCAGCAACAAGAATAAAATCTTGACTTTGGCAGACAATGCCATCAATCCCGTTACCGGTGAACTGTTCTCTTTGAGCACGTTGAACATGGGTGGTTTAGGTGATGCCCGCTTCTTGCTGAAAGAGGGTGGGAGCATGGGTGACCTTTACTCACTGCGAGATATGAAACGTGATGCCAATGGACAGATTTTTGTGGACCAAAATGGAACGGTTGCTACGGAAGCCATAACGGACCCGGATAAATACATCAAGTTGGGAAGCGTACTTCCTAAAGGTAATTTGGCTTGGCGTAATAACTTCATTTGGAAGAATTTCACAGCAGGTTTCTTGATTTCAGCCCGTTTGGGTGGTGTGGTTTACTCACGTACACAAGCTATGTTGGACTATTACGGTGTGTCCGAGGCTTCTGCCGATGCACGTGATTTAGGTTACGTGTTGGTGAATGGTAGAGATAAGGTAAACCCCGAAACATGGTACGGTGTAGTAGGTAGCGGCACGTCTGTTCCCCAATACTACACTTATTCTGCTACCAATGTTCGTCTGCAGGAAGTATCTTTGGGTTACACCATCCCCAGAAAGTTGTTGAATGATGTGTGCGATATCAAGGTTTCGTTGGTAGGCCGCAACTTGTGGATGATTTACAGCAAGGCTCCTTTCGACCCCGAAAGTGTAGCTTCTACCGATAACTTCTATCAGGGAATCGACTATTTCATGATGCCGGCTTTGCGTAACATCGGCTTTAGCTTGAGCTTTAAATTTTAATACCAAACGATATGAAAAAGAGAAATATAATAAATAAATTGATTGTTGCTCCGTTGGTTATGGGCTTTATGTCCTGTACCGGCAATTATATGGATATCAACTCCAATCCTTATCAACCGGGTGATTTGACTCCGGATGATTATGCACTGGGTTCTGCCATGAGTAACTTGGCAAGTACGGTTATCTCATCAGATGTCAATACGGCACAGTTTACTGATTGTTTGTTGGGTGGACCGTTGGGAGGTTATTTTGCCGATTCAAATGCCGGCTGGTCCAATACAATATCCAATTTTAATGCTACAAATGACTGGACGCGTGTGTTCTTGATAAGTGACCGTATCATTTCAACACTTTACGGTAACTTGAGCACAGTGAAACAAGTATCGGAGAATACCAATAATCCGGTTCCTTATGCCATTGCTCAAATCATAAAGGTTGCTGCCATGAGTCGCGTGACTGATGCGTATGGGTCCTATTCCTTATTCTAAAATCGGTCAGGATGGCAAGATTACCATTCCTTATGATACGCAGGAAGAAGTATATAACGCATTCTTCAAGGAACTGGACGAATCCATCGAGGTGCTGACTGAAAACAGAAATGCGGCGTTGGTTGCTTCTGCAGATTTCGTGTACAGTGGTAATGTACAGAAGTGGGTGAAGTTTGCCAATTCATTGAAACTGCGTTTGGCTATCCGTATTGCCAATGTAAGCCCTGCTAAGGCTAAAGAAATGGCTGAAAGTGCAGTGAATCACGAGTTGGGTCTGATTGAAACAAATGCAGACAATGCTACATGGAAGTATTTCGGTACAATTAGCAATCCGTTGTTTGTGGCAGTACGTTACAATGAAGAAGCTTCAGGTGGTGATACCCATCCTGCTGCCGACATCATCTGCTACATGAACGGTTACAACGACAATCGTCGTGCCAGCTATTTTGAGGAATCAAAATGGCCTGGAGAGACTTATGTAGGATTACGTCGCGGTATCAACCTCAGTAAGATGAAGGAGTATTTCATCAATTATTCACGTGTGAAGATTTCCTCTTCTGATCCCGTGCTTTGGATGAATGCGGCAGAAGTTGCTTTTTTGCGTGCTGAAGCCACTGCAATCTATGGTTTCAACATGAAAGGAACCGCTGCTGATTTTTATGAACAAGGTGTCCGTCTCTCTTTCGAACAGTGGGGAGCTACCGGTGTAGACAGCTATCTGGCTGATGAAAGCAGTGTACCTGCTCTTTACAAAGATCCCGCCGGTCTTAATACTTATGAAAAGAACCTTTCAGCCATTACTGTCAAGTGGAATGAAAGGGCATCCAAGGAAGAAAAACAGGAACGTATCATTACCCAGAAGTGGATTGCGAATTGGCCGTTAGGTAACGAAGCTTGGGCTGACTATCGCCGTACAGGCTATCCCAAACTGTTGCCTGCAACCAGTGAAGGTAACTTGAGTGGTGGAATTGTTGATAGCGAGAAAGGTGCACGCCGTATGCCTTATCCTTCTGAAGAATATACAAGTAATACTGAAAACGTGCAAGAGGCAGTAAACAGCTATCTGGGTGGACCGGACAACATGGCTACTGACGTATGGTGGGCACGCAAATAATAACAATAAATGCTGAATAATTATGAAATTATATAAGAAATCATTCAAAGGAATCGCGCTGGCAGCTTTTTCCGTATTGGCATTGTCTGCCTGCTCCGACTGGACGGATTCAGAGAGTATTAAACTGAAAGAACCCGGAATCGACGAACAGTCTCCCGAACTGTATGCCAAGTATCTGAAGAACTTGCAGGAATACAAGAATTCTGACCATAAGATTGTATATGGCTGGTTTGATAATAGTGAGAAAGTTCCTTTCAGCCGCGGGCAGCACATGTCGGATGTTCCCGACAGCCTGGACGTAATTATCGCAACTACTCCCGATTTGGCGGAATTCGAATTGGAAGATATTGCAAATGTACATGAGAAGGGAACGAAAGTATTCTATTCCATCAGCTATGACAATATCTTGAAGGAACATACCGACAAGGTGAAAGAAGGAACAGAAACATCTGCATTCTCGGCTTATCTGTCGGCTGAGCTGAACAGACTGATAGCTCTTGAAGCACCTTTCGACGGTATTGTAGCCGAGTATCGTGGTAGCAATCCTATCTACATGTCCGAAGCCGACAAGGCTGAAGCAAAGGCAAATCAGGATACTTTCTTCGGTGTGATATCCAACTGGAAGAGTGCCAATTCAGGTAAGCAACTGGTGTTCCAGGGGTATCCTGCCAACCTGATAGGCCAGTCTGTGCTCTCTTCTTGTGACCATATCATCTTGATTACAAATGATGTCACGGATGTTGCCCAACTGGGGATAGAAGCGCTTCAGGCCTTGATGGCAGACGGTGTTCCGGCTGACCGCTTCATTGTATCGGCATCTACCGTCTCTCTGGATACAACAGATAAGACTACCGGATATTACAATGCTTTGAGAGCTCTGTCGGAAGCTGCTTATTGGGTGACAGAACCGTCTGCAGAGTTTACAAAAGCTGGTCTGGCTATTGAGAACATGCAGAATGATTACTACAATGCCACCAATACCTATCAATACGTGAGAGAAGCTATCAATATTATGAATCCTGCTCCTAAAAAATAAAAGAATATCATGAAACTGAAAAGTATATATTTAGTATCGATGGCATTATTGGCAGGTGTATTTGCTGCTTGTAATGATAATGACGTTGAGAATTTCGATAATCAGGTGTATATCAACGGCTCGGCGATGACCAGTACTGTGTTGTTGAAAAACACTGTTTCCGATACGGAAGGTTCATTCCGGATTTCAATGGCCCGTCCTGAATCGCAGGATATAACTATTGCCTTGAAGGCGGACCCTTCACTGGTAGCTACTTATAACGCTACCTATTATGACACAGCCGAGGCTCTGCCGGAAAACTATTATACGGTAGAAACTCCGCAGGCTACCATTTTGGCCGGTGCTGTCATTTCAGACGACATCACTGTCAGCTTCAAGAACTTGACGGAGCTGGACCGTGAGAAGGTATATGTATTGCCGGTTACGGTAGACCAGGCAAGCATCGGAGTCTTGAAGAGCTCCGGTACCATGTACTACGTGCTGAAGGGTGCCGCATTGATTAATACGGTTCCTGATATTACCAAGAATCTGGTTTACGTAACTTGGACCAATCCAGATGTAGCCAATAATATGAATAAGCTGACGGCAGAAGCGTTGATTCGTGTAAGCAAGTTTGACAAGATGCTGACTTCCATTATGGGTATCGAAGGTAAGTTCCTGCTCCGCATCGGTGATGCCGGAATTCCTCAAAACCAGTTGCAGGTGGCTACAAGTAGCGGCAATGTGACCGATGAGAGTCTGGTTATTCCGACAAACGAATGGACACATATCGCTGTGACCTACGATGCGGATGCAAAAACAGTTATAATCTACATCAATGGTAAGAATATGCTGGAGACTACTTTGGACTGCGGAGTCGTGAACTGGGGCCAGACCATGACCGATGAAGGTAACGGATTCTGGATTGGCCATTCATACAATCGTGACCGTTGGTTGGAAGGTAATATCTCAGAGGTGCGTATCTGGAACAAGGTGTTGACATCAGCAGAAATCAATGCAAAGGACCACTTCTACCAGGTAGAGCCGGATGCTGACGGACTGGTTTCTTACTGGAAGTTCGATGAGGGCGCCGGTACTGCCATTCACGATTATAGCGGAAATGAGAACAATGCTACTGCAGTGGAATCATTGACTTGGACTGCTGTGGAACTGCCCGCTAAATAATTTAGTTATACCTTAATTCAAATAAAAAGATATTGATTATGAAATATATGAATCATGTAAAATCAGGCTTGCTGGCAATGGCTTTTGCATGTGCAGGAATATGCTTCACCGGTTGTGAAGATGATGTTGTCATCAACACCGGCAACAGTGACAAGCTGGATACTGTGGATGGCGTGTATGGCTATGTAAAGTCTGCCGCCGGTGCACGTGAACTTACTCCGATTTCTGTTTTTGGCGACAAGGTTGCTACCGGACATCTCTATTTTGAACTGAGCAAAGCTGCAGAGCAGGATGTTACGGTGACCTTCAAAGTGGACGAAGACGTTTTGGAGGCTTACAATAAGAAGAATGGAACAAGCTATAAAATGTATCCCGCCGATAAGCTGAGCCTGGCGAACGGTGGAACTGCCACTATCAAGGCGGGGGGGCAGAAGGCGGGTTCTTTGGGACTATCAAAGAAAGCCGGAGGCACAATCGGACAGACTTATGCTGTTGCCGTTTCTGCATCTGCCAATAACGGTGTGGAAGTTTCTACAAACAATCAGGAATATATTTACTTGGTAAAGCCTTTGGCTGCTATTCCTGAGAGTATCAGTAAGGGTGATATACTTACACATTGCTTTGTGGAAGTAAATGACGAGAACATCTTGAATATGGGTGAATATACCATGAAGAGCAACGGAAAGCCTTTCTTTGATGTAGTCAGCATTTTTGCTGCCAACATCAATGTGGATAGCAAGACCGGTCGCGTACATGTTTTCTGCAATGACCAGGTTTCCTTCTTGCTGAGAAATGCGGATAAGTTCATCCGTCCTTTGCAGGCTAAAGGCATTAAGGTGGTGATGACTATTCTTGGTAACCATGACGAGGCCGGTATGGGTAACCTTTCGGAAGCTGCTGCCAAAGACTTTGCCAAGGAACTGAAAGCCTACTTGGATATTTATGGTTTGGATGGCATTGACTTTGATGATGAGTACACCAGTTATAATAACTCCAATCCCAGTCCCGGCTTCGAAAAACGTTCACGTGCCAACTTCGCGCGCTTGGTTTACGAATGCCGCCAAGTGTTTGACAAAAAGTTGATCGGTGTGTATGAATATGGTTCGCTCGACTCTCCAGACGGTGAGGTAGAGGGTATGAAGGTAGGTGACATTGTGGACTATATGACCTACGGTTACTACCAGAATCAGAATCCCGAGGGAGCCTTTGGCCGTGAAGAGTCTCATTTTGAGAACCTGCCCAAATCCAAGTATGCTCCGCTGCCTTGGAAGATTAATGATGAGTTGAACGGAGGTTGGAGTGGATTTGACAAGAGCAAATTCCAGAAAGTGAAAGATGAAGGTTATGGCATTCAGATGTTCTACAATCCCAAACCGCTGGTGTATCAGTATTATACGTTGCTTTCGGAAATAAGTAAAGTACTTTTTGATGATGAAGTGGAGTGGAGCGGCAAGTACTGGAGCCGTATCGGTGAAGCTTATCAGGGCAAAATGTTGGGTTATGAAGATTTGGTCGGCGAGTGGAAAGTAACTTCCAGTAACTCTCTCTTTACCTATGTGGATGAAGAAGGCAATCCTCGCTGGTGGGATTGGAAAGGCAGTCAGGAGTTTGAGAAGAATGTAATTATAGAGAAGGATGAAGAAGGTACCGGATATGTGGTTTACAACTGGGGTACTTTCCCCGAAATCACCGGTAAGTATCCGATGCATTGCGATTACTATAACGGTGCACTGCTCATCTATCCGCAAACCATTCATGAGGGCGATGCTGAAGACCCTGCTACCTACAAGATGCATTTCGGTACTTACAGCAAGAATTTCCAGTGGAAAGCATATCCTAACTATGATGATTACTATATGGATGGTGCTATTGCTCCTAACGGTGATATGCATATCTATGGCTTAGGCAACAGATGGGCTATCAATCCCTATAAGTATGTAGGCGGTGAGATTGAGACCGACATCTTCCCCGATGTTCCTTACTTCGTGAGTGAGAACTATACGATGAAGAAGGTACGCTGATGCCGTGTTTTCCGTAAACTGAGGTTTCGGAAAACGGATGCTTGAACCTTTTCATACATGAAACAAAGGAGGGCTTTGCTCAAAGTAATAGGGCGGCCCTCCTCAAGCATTCTCATATAACAAGATTCTATTATGAAGCTATACACCTACTTATACAATAAACAATATGAAGAAAAACATGAAATCTAGTTCCATACTGTTGGGCGGACTTTTTCTGCTGGGGGCGGTTTGCAGCTGTACCCAGACGGCACCGGACTATGCGTCTTACGTCAATCCGTTCATCGGTACGGGTGGACATGGGCATACCTATCCCGGAGCGGTAGTTCCCAACGGGATGATTCAGCCCAGCCCCGACACGCGTATCTACGAGTGGGATGCCTGCTCCGGATATTACTATGCAGATACTACTATCAACGGATTTTCACATACCCACGTCAGCGGTACGGGTTGTGCCGATTACGGGGATGTGCTGCTGATGCCCACTGTAGGTCGGCAGGATTACCACTCCATGGGCTCGAAGAGCCAGCAGATGGCGTACGCCTCTGCCTTTTCCCACGAGAATGAAACAGCCGAACCGGGATATTATTCCGTATTTTTGGACCGCTACGGGGTGAAAGCCGAACTGACCTCTACCAAACGTGCGGCGATTCATCGCTATACCTTCCCGAAAGCGGAAGATGCAGGTTTTATCCTCGACCTGGATTACAGTATCCAGCGCCAGAAGAATGAACAGATGGAGCTGGAAGTAATCAGCGATACTGAAATCCGTGGACGCAAGAAGACTGTATATTGGGCTTTCGACCAGTATATCAACTTCTACGCTAAGTTCTCCAAACCATTTACCTATACGCTGGTCACGGACTCCATGGCATTGGACGAAGGCGGTCCGCTTCTGCCTACAGCTAAAGCTTTACTGCAATTCCAGACGGAGCCCAATGAAGAGGTATTGGTAAAGGTAGGTGTGTCTGCCGTGGATATGGACGGTGCCCGCAAGAATGTGGAAGCCGAAATCTCCGGATGGGATTTTGACGGTGTGCGCCGTGCTGCCCGCCAGCAGTGGAACACTTATCTTTCCAAGATTGACATCGATACGAAGGACAACGACCAGCGTACCATGTTCTACACGGCACTTTACCACACGGGTATGCAGCCCAACTTGTTTACCGATGCTGACGGACGTTACTTTGGTATGGACTTGAAGCCCCATCAAGGCAGGGTGGACGAGCCTATCTACACCATTTTCTCTTTATGGGACACTTTCCGTGCCTATCATCCGCTGATGACGATTATTGATCCTGAACTGAACGAGGCTTTCATCCGTTCGCTCATCCAGAAGTCCCGCGAGGGCGGCGTCCTGCCTATGTGGGAACTGGCCGGAAACTATACGGGTACCATGATTGGTTATCATGCAGCCTCCCTCATAGCGGATTCTTATGTAAAGGGATACCGTAACTTCGACGTGCAGGAGGCTTACAAGGCTTGCCTCCGTACGGCAGAATACGATACGACGGGTATTATCACCCATCCTTTGGTTGTGCCGCATCTAATGCCGCAGGCCAAGTACTGGAAGAACAAGATTGGCTACGTGCCTTGCGATAAAGACAATGAATCTGTGGCTAAAGCTTTGGAATATGCTTACGATGACTGGTGTATCTCCGTACTGGCAGGTGCTTTGGACGACGAAGCCAACCGCGATAAGTATGCGGCTTTTGCCGAGGGATATAAAGTTTATTTCGATCCGAGTACCCGCTTCATGCGCGGACTGGACAGTGAGGGCAACTGGCGTACGCCTTTCAACCCCCGCGCTTCCAATCACCGTAATGATGACTATTGCGAAGGTACGGCATGGCAGTGGACTTGGTTCGTTCCCCACGATGTGGACGGACTGGTGGAACTGATGGGAGGACGCGACGCCTTCATCGGCAAGTTGGATTCTCTGTTCACGGCCGATTCCAAGCTGGAAGGTGAATCGACCTCGGTGGATATTTCCGGTCTGATAGGCCAGTATGCCCACGGCAATGAGCCAAGCCATCACATTGCCCATCTCTACAACTACGTAGGCCAGCCCTGGCGTACGCAGGAGATTGTGGATGAGGTGCTGCATACGCTTTACTTCAACAACCCCGACGGACTTTCGGGCAATGAAGACTGCGGACAGATGTCTGCATGGTACATTCTGAATGCGATGGGCTTCTATCAAGTATGCCCCGGCAAGCCGGTATATTCCATCGGACGCCCGCTGTTCAACGAGGCGACCGTTCATCTGAAAGACGGCAAGTCGTTCAAGGTGATAGCCCACAACAACAGCCGCGATAACAAGTATGTGCGGAGCATTGTGCTGAACGGCAATAAGTTGGAGACTCCATTCTTCACGCATCAGGATATAGTGGACGGCGGTACGCTGGAGCTGACTATGGGCAGTGAACCGTTGAAGTGACACAGATAATATACAGAAGGGATGAGCCGAAAAAATCATAATCCTATATCGTGGGTCCCCACCGTATATTTCGCCATGGGATTGCCGTTCGTGGTGCTGAACATGGTTTCTGTGCTGATGTTCAAGGGGATGGGTATCGGTGACGCGCAGATTGCTCTGTGGACGTCGCTCATCATGATGCCCTGGACGCTGAAGTTCCTTTGGAGTCCGTTCCTTGAAATGTTCAAGACGAAGAAGTTTTTCGTGGTACTGACGCAGATGGTTACCGGAGCAGGTTTTGCTCTGGTGGCTTTGGCGTTGCAGTTACCGTTCTTTTTTGCGATATGCATTGCGCTGCTGGCAGTGATTGCTTTCAGCGGAGCCACGCACGATGTGGCTACGGATGGTGTCTACATGTCGGAACTGAACAAGCAGGACCAGGCCAAGTATATCGGTTGGCAGGGAGCCTTCTACAATATAGCGAAGATTGTGGCGTCCGGCGGGTTGGTCTGGCTGGCAGGTGCCTTGCTGGTAGGTTTCGGTGGGGTGGAGGGTGCCACAGAGGCAGTCCGCCACGAGGCTACCCGGCATGCATGGATGACGGTGATGCTGATATTGGCGGCGGTGATGCTGCTGCTTGGCTTCTCCCACATGCGCATGCTGCCATCGGGCGGTGCTGCCGCATCCGGCGCCAAGTCGGCAAGAGAGACGTGGGAGCAGTTGGTGGCGGTAATCAAGGATTTCTTCTTGAAGAAGCACATCTGGTACTATATAGCGTTCATTATCCTTTATCGCCTTGCCGAGGGTTTTGTCATGAAGATTGTCCCTCTTTTCTTGAAGGCGGAGCGTTCGGCAGGTGGCTTGGGACTGAATGAGCAGCAGATAGGTTTGTACTACGGCACTTATGGGGCGGCAGCCTTTGTGCTGGGGTCACTGTTGGCAGGCTATTACATTTCGCACCGGGGATTGCGGCGGACGCTGTTCTCTCTGTGCTGCATCTTCAATCTGCCTTTTGTGGCGTATACCCTGCTTGCCATGTACCAGCCGGAAAGCGGGTTGCTGATAGGTAGTGCCATCGTGCTCGAGTACTTCGGTTATGGTTTTGGTTTTGTGGGACTGACTTTGTTCATGATGCAGCAGGTGGCGCCGGGAAAGCACCAGATGGCACATTATGCCTTTGCTTCGGGCATCATGAATCTGGGTGTGATGTTGCCGGGCACAATCAGCGGTTTTGTCAGCGACTGGTTGGGGTACGAGGCGTTCTTTACCTTCACGCTGTTTGCCACCATTCCGGCGTTCCTCATTACGTACTTCATACCATTTACGTATGCCGATGAGAAGAAACAACAATAACCAATTAATAATATAGAGCAATTATGAGCAACAAAATCACAATGCCTTGGGAAGAACGGCCGGCAGGCTGTAAAGATGTAATGTGGCGTTATTCGGAGAATCCCGTAATAGACCGCTACCATATTCCGTCGTCGAACAGCATTTTCAACAGTGCGGTGGTTCCGTTTAAGGATGGTTATGCCGGTGTGTTCCGTTGTGACAACCGGGCGGTGCAGATGAATATCTTTGCCGGTTTCAGCAAGGACGGCATCCACTGGGAAATAGAGCATGAGCCAATCAAGTTCAAGGCCGGGAATACGGACATGATAGAGTCCGAATATAAATACGATCCGCGCGTGACATGGATTGAGGACCGCTACTGGATTACGTGGTGCAACGGCTACTACGGCCCCACCATCGGCATCGGCTATACTTTCGATTTCAAGGAGTTCTTCCAGTGCGAGAATGCTTTCTTGCCTTTCAACCGCAACGGTGTGTTGTTGCCTCAGAAGTTCGATGGCAAATATGCGCTCTTGAGCCGTCCCAGCGATAGCGGACATACTCCTTTTGGCGACATCTACATTAGCTTCAGCCCTGACATGAAATTCTGGGGCGAACACCGCCATGTGATGGCTCCTACGCCTTTCCCCGAAAGTGCCTGGCAGTGTACCAAGATAGGGGCAGGTTCGGTACCGTTCCTCACGGACGAGGGTTGGCTGATGTTCTATCATGGCGTGATAACCACTTGTAACGGTTTCCGTTACTCCATGGGAGCAGCTATTCTGGATAAGGACAATCCTGCCAAGTTGCTCTACCGCACCCGTGAGTATCTGCTTGCGCCTGCTGCTCCTTATGAGTTGCAAGGTGATGTTCCCAACGTGGTGTTCCCTTGCGCAGCGTTGCAAGATGGAGAACGTGTAGCTGTATACTACGGTGCAGCCGATACGGTAGTGGGGCTTGCCTTTGGGTATATCCGTGAGATTCTGGAGTTCACGAAGCGCACAAGTATTTTGTAAGTACCAAGCAGTTGGCAGGCGCTCGGTATTGCTGAAAAGCGCCTGCCGTAACTGCTTTATACTTAGTGTAATATCACTGCAAAGATACTGCATGCTTTTTGCAGTGCTACTGCAAAGCCGTTGCAGCGCCACTGCAAAGCTGATGCAGCGTCACTGCAAAACTGTTGCAGTGCTACTGCAAAGTAGTTTGCAGTGTCACTGCAGACCGTTTGCAATAACTTTGCAGAGTGCATGCAATGACACCGGCATGGGTAGCGTGCTCACTAACTAATAAAGAACAAATCCTTACTATATTATGAAACGACTGATTACTTTCTGTATCATCTCCTTTGGAATGCTCACGGCATCTATGGCTGCGGAGAAACAGCCGACGGACTATGTGAATCCTTTTATTGGTACCACCAACTTCGGCACTACGAATCCGGGAGCCGTCTGTCCCAACGGAATGATGTCCGTAGTGCCCTTCAACGTGATGGGCTCGGAGGACAACAAATACGATAAAGATGCCCGCTGGTGGTCCACTCCCTATGAGTATCACAATTGTTTCTTCACCGGATATTCGCATGTCAATTTGAGCGGTGTGGGCTGTCCGGAATTGGGCTCTTTGCTGCTGATGCCCACTACGGGAGAGCTGTCCGTGGATTACAAGGAGTATGGAAGCCGCTATAAGGACGAGCAGGCATCTCCTGGATATTACAGCAACTTCCTGACTCGCTACAATGTGAAGACGGAAGTGACGGCAACTCCCCGCACGGGTGTGGCGCGTTTCACTTTTCCTGCAGGACAAAGCCATGTGCTGCTGAACCTGGGCGAAGGCCTGACTAATGAATCGGGAGCTTTTCTGCGCCGGACGGGTGAGTGCGAGTTTGAAGGTATGAAGCTGCTGGGTACTTTCTGCTACAACCCGCAGGCCGTTTTCCCCATCTACTTTGTGATGCGTGTCAACAAGCAGCCTGCCGCTTCGGGCTACTGGAAGAAGCAACGCCCCATGACCGGTGTGGAGGCTGAATGGGATCCCGATAACGGACGCTACAAACTTTACACCGGCTACGGGAAAGAGCTGGCAGGAGATGACATCGGCGCTTACCTTACATTCCATACCGAAGAGGGCGAGCAAGTGGAAGTACAGATGGGAGTCTCTTTTGTGAGCATGGAGAATGCCCGCCTCAATCTGGATACCGAGCAGCAGGGAAAGAACTTCGGTCAAGTGCTGGAAGAAGCCCGTCGCCGCTGGAACGATGACCTTTCGCGCATCCTTGTAGAAGGAGGTACGGAGGAACAGAAAATCGTTTTTTATACGGCACTCTATCATACGCTGATACATCCCAATATCCTGCAAGATGTGAACGGGGAATATCCTGCTATGGAGAGTGACAAAATTCTGACCACCAAAGGAGACCGTTATACCGTCTTTTCCTTGTGGGACACTTACCGCAATGTGCACCAGCTTCTTACGCTGGTATATCCCGAACGGCAATTGCAGATGGTGCGCTCCATGCTCGACATGTACCGCGAACACGGCTGGCTTCCCAAATGGGAACTCTACGGACGTGAGACGCTGACCATGGAAGGTGACCCTTCCATTCCCGTCATCGTCGACACCTGGCTGAAAGGTCTGCGCGACTTTGATATAGAACTGGCCTACGAAGCCATGCGCAAGGGAGCCACCCTGCCGGGAGCGGAGAACCTGCTCCGTCCGGACAATGACGACTACGTGTCATTGGGATATGTGCCCCTGCGGGAGCAGTATGACAATTCCGTTTCGCATGCCCTGGAATACTATATTGCCGACAATGCTTTGTCGCGCATAGCCGCTGCGCTTGGCAAGAAGGAGGATGCCCGTCTGTTCCACGAACGTTCGCTGGGCTACAAGCATTATTACTGTAAGGAGTACGGTACTTTCCGTCCTATCCTGCCTAACGGTGAATTCTATGCTCCTTTCGACCCGAGGCAGGGAGAGAACTTTGAGCCGAACCCCGGATTTCACGAAGGTTGTGCCTGGAACTATACTTTCTATGTTCCCCACGATGTGAAAGGGCTTGCCCGGCTCATGGGTGGAAAGAAGCCGTTCGTAGACAAGCTTCAGCGTGTGTTCGACGAAGGACTGTACGACCCTGCCAACGAACCGGACATTGCATACGCCCATCTTTTTTCTTATTTCAAGGGTGAGGAGTGGCGCACGCAGAAAGAGCTGCACCGCCTTTTGCAGAAGTATTTCAAGAATGCCCCCGACGGAATTCCCGGCAATGATGATACCGGAACGATGTCCGCTTGGGCTATCTTCAATATGATGGGCTTTTATCCGGATTGTCCCGGAGAACCGGCTTATACGCTGTCTACTCCGGTATTTGATAAGGTGACCATAAAGCTCGACCCTAAGTATTGGGGACGCGACCAACTGGTGATAGAGACGGAACGCCCGTCGGCAGAGTCGCTTTATATCCGTGAAATGGAACTGGGAGGAAAAAAACTGTCCCGATATCGTATCACTCATGAAGAACTGGTGCAGAGTGGAAAACTGCGATTTAGGCTTCGATAGGTATTGTGAGTCAGGATAGCATCGGTGATGGTTTAGGTTGCCCGTCGTTGACAGAGTTCATGTCAGTGGCGGGCTTTTCTATGCAGGTTGGCTTCCGGCAGGCTGATAGGGTATTTCGAACCAGAATTCGGAACCTTTCCCCATAGAGCTGACGCCCACTTTTCCGTTCATTTTCTCGGCAATCATGGTGCAGATGGAGAGTCCGAGGCCCGTGCCTTGTTTAAAGCTGTTTAGCTTGACAAAGCGTTCGAATACATCCTTTTGCTTTTCAGGAGGAATGCCGCAACCGGTATCACGGACAAAGAAGCGAATCCTGTCTTCTTGCGGCAGGTGATAACTAATGTCGATGAAACCTTCTTCCGTATGCTTGAGGGCGTTTGACAGATAGTTGTTCAGTACTTGTCTTACCCGTTTGGGGACTGTGTGAATAATACAGTAATCCGCACCGGGCAGGAGACGTATACTGACTTCGGACGGAAGTTTCAGTTTTGCCATCGTCTGCATTTCATCAAGCGTCTTGTTTACATCCATATCTCCTTCTGTGAATTCGAGAATGCCAGCTTCGATGCGTGACAGGTCGAGAATATCATTAATCAGTTGCAGCAGCAGCTGGGTGTTTTCTTCGATGATATGTATGTATTCCTTTGTATCTTCGTCTTGTATTGCATCGGAAAGTATGGAGGAGAATCCGACGATGGCGTTCAGTGGAGTGCGTATTTCGTGGCTCATGTTGGCGAGAAAAGCCGATTTCAGGCGGTTGGCTTCTTCTGCTTTCTCTTTGGCTGCCAGCAGTTCGGTGATGTCCAGTGCAGAACTGACAATCCACCTCTCTTTCCCTTTGTTGTAGGACACCAGCGTTTTGTGAAACGACAGAATATACTCTCTGCCTTTGGGATTGACAAAGTGTTTGATGTAGGACTGGGGAATTTCCGACTCTTCAACTTCTTTGTCTGTCTCCTGAATGAAATTATCTTGCATTAGGGGTTTGAACTCCTCTTCATAGTGTCCCACAATATCCTCAGCGGGGACTTCCATCATCTCTGCCGCTTTTTTGTTCCATATCAGGTAACGTCCTTCATCGTTTTTATCTTTTACTGTAGTGGCGATGGGGAGGTTCTCCAGAATACTTTCAAGGAAGAAACGGTATTTTTCGTTTTCCCGGCGTTGGACTTCATCTTCCGTAATGTCGCGTATGAAGGCTATGACATAATTTCTGTTGAGGTAGACCATGCGCACTGCGATATATAGTTTCTCACCACTTTCTATTCTTATCTTTAGGGTCAGGCTGTCCGAAGTGCGGGTATTCAGTACGCGTAACAGCGACGTCATGTATTTCCGGCATTCATCGGCGTCTGTCACTAAATTATTGATATTTAGAACTCCCGGATTCAGGAACGGAAGTCTGTTTGCCTTTTCGGTAGGTGTATTAAGTAGTTTTACGACAATACCTTGTCTGTCCAGCAGATATACTGGAATGTCTATTGCCCGGATAATCTGTCTGTTCAGACTTTTGTATTTATGATTTATCCAGTATAGAAAGCTTGCAGATGTAACGGCAATTAACAGAAATAACTGTACTTCTCCAAATAATGTAAGATGCATACGCGGTGTCTTTCATTTCGTCTGTCCTCATTGACGAAGGTTATTATATAAAAAGCGCGAGGACTGTTATTGTCTATCTGCATTCGAGGCTCTGGAAAATGCCCACACCGTTAATAGACAACAGCCCCCACGCCTAAGTATATAATAACATAGACGTGAAGAAACTGTTGCTATCATCCCATGACGTTTATTGAATTTTCCAGATTCCGAATAGGCAGGGATAATAACTTTCGCTTCTTGCGTTCTTATCGAATCGAGTCAAAAGTGACGTTATCACTATAACAGCCAAGACTTTGGTGCAAAAGTAGTATATTTTTCGGGATGTACGGTATGATGAGGACAATAAAGTGTATATGCAAACAAAGCGTGATGGTATTTGACCGTCACGCTTTGTATAGTCTGCCATTAAAAGTTGTTGTTAGAGAGAATTGTTAGAGGATTTATTTCATGGCTTCTATGGTATATCCTTGTTGTTTCAGAAGGTTCAACACTCCATTGTCTCCGGGCAGGTGTCCGGCACCGACTACGAAAAGGGTGGGGGCTTCCGTCATGATGGCAGGCATCTTTTCAACCCATGCCTTGTTGCGGTTGTCCAGCATGGCTTCCATCTCTCCGGGCAGCGGGTCGCATGAATTGCCGTCGCGCTCTTCCATCAGTTGCAACATGGCGTCCAGGTCTTGCTTTTCATAAGCGGTAATCAGGCGTTTGCTTTGGTCGATACCTTTCTCAATGTCGCTGATGGCGCAGTAGAGGAGGCTTGCCTGGCGTTGCAGCGTCTGGCTGTTGAACAGAATGTCTATTTGTGACTGGGCTGTTTCCAGACCGCCAACTTTCTTGCCTTGCTGTCCGGCCTGCTGCTGGAAGTAAGTGTCGAGCTGTTCTTGCGGGTTGAAGCCCGGAGTGTGTTTCATGTAGAGCAGGACGACAAGCTGCTGGTTGATGGCAGCCGGTTTCAGTTGTGCCAGCATGGCAATGTCCACCATCATGTTTTCCTTGATGGCTTTGCCTACTTCTTCGTATTGTTCGGGAGTAAAGAGGCTTTGCAGCGTGGTGTCTTTGGGCATCATCATCTGCTGTTGCATGCTTTGCATGAAGGCGGGAGTCGCCATTTCGCTCATCACAACTTCCCCGTAGACTTGGGCGGTTTCGCTCATGGCCTGCGGCATGGCGGCAATGCTGTCCTTTATACTGAGTGGAGAGAGGTGATAAGTACCGAAAATATAGGATGGTTTCTCTAATCCTTTACCGGATACTTTCCATAAAAGTTGTGCATTGGCGCTCAGCGCAATGCTGATGAATAAGAGGATGCCTAAAAGTTTCTTCATTGTTTTCTTCTTTTAATAGTTTCTGGACTATCAGTCGGGACAGAGTAAAGAAAATCACAAGAAGGGAAAAATTAGTATTATTTTATTCTTCCTCCGCAGAGCCAGTGTTGGGTGTAATATTTTTCCCGGAGGTTGCTGACTATGACTCCCTGGCTGGTGCTGGCATGTATAAACTTGCCGTCCTTGAGGTAGATGCCTACGTGTGCCACTTTTTTGCGGGAAGCACGGCTGGTGAAGAACACCAAATCTCCCTCACGCAAGTTGCGGCGGGAGATTTTACTGCTCTCTTTCAGTTGCCCGTCTGTGCTTCTCGACAGACGGGTGTGGTAAACTTTTTTATACAGTTGCGATACCAGTCCGGAGCAGTCCGTTCCACGTTTGCTGTCGCCACCTGCGCGATAGGGGGTGCCTATCCATTCGGAGGCATGGATGTATAGCTTGTGGTTGTCCTGCAGTTCAATATCCACCCCCAAACGGACGGATGCTTGCGCCAGGGCTTTGTAGTCCAGGCGTGGCGCGGAAGTATGGCAGGAACTTAAGCCTATCAATATGATGGTAAGAGCTACTATATAAGAAAGATATTTTTTCATGCTTCCGAATTTTTTTCTTCTACCGTTTTATCTTCTTTTTCCGTTATTTCTTCTACGGCTGCTTCTACTACTGTTTCTTCTACCACGGCTTCTTCCTCCACACCGACGTTGAAGTAAGCTTCCAATTCCTGCTCGGCAGAGTTGTTCTCATTTCGTATATCGCGGATAATAACACCGTTTTCTAACAATGCAATACGTGGACAAACGTCCACTGTGTGATTCAGGTTATGGCTGGAAATGATGACGGTGGCTCCGTGCTCTTCATTGTATCTTTTCAGCAAGTGTTTGATTACAGACTGTGAACTGGGGTCAAGGAAGTTGAACGGTTCATCCAGAATCAACAGTTGCGGGTGATGTAGCATAGCGGAGATGATGCCGATTTTCTGCTTGTTTCCGGCAGAATAGTTGCGGATGAATTTTTTCTGCCCCATCACTTCGCCGTTCATGAAGCGTTCGAAGGGAAGCAGGCGTTCGTCTACCTCCTCTTTCTTCAGACCGTACATCTTACCGATGAAGTAGAAGTATTCTTCGGGGGTGAGGTAGTCTATCAGGAAACCGTCGTCTATAAAGGCTCCCGTGAAGTTCTTCCAGTCCTCGCTTTTGCTGACGTCAATGTCATTGATGGTTACATTGCCCCGGTCTGCCTGTAGCAAGTCAAGAATAAGGCGGAAGAGGGTGGTCTTGCCTGCACCGTTGTTGCCTACCAGTCCCAGCATATCGCCTTGCCCGATGGTGTAGTTCTCTATATCTACGGCTTTTTTTGTGCCGAAATTCTTCTGTAAATTATTGATGCGTATCATGTTAGTGATTGATGTTTAATGATTTCTATTTCTGTCTACTGTCCCTGAAGCCTTCCATATTCTTGTAGCGGCGTTTCATGAGCCGGTGATATACATTCATCAGCCAGAATTTGGAAGTGGCGATGAATGTCACGCCGATGCCGATAAGTATCCAGGGGGTGACCTCTTTGCCAAAGATGGCATTCAGTGCAAAAAGCAGCAGTAAAGGTATGCCGAAAGCACCTCCTGAAATCAGATTCTGCAGACCGGTGCCTATATTCTGCCGGCTGGTCATCTTTGAATTCAGGTCGGTAGTCTTGTTGTTGTAGACTGCCAGTTGGAACAGACAGCAGTATACGGCTCCCGGAATGAATATCAGCCATGCGATGCAACCGAGTACGGATACCTTCCCGGTAACCATACCGGGAATCATCAGAATCGTAGGAATGAGCAATGCAATGCTGTACAGTATGTATTTGGCACGCAGCAGCGAGTAGATAGATTCCTTGCGGCTCATCAGTCCGTCAATGTAATTGCCTTCGTAACCCATCAGTGTGCTGAGGAACATGATGCCGAAGATAATGTAATTATAAAGGACGAAGAAATCTCTCAGACCTCCGTCATACACATCGGAAAAGCTAATGATACTACTGAACATTATCACTACACCGGTGATGGAATAGAGCGAACGCTTACAAATCTTGTTGCGTAGCAATAACTTGAGTTCCAGTCTCATGTATTCGCCTATTTCGCCGTAGCGGTCGAGGAATTTGTATTCGGATACATGTTTTATCCGTGTATCTTCCACTTTGTTCAGTTCATTGTAGATGAGTTTCTGCATCAGGGTGCGGTTGATGAACCACATGAGGGCGATGGCAGCCAGTACACCGATGAATGACAATATATTACCGGTGATGAACCCTTCTCCCAGATTGACAAAACAGTCGAAAAGCGGACTGTTGTCCGGAATGAATAGTGCGGCGGCAATGCCACCATATACTACTACCGGTAGTGCCAGCCACCAGATGCGCTCACCCATCAGTGTGCGGCACAACAAGAACCAGTAGTTATTGAATACCATCAGCAGCCAGATGCCAATGCAATAGGTCAGCACACCACTGATTCCATAGAATTTGGTGACGGTGATGATGGAAAACGGAACAAACAGAAACAGCCAGAACAGATTGAAGCCATCCAGTCCGGAACGGATCAGCAGGAAGTCGATAAGACGGTTCCGCTTGATGGGAAGCAGCAGGTAGGGCTTCACTTCCTGGGTGGGTGTTTTTTGGAAAGGCAGGCGTATCAGGAAATCCAGCACAAGGACAAATATCAATCCGGAATTCATTACGTGATAGGCTTCTGTGGCACCACCGTCAAAGGCGAATGCAAAGGTCGTACCGAAGAATATCAGGTAACCGGCCCAGAAGACGAACATGAAGTACATCCAGAATTTTCCGAATTTACTTTTTTCGTACATCGGATTTCGTTTTTCTGCCAGTTTTCCGTGCTTGCGCAAATCTAAGAAAAGACTCATAGTATTTGTATATATAGAGTTTGTATAAAAAAAGCTGCGCTGCCTTTCATCGAACAACGCAGCCTTCTGTGTGTATGGCTCTCTTATTCTTTGTCAGGAGTTTCAGGACTGATCATTGATACCTCAATCTCGTTCTTCTGCTTGAACAAGTCGTCGGTGAACTTCTGGATGTCCTTCACGGTGATGCTGTTGACAATCTGTTCGTAATCCTTTATCGGATTCATACCGGTGAACAGGTATTCGTCAATGCTTCCCAGCCAGTAGCTGTTCTCCTTCAAGTCTTCGGCATGTTTCTTCAGCATGAACTCCTTCACTTTATTCAAGTCTCCTTCCGACGGACCTGCTTTGGCGATGTTGTCGAGTTCTGCAAAGATAATCTGCATCAGCTTTTCTCTTTTTGCCGGAGCGGTTTCGAATACAATCTGCAAGAGAGCCTTTTCTTTCGGATATTTGCTTAATTGGCCGCCTACATATACACCGTAAGTGCCCCCTTCGTCTTCACGTACCTTGGCTGTATAAACCAAGTCGAGAATCTGGCTGGTCATACTCAGCAGGATGTCATTTTTCAGGTCGTACTTGCAGTCACCGTTCAGCAGGACAAAGTTCGACGCTTTGGCAGTTTCCTGCTTCCGTACGAATTCGTTCTTATAAACTCCCTGGCGCATGTCCACTTTATTGTCCTTGAATGTTTCCTTGCGGTTGATGGCAGGCAGTGAACCCAGGTACTCGGCGATGAGTGGTTTCATTTCCTCCACATTCACATTTCCTACAAAGATAAAGGTAAAATCGCTGGCATCTTTGTAGCGGTCTTGATACATGGACAGAATCTTGTCATAATCCATCTTGTCAATCATGTCCGCCTTTATTCTGGCTCTTCTGGGATGGTGCATGTAAATACCGGCCGAGACAGAGTCACTGAACGCTACCTGGGGATTCATTTCCATATTCTGCAAAGCAGCTTTGTTGCGGTTCTTGTAGGATGCGAAGGCATCGTCGTCACGGCGTGGAGCGGTGAACGTCAAGTAAGTGAGCTGCATCATTGTTTCGAAGTCTTTCGGTGAACAGCTGCCATTGACGGTTTCTGTCTTGTCACCGATACCATAGCTGACGGAAGCTTTCTTGCCGGCCAGAACTTTTTCCAGGTCTACGGCACTGAAATTACCCAGACCACCGACACTCACTGCATCCAGTCCGTTGATGTTGATGATTTCCGAGTCGGGGAACAGGGAACTACCGCCTAGGCTGACTCCCTTCATGCGGATTTCGTCTGCCTTGAAATCTGTCTTCTTGATAATGACCTTGACTCCGTTGGAGAGTGTCAGCGTTGTAGTGCCGAATGTATCATCTGTCTGCTCGGATACAATCTTTCCGCCTTTCGGGGCTTCGGCCATCAAAGGTTCATCCGACACCTTGTCTACGTAGGCAGTCAGTTTTTCAGCTTTAATATCTTTCAGAATCTTCTTGATTGCATCTTCTGTCGGCATTTTCAATCCTTCCTTATCCGGACCGAGAATTGCGACTACCTGGTTACTGTCTGTCACGAGGGCTTGCATCATCTGGTTCAGTGCGGCAACCGGAATGGCGGGAGCTATCTGATTGATGATGGCGTATTCGTTTTCGATGCCCGGAATCGGTTCGTTATCGAGGAAATGACGGACATATTCATCCACGTACTCTTCATTCTTGCGTTTGTCACGCTCGTTATAAGCAGATTCCAGTTGGCGCAGATATTCGGCACGGGCACGGTTGTATTCCGTTTCCGTAAAGCCGAATTGGCGGGCGCGTTCTGTTTCGCGCAGGAGAGTGGCTATTCCATTTTCTATGGCATCTTCCTTGCAGACAACGACACCGGTGAAGGCATCTTTGGTTTTGGCAACAAAGAAATCATCGTCATAAGTGGCGGCATATATATAAGGAGGATTGGCGGTCTGTACCAATTCGTTCAGACGCGCATTCAGCATATTGTTGATGAGCGTGGTTGCATAATTCTGTACCAGATAGCCCATGTCGCCTTTCTGCTCGTCAGGAGTGGCTTCGTGCTTGTTGAAGATGAGGGCTTGTACATTGGACTGTTCCTTGTCCTGATAAACCAATACAATAGGCTCCTTGTTGTCGTTTACCGGATAGTACTCGCGTTTGGCAGCATTGGGCTGGGCGGGAATATCAGAAAACATTTTCTTGATTTGGGCTTCGATGGCGTCCACATCTATATCGCCAACTACCACAATACCCTGAAGGTCCGGACGGTACCACTTTTCATAGTAGTCTCTCAAAGTTTGCGGTTTGAAGTTCATAACGACCTCCATCGTTCCGATAGGGAAACAAGTGGCATACTTCGTTCCTTCGAACATGACTGGAAGCATCTTCTCCTGGAAGCGTTGTATGGCGCTCATACGGGTGCGCCATTCTTCGTTGATGACTCCGCGTTCTTTGTCTATTTCCTTCGGGTCCAGGGTCAAATCGTTACTCCAGTCGTGCAGAATCAGCAGGCAGGAGTCGATGGCTCCCGGAGTAGTGACCGGCACATTGGAAATGTTGTATACGGTTTCGTCTACGGAAGTATAGGCGTTCAAGTTCTCACCGAATTTCACCCCGATACGCTCCAGGTATTGCTTCAGTGCATCACCGGGGAAGTGGGTCGTTCCATTGAAACACATGTGTTCCAGGAAGTGGGCAAGGCCGCGCTGGTCGGCTTCTTCCTGAATGGAGCCTACCTTTTGGGCAATGTAAAAGTCGGCCCGGTTTGCAGGCTGGCTGTTCTTGCGGATATAATAGGTCAATCCGTTGTCCAACTTTCCGATACGGACATTTTTGTCGACCGGGATAGGCGGCATTTGCTGTGCAAATACCTGCTGAAAATTGCAGCAAAGAATTAACGCTACAATCCATAAACCACGTAATAGATGTTTCATATTATTATGAATTTAAATTGTTCTTGAACTATCTGTCGGACAGCCCTTGGATAAATCACAACTTCTGTTGTTTTTTTCGGATTCCATTCCGGATAAATGGAATTTATCTGACTGCTTCTCGGATGCGGACCAATTTGGTCAGCAGGTCTTCCAGCAGGTCGAGTTTCAGCATGTTGGCGCCGTCACTCTTGGCTACGGCGGGATTTTCGTGGGTTTCGATGAACAGTCCGTCTACACCTACGGCAACACCGGCTTTGGCTACGGTCTCGATAAGTTGCGGCATACCTCCCGTGACGCCACTGGTCTGGTTGGGCTGTTGCAAGGAGTGGGTTACATCCAGGATGACGGGGAAACCGAAGGTCTGCATTTCGGGGATGCCGCGATAGTCGATGACTAAATCCTGATAACCGAAAGTAGTTCCGCGTTCCGTCAGCATGACGTTCCTATTGCCTGCTTCCACTACTTTATCAGCCGCAAAGCGCATGGCAAGCGGAGAGAGGAACTGCCCTTTCTTGATGTTGATGGTTTTTCCGGTTTTGGCGGCGGCTACAAGCAGGTCTGTCTGCCGGCAGAGGAAGGCGGGAATTTGCAGAATATCCACATATTCGGCAGCCATGGTGGCTTCTTCGGCTGCATGAATGTCGGTCACGGTAGGTACTCCGAAGGTGGTGTGCACTTTTTGCAGTATCTTCAGCGCCTTTTCGTCGCCGATGCCCATAAAGGAATCCAGGCGGGAGCGGTTGGCTTTGCGGTACGACCCTTTGAATACATAGGGGATTTGCAGTTTTTCGGTGATAGTCACGATACGTTCGGCAATGCGCATTGCCATTTCTTCTCCTTCGATGACACATGGACCTGCCAGTAGGAAGAAGTTTCCGGCAGGATTATTCTTTAATTCAATCATAGGTTGTTACTGATTAAGTATTTTCAATTGGGTATAATCAATGTTATTGCTTCATGCAGTACGCTGATGTCCAGTGGAAAATGACGGTCGAGAATACGTCCGTCCAAATCGACAGAGGCATTTTGCGCACGCAGCACTTTTACTTTTTGCGTACGGTAGGGCATCACTACCTTATGGTTCAGAATCCGCCCTTGGATAAGCATCCACAATCCCGACCATAGTTGCAGCAATTCGGGACGGTAAATGACGGAAACATCCAGCCAGCCATTATAGGGCACTGCACTAGGCGCTTGTCCGTATCCCCACGCACTGCCTATGCAGACAGTCATGATGCGTCCGCGTATATGCTCGCCGTTTATCTTGAGATGCATGCGGTACAGCTTCCGTTCGAAGATAATGGATAGCAGTGCCATGAAGTAAGAGAGGAACTTCACTCCCCAGAAACGCTTGCACTGGTCGGTGATTTTCACGATACGGGCTCCCAGGCCTATGTTGATGGCATTGAGAAAGTAGCGTGTCAGATGCTTTTCACCGTCGTAATAATAGCAGGTACCCACGTCTATTTTCCGGCGGCGGTTGTTGATAATGCAATCCACCGCTTTCTTGTAATCCGAACTCATTTCCCAATAGTCGGCAAAGTCATTTCCTATACCATTGGGGATGATGCCGATGGCTATATTCTCCTTGTCCGGTGCATTGGAAAGCATGATGCCGTTAATGACGTCATTCAGTGCGCCGTCACCGCCTACTACAACAATGGTGCGGTAGCCGTTGTTGGCAAGGATACCTGCCAGACGCTCTACCGAACCGAACCCTTCGGACTGCACATAGTCGTAAGGCACACCTTTGCTGTCCATGTATTCTTTGATTTCTTTCCACCGTTTCTGCACTTTCCGTGTTCCGGCTTTGGGGTTGTATATCACTCCCAACTTTTCGGGTTCTGCACTCATGATTCTATTTACAATTTGACTATTTACTATTTACGATTTAAATCACCCGGTCACTTTATCGTTTCATCATCCTTCCAACTTCTTCTTTACAAAAGCTATCTTTTCTTCCATCGGCCACCGGGCATTCATCCAATGGATGGTAAATCCACGCCGTTCCATACGGCGGAACCAGGTCATCTGGCGTTTGGCAAACTGGTGGATGGCTGTTTCCAGTTGCGTGAACATCTCTTCATAGGTCAACTTGCCGATGACATAAAGTGTCAGATACTTGTATTCCAGTCCGTAATAGATGAGGTCATCCGGTTGGATGCCTTGCTCTATCAGAAGGCGCACTTCGTCTATCATTCCTTCTTCCAGGCGCTGGTGCAGGCGGCGGGTGATTTTCTCCCGACGCAATTCCCGGTCGATGTCCACACCTATGATGAGACTGTTCATCTGGGGGAAGGAACGTTCGTCTACCGGGGTATGGGCATAATACTCTTCGATTTCGATGGCTCGTATGGCACGTTTGGCTGTGTCCACATCCGTAGTATTGTGCAGGCTTTTGTAACCTTTCAGTATGTCGGTCAGTTCTTCCAGCGATTTGTCCGCCAGACGGGTGCGCAACTCAGGATTCTCGGGTACGGGCAGCAGACGGTAGCCTTTCAGCACTGATTCGAGATACATTCCGGTTCCTCCACATACAACGGGCAGGCAACCTTTTTGTTTAATAGTCTCGTAAGCATTCAAGAAATCACGCTGATACTCGAAAACATTGTACTTATAGCCCGGGGCGGCTATGTCGATGAGGTGATGGGGAATCTGTTTCCCGTCGACGGTATAGTCGGCAAGGTCTTTGCCGGTGCCCAGGTCCATCCCCCGGTAGATTTGCCGTGAATCGGCACTGATGATTTCCGTATGGAGTTCGGCGGCCAAGGCGGCTGCAAATGGAGTCTTTCCTGAGGCGGTAGGCCCTAATATGGCGATTAAATCATAGTCTGGCATATATAAGTTCTTGTTAATCTCACTACAAAGATAGTGCAAACCGAATGCAGAATAAAATGAACTCGTTCATTTTTTATGC
>OGQM01000363.1_pt1 | contig 42678 bp, 49 predicted proteins | sample 1553191 | NCBI WGS metagenome assembly OGQM01 (sample SAMEA2579954, study PRJEB22360) | human gut metagenome | biome: human gut; feature: human-associated habitat; material: faeces | place: Denmark | collected 2008/2010 | reverse complement strand
AAGGAAATCCGCCGGCGGTTTTGCCGTTACCATGACCGCCGCCACATTCTTGGACTTGATTTGCCCGCCCCGGGCATTAATCCCAATCTGGTCGAGCATGGAAATTAAACTTTCTTTAGTAAAATCAATAGACTTGATGTTGTCGCCGGTACCGTTCAGGCCGACAATCAAACCGTAGCCAACCAGCTGGTTGTCGCGAACCCCCTCAAAATCGGCGATGTCTTTAATGCGCGAACTGGCATGAGCCGGAGAAAAGAAAACGCTGCACAAAAGCAGGCATCCGGCGGCGGCAAAATCAAAAAATGTAACGGTTTTTCTAAACATCATCTGTTTTAATCCCAAATTTTTGGTTAAACTTATAAAGACAGATGCAATAACCGTGCCATTTTATCGAATAAGGTTTTTGTTTGTTTCTGTTCCCGATTCACATTCAAAAAAAAATATCTCCCGCTTGTGGGAGATATTTTTTAGTTGTGTTTTATATGGATCAGAGCTTGTTCATAATAACTTTTAATTTGTTCAACATTTCTCTGACCTTGGGCGTATCTTTGGCATCAATGTGACTGACCAGCCAATAAGGATGTTCCAAGGTAAACTCTGGCAGAACCTGAACCATCCCCTTTTCTTCGTTTCCGGAATTAATCGGATGCAGGCCGATTCCGATGCCCAAACGGTTAAGCTGGGTCAAAACGTTGGTTGAGTTGCTGACTGCCACAACCTTTTTGGCATGTTTCAGCAAATGATCCCATTCTTTCCACTCCGTGTTATATTCCTTTCTGTCGCAGATGTAGTGGTTTTGCAACAAATCTTCCATATCTTTGGGAGCACCGTGTTTGAGCACATATTCATCGGAAGCAAACAAGCCGAATTTAACGTCATGTCTGGATATAACAACCGATTCGGTGCTGAGCGGCTCCTTATAAACAATGGCGATGTCCGTTTCTCTGGCCAGGATGTTCGGCGTTTCGTTGGAGCAGGTGATTTCCAGACGCACATCGGGAAATTGGCCGCAAAACTCGGTCATTTGACGCGCCAGACAAAAAGAGCCGAGACCGTCAGTCATCCACAATCGGATGCAACCGGAGTATTGATGCGCTTCCAACGAATAGTTTTGCACACCGTGGAGCAACGCCTGCTGTCTGAGGGCAAACTTGTTAAGTTCAAGAGCAGCCTCCGTTGGTACCACGCCATGCGGAACATTAGAGAAAAGCTTGACTTTCAGCTTTTCTTCAAACTCATGCATCGCTGCCGAAACATTCGGTTGCTGCATCCCCAAACGCTGTGCCGCTTTTGTAAAACTACACGTTGAAATGGTTTCTTTTAATATTATTAAACTTTTAGTTATTGACAATTGTTCGTTTATATTCATATTATATATCAGTTATATAAAAATAACCCCTTCTAACCCCTAATATTTGCAAGTAAAATTGTAAGCATACAAATATTAGTATATAGTGAAGTAAAAGTCTATGGAAAAAGAGATTAAAATAAATGTCGTTAATTCTCTCGATGATTACCAGAAAGTAGTCGCCATACGCTCTATAGTCTTTGTTGGAGAACAAAAACTTCCTTATTCGGTAGAGTTTGGCACAAATGAACTCTGCTGTACATATATTTTAGCAACCGTCAATGGAGAACCCGCCGGAACCGTGCGTATTCATCAGTTTAAAGAATTTGCCAAGCTGGAACGCATGGCTGTTCTTGCCGAATATCGCCGGACACCGTTGGCCGAACAGATTCGCCAAAAGGCTCTTGATATTTGTAGTGCGAAGGGGATAACTAAAATTTACGGGCTTTGCCGCCGCGAACTTTTGCCCCATTGGTCAAAGTTCGGATATCACCCGGTTGAGGGTGCCCCGGGGATTAAACGCTCAAATATGGATTTGGTTCCTATCCTTGTGGATATCCAGGAAGCCAAAGACATTATCAAGTTTACTGACCATCCGGATCGTTTGATGGAGCAGGAAGGCGAATGGCGGGACAATTGTATGTACTTCCAGCAGCCATTCAACGTTAATGACCAAACCGCAGTAATTATAAGGAAAAGAAATGAGTTGCGCCAACAAAGAAAATCAAGTGAATATTGATACGGAATCTACTGAAATCAGCGTCGTTTATCGTGATTTGGAGCGGCTGAACCGTGCTCTTGGCAAAATGGGGTTGTTTCATACCCAGCTGATGCTTGAACAGGTTACCGCAGATTATGAGCGGGCTATCTTTCGCCGGATTTGCAACGAAAACAAAAGCAGAAAATAATTTCTGCTCAAATCTCCTTTCTCTGTAACTTTCTTTGGTTTTTGGACTGGAAATTTCTCCTTCCCGGCCGCACCGCTTTTGTCTCGGAGCTTCCTTTTGTATTATCATCTTTGTCCAAACTTTTCCCGGCACCGTCATTCTTGTTTTGAGAACGCTTGTCCGTTTCTCACAGTTCTGCCATCTTCAGCCCGGCATCAGCATTTGTTCCCGCCCAAGCATCCCTCAATTTTACATCAGTCCCTTTATAAGTATCATTCCTCATTTTTTCTGCCTAAAAAAACGAAGAATGACAACACAAAGACTGTCATCTTCGGCGGATACGCAGCATTAAACAGCCGGGGATTCCGGGAGTAATCCGGAGATTTGTTAGTAAAAAATAAATTATAAAAAGAAAAATAAAAAAGAGTGGAGAAAGGAGACCGAAAAAAGGCGGATTCAAACCGCCTTATCCTTTTCGGAAAGCAAGCTTTTCAACTCGTAGAGTTTTTCGAGCGCGGCCTTGGGCGTGAGGTCATCGGGATTAAGGTTTTCCAGAGCCTGCAATGCGGGTGCCTGTTTTTCAATCTCGTTTTCTTCTTTTTCGCGCACCGAAGCAAACAACGGCAAATCATCGGCCAGTCGGACAATATTGCGGCTCTTGCCGCTGTTTTCCAAAGAATCAAGCACTTGTTCCGAACGTTTGACCACCACTTTGGGCAACCCCGCCAATTTGGCAACATGAATACCGTACGAGCGGTCGGCAGCGCCTTCTATCACCTCGTGCATAAAGATAACGTCGTCTTTGAACTCTTTGATTTTCATACAATGCAGCGACATTCGCGGCAGTTTGGAAACCAAGCTGGTGAGTTCGTGGTAGTGGGTTGCGAACAAGGCTCGGCAACGGTTGACTTCATGCAAATGCTCGACCACCGCCCAGGCAATCGACAAACCGTCAAAGGTGGCGGTACCGCGCCCGATTTCATCTAAAATAACAAAAGAACGTTCATCGGCCTGATTCAGGATACTGGCGGTTTCGACCATTTCCACCATAAAGGTCGAGCGGCCGCGCGCCAAATCGTCCGAAGCGCCGACACGGGAGAAAATCTTGTCAATCACGCCGATATGCGCCTTATCACAGGGTACAAAAGACCCCATTTGCGCCATTACCGCAATAATTGCATTCTGGCGCAGAAAAGTTGACTTACCGGCCATGTTCGGCCCGGTCAGCAGCCAGATGGCATTCCCCTCGCCCAGTTTGCAGCTATTGCCGACAAAAGTGCCGCTGTGTTCGCGCTCAATGGCAAATTCGACAACCGGGTGGCGGCCGTTGACAATATCGAACTCCAGCGAATCGTCAACCAACGGGCGGCAATAGTGTTTCTCCAGCGCCAAGTCGGCCAGCGCTGCCCCGACATCCAATTCGCCGAGAGCCTTGGCCGTGCGCAAGATGTCGTTGGAAGCAATCATCACCTCCTGCGTCAGATTATTGAAAATTTCCAACTCGATGGCCAAAGCCTTGTCGGCCGCGCCGCGGATTTTGTTTTCGAGTTCCGAAAGTTCAATCGTGGTAAAACGGGCGGCGTTCAATACCGACTGACGGTGAATAAAGTCGATGTTTTCGAGCATCGCCGACGCGAATTTGCTTGGAACTTCCACAAAATAGCCGATGACATTGTTATATTTGATTTTGAGTTGGGCAATGCCGGTGGAAGCCGCGTACTTGTTCTGTAATTCCAAAATCAGCTTATGGCTGTCGTCTTTCAGCAGTTTGATTTCATCCAAGGCCGGATAATAGCCGGGACGGACAAACCCGCCATCGCGCGCCAGAAGCGGCAGTTCTTCGTCCAGAGCCCGTTCCAGATTGTCAACCAAATTGGCATGCTGACCGAGCTGTTCGATAATTCTGCGCAGAGAATCTGGAATTTCCTTTATCATCTGTTCGGAAGCTTCGCGGCCATAGCTTAACAACAGGTTTTTAATCCGCGGTACCAGCGCCAGGGCGGTTTTGATATTAGCCAGATCGCGCGGGCCGCCGCGGCCGACGCCAAGGCGCGAAACCGAACGTTCTAAGTCGGGGCAGGAATGCAGATAATCGCGCAGTTCATTACGAATATTATGAAAATTCATGAAAAATTCGATAATATCCAGGCGGCGGTTAATCTCCGCGATATCGACCAGCGGCGAAGCGACCCGCCCGGCCAACAGGCGGCCGCCGATGCCGGTAACGGTGCGGTCGATAACCGCAAGCAGCGAGGTGGTTTTATCGCCGCCGAAAGAATCCAGCAGTTCAAGGCTGCGGCGGGTGGGGCCGTCAATTTCCATCACCTGGCGCTCCAAAATTTTCTGCGGCTTTTCAATCACCGGCATCTGCCCGCGCTGGGTATTTTCCAGATAATCGAGCAAAACGCCGGCAGCGGTAATTTCCGCCCGGCTGAAGCTGCCGAAAGCATCTAACGTTTCGACCTTGAATACCGATTGCAGGCGCAGTTTGGCATTTTCGCTGTTAAAACGCGCCTGCGGCAGCACGGTCAGTTTGTCGCGATATTCGTTAAGCAGCTGAAAAATATCGGGATTTTGCAGATAGGTGTCAGAAACGACAATTTCCACCGGATTTAAGCGCGATAACGCCATGCCCAGCAGATTTTCTTCTTTTTTGCCCTCAATACGGACTTCCTGAGTACAGAAGTCGCCGGTTGAAACGTCAATCCAGGCCAGCCCCAGCGTATTTTGCTGCTTGGCAACGGCAAACAAAAAATTGTTGCGTTTGGCATCGAGCAGGTTGTCTTCGGTCAGGGTACCGGGCGTTACCAAACGGATGACCTCGCGTTTAACAATCGACTTATAACCGCGTTTTTTGGCTTCTTTGGGGTCTTCGACCTGTTCGCAGATTGCCACCTTGAAGCCTTGGCGAATCAGCTTGGCAAGGTAGCTCTCGTAGGCATGAAACGGTACGCCGCACATCGGGATATCGGCGTCCTCATATTTGCCGCGTTTGGTCAGGGCAATATCCAGCGCTTTTGATGCCGTTACCGCATCGTCAAAAAACAGTTCGTAAAAGTCCCCCATGCGATAGAAAAGAAGATAGTCTTTATGCTCGTTCTTGATTTCCATATATTGAGCCATCAACGGGGTTATGGCCGGTGATTTTTTTTCAGTCATACGCTATTATGTTAAATTAAAATTAAACTTGTTGTATCATACTATATTTTAAGGGTTCGTCCACATTTTTTTGAACTTTATACGATAGGTTACGCCGATGTTCCGATTTGTCCGCAACATTTTCAGCATTGAAAGGGATTCCCGGTTTGTGGCGCGGATTTTGTTCTTATCCGCTCCGACGGCGCTGGTGTTTATGGTTTTGGTGCTCTTAAAGCTCATAAGCCCGCTGCTGGCAATCATTTCACTGGCATCAGTAGTGGTATTTAACCTTTTGATGTTGTTTCCGATTACCTTTGAGCTGCAACAGATTAAGAAATACGTTTCAAATCTGGCCGCCGGCGGAGATTTTGACGAGAAGACCATGTCGCTTTCGGAAAAAGATGCCCGCGAGATTGTCAATGCCGTCAACGCCATGCACAGTTTTTGGGCACACAAAACCGACGCTCTGGAAGCCCAGACCATTTCCGACACCGCCGTTCTCGACAGCCTGCCCGACCCGATTATGATGATTGACCGGGCCGGCAATATCCTCGGCGCCAATCTTTCGGCCCGGACGCTGTTTGGCAAAAACGTTACGGACAAAAACGTCGAAAAGCTTTTTGCCTCCTCCAGCTTTATTAATGCGGTGTTTAAGGTTCTGAACAAAGAAAGCAAGTCCGAGAACCTGATTTTTTATGTAAAAAAACCGGCAAACCAGAAGCTTTATGCCCATATCAAGCAGCTGCCCTGGCTTTCCAAAGGGCGCGCCGTGGCGGTGATTTCAATTTATGACATGACCAAGTCGATGAAAATCGAAAAAATGCAATCGGACTTTGTGGCCAATGCCAGCCATGAGCTGCGGACGCCGCTTTCCATTATTTCGGGGTTTATCGAAACGCTGCAAACTTCAGCCAAAAACGATGCCAAAGCCCGAGAGCAATTTTTGAAAATCATGCAGGAACAGGCCGAATTTATGGCGGCGCTAATCGAAAACCTGCTTTCCCTTTCCAAAATTGAGCTTAATCATGATCAGCGGCCCGATGAAACCGTCGATGTTTTGGAAATTGCCGAAGATGTTGCCGCCTCCCTGTCACAAAAAGCTGCCGAACGCAAAATAAAAATCAAAATTGACTTTGAAGACAACGTTCCGGAGATTACCGCCGACAAAGCCCAAATCCGCCAACTGTTGCAAAACCTGACCGACAATGCGGTCAAATACGGCGTCAGCCAGAGCGAAGTCAAAATCGGCATCAGCAAGGCTGCGGCCATCCCCCTTTCCAAAAGCCACAAAGTGGCGGCAGGCGAAGCCGTTGCTATTTCCGTCAATAACAAAGGCACCAAAATCAGCCCCGAAGACCTGACCCGGCTGACCGAGCGTTTTTACCGCATGCAGGAACACAAAGACCTTAACATCAGGGGAACCGGGCTGGGGCTTTCCATTGCCAAACAGATTATTCTGCGCCACCGAGGGAATCTGACTGTGACATCCACTTCTTACAACGGCACGACCTTTACGATTTATTTGCCGGTATCGCAGGAAGAAGACATAACGGCGGCATAGTCGTCGATGTCCCTTTCGGCATTGCTTCCCATTGTCAGCACCAGATGATAAATAAGCCGATGCAAACGCGGATTTTTGATTTTGTTAAAAGCATTAACCAGCGTAATCGCCTCTTCGCGAAGCATCGGATCGGCAACGGCATCGTCGGCCGTTTTTCTGCTGCCGTCCCCCAGGCTCAGGCTAAGCGGCGAACCGGCGCTGACGTCTTCGTCCATTTCATCAAAAAAATAACTGACACGGACATTCAGAACTTTGCTGATGTCAAACAAGCGGCTGCTGCTGATGCGGTTCAAACCGCGTTCATACTTTTGAACCTGTTGAAAGGTTAACCCGAGCTTGTGTGCCAGAGTTTCCTGACTGATACCGAGCAAGTTGCGGCGCAGGCGCATGCGGCGTCCGACATGCAGGTCGACCGGATGCGGACTGCCGTCCGGCTGGCGGCCGCGGATGCTTTTCTTTTGGGGCTGCTTTTCCATCTCATTCTCCTCGAAAAAAAATCCGCCTTATAAGCAAGGCGGAGGAGCTGAAAGCTGTGTTACGCAGCGGTCTTATTCGCGCAAAAAAATGCCTTATATCGAACCCATCCTCCACGGAGAATGTTAAAAATGTCTATATTGTTTTGTAACATAAGGCTTTCAGACCTCATAACACTTAACAGCCAAAGTATATTGCAAAATTATTACTTTGCAACAATTTTAAATTCCAAATTCTTGGATATGAGGATTTTTCGCGCTATTCACAGTCCTGAAAGCAGGCCATGCAGCCGAAACCATGCAGTCTGACTGCACAGCCGCAATCCGGCTTCTCAAACCGAGCAAAACCGAATTCTGTAACATAGGCTTTCAGACCTCTGAGCTTCTGCTCGTTTTAAGTATATTATCCTTTCCTGATAATTTGCAATATATTTTTTGCCTTAATGCAGATTATTAATTGAAATAATCAAATTTCACACTTCATTTTTTTTTCAAAACTGCAAACTTCATTTTCTTCAGGCAACGCCTTTTTGTAAAAATGCATAAAAGTTACCGGTTTGATATCCGTGGCCTTATATACCTGTTTGCGGATTTTGGCGCGGATATATTCGCTTACGGCCGTTTCCCGGTAATTAAGCTTGACAATTTCGGCAGGAAGGGACTTTTTGACATCTTCACCGATTTTGGCAGCCAATTCGTTCCAGGCGTTTTCTTCCAAAATATCAATGGAGCTTATCTGCAAATCTTCCAGTTGCCATTTTTCATTCAGAACAGCGCTGATAAACAGGCTGCAATTATACGCAATCCGCTTGCGGTTTTTAATCAGCTGAGAATTCAGATCGGTTATCTGGTTGCGGTCTACGCCCAAGTGGCCGGTCGGAACTTCGCTGACGATTTCGGCGCTGCCGTTCAGCAGCCGGACGACGTCTCCGTCTCGGACGACGATCACGTCGCGGACTCCGAGTTCTTCGGCATAACGTTTTTGTTTGCGAATGTCGCGTTTGTCTCCGTGCACGGGAATAACCGCCTTGGGCTTGAGGATTTCAAACATTTTTTTGATGTCGTCGCGACAGCCGTGGCCGGAGGTGTGAACCAAGTATTCTTCAGAAGAAATGACCTCAACGCCGGCATCGCGCAATTTTTCCTGCATTCGCTCGATTTTTTCTTCATTGCCGGGAATAATCTGCGAAGAGAAAATAATCGCATCACCCTTGCCGAGTTTGATATCCTTATTTTCGCCGTTGACCAGGCGGGTCAGCCCGCTGCGGTAATTGCCCTGAGACCCGGCACAGATATAAAGCATCTTGTCCAAAGGAATATCCGCCGCCTGTTTGGCTTCGACATAAGGCGGCAGGTCTTTCAGATAGCCGCAGTCTTTGGCAATATTCATGTTCTGCATCAGGCTCATGCCGGAAATGACCGCGGTTCTGCCCGCGGCATCGGCGGCCATAACCAGACTTTGCATTCGCGCGATATTTGATGAAAAACAGGTGGCTACCAGCGTATTTTTGAATTTTGGCACCAATTCCATCAGGCTTTTGCGGATTTCGAGCTCGGAGGGTTCGGCTTGGGCATGCGCCATCAGAATCGAATCGCCGACATAGAGATCTACCCCTTCGCGTCCGATCTCTTCCATTCGTTTGTAATCGGTTTTCATAAACTCAATGCCGCAATCGTCAAAACGCCAGTCGGTGGCATGAAAAACATTGCCGTATTTGGTTCGGATCATTAGCGCCGAATTCTCAGGCAAAGAATGGACTACCGGCACAAACTCGACTTCAAAATTCTCCAGTTTTACGATCGGATTTTCATTAACCGAGTGTATCTCCACCTCGCCGTCCAGCTTATATTCATGCAAACGGGGCAAAATGTGGGCAATCGTAAAATCAGTAGCATAAACCGGACATCTCAACCGCGGCCAGACATGGGCGATGGCGCCAAAGTGGTCTTCGTGCGAGTGGGTAATAAACAAAGCGTCAATATATTCCCGGTTATTTTCCAAAAACGACGCGTCGGCGAAGCCCAGTTCAATTCCCGGAAAGTCATCATTCAAAAAATCGTATCCGCAGTCAACGACGATTATTCTGCCGTCAACCATATAGGCATACATATTCATGCCGACTTTTTCGGCACCGCCCAGGGCTGCAAAATGCAGTCCCTCATTCATCAATTCATTCATATATTAATTATTTCCTTTTTCAAAAAACACATCTCCGGCGCTGATTTTTTCAATTTTTCCGTTTTTTTCCAGCAGCAGCAAACCATTTTCGTCAACGCCGGAAAAAATTCCTCTTTTTTCGGTTTGTTCCTGCACGATTTTTATTTCCGTTCTCAGGCCGGCGGCCAAACTCAGCCACATTTCCCGCAACGGAAGAAAACCTTCATTGCGCCATTTGTCCCAAAGCTCATCAAAACAGCTTAAATACAGTTTCAAAAATTCGACCCTTTCGGTCAGAATTCCCGCTTCACGCAAGCTGACTGCCGAATAGGATTGCCCTGGCAAATCCGGTGCCGCGGCAATATTTACCCCAATGCCGGCAATGACATAGCCGCCCTCGCCTTTTTCCAGCAATATTCCGGAAATTTTGCAGCCACGCACCAAAACGTCATTCGGCCATTTTATACGCACGTCTTCGGCGGGGGAAAGTTTCAGAATGCTTTGCGCCAATGCCAAGGTTACGATAAAAATCAACTGCCCCGGCCAAGCCAGGGGAACTTCAATCCCCAAGGACATAAACAGATTGCCCTCCATGCCGACCCAACTGCGGCCGCGGCGGCCCCTTCCATTATTTTGGCGGACGGCGGTGATGACGAATTTGCCGCCGCCGGCAACGGCGCTGTATTTTCGGGCTTCGTCATTCGTGCTGCCGGTTTCCGGCAGGTCAATCCATTTCCAATCTTTCATATCCGGCATTATACACATTAAAACACAGTAATCAACATTTTTTCAAAATCGTTCATCAGGAGCCGAGGGTGAAGCAAAGAAACGACCACCACCAGCAGATTGACAAACAAGAAGACGTAAATTCCCCGGTCGGTCCGGTCAAAATTATTAACCGGGCTGTCAAAATACATAAACTTGGCCATGCGCAGATAGCCGTTGGCAATCAGAATCAGCGACACCAAAACTGCCGCGACCAGAATATAATTCTGTTCCAGCACCAGATTGTTGATGACCGAAAGTTTTCCCAAAAATCCCAGCATCGGCGGACTGCCGATCAAAGAAACCATAAACAGCAGACAGGCGGCGGCAATATACGGTTTGACCTTTGACAAACCGGAAATTTCTTTGAGTTCATCAAGGTATATGCCTTTGCTTTTGAGACCCAGAAAGGCCGTATAGACCCCGCTCATGGCCAGGACATAGACCAACAGATATACGAATGAGCTGAAAACGCTGTTGGCGCTGAAACTAATCAGGCTTATCAGCAGAAAGCCGACATGAAACACCGTACTGAATCCGAAAAAACGGCGCAGGTTGTTTTCGCCGTTGACACCGGCCGCTCCCAGCAGCAACGAAAGCAAGGCAAAAATAATCAGAGCCTGTTGAAACTGCGGGTAAACCGGCCAAAAGACATTTACCGTCAAATCGACCAGGCTGGCAAAATATCCGAATATCGGTATCAGGGTTATCCAACCGCTGACCGGAAGGATTGCCGCCTTCACAACGTCAAGATACCAAAAATGAAACGGTGCCAAAGCCAGAGAAAACAACAAAACGGCCATAATTAACCCTACCCCGGCCAAAGCTTCGGCGTTTTTTCCGCTTTGCTGATGCAGCGCCAGCTGGACATTGCCATAATCCAGAGAGCCGCAGGCTTGCCACAACAACACGCACCCTGCCCCGAACAAGAGGCCGAAAAACAGCACGCTGAGCAGATAATTGCGGCAGACAGCGCCGGTCTCTTCGGTTTCCGGGCTAAGGCGAAGCAGGCAAAAATTGAACAGGCTTATCAGCAGCCAAGCCGCGGCCATTACCCCCAGGTTGAGGCTGGAAATCATAATGCTTAATGCCGCCAGCGAACTCAGGCAGAGGGCATAAAAACCCAAGGAAGACCGGTCTTCTATCAGAAACCACTTGCAGCTTAAGGCAAACCAGAGCAGCGACAACAAGTAGATAATGACTTTGAACAAGCTGGTATAGAGGCTGTTTTCGTAATATTGCGGGTAACCGCTGCGATTATAGAGCACAATGGTAAAAATCAGTCCAAAAAGTAAAAAATATTTGGAGAGCGTAAAATACGTCTTCGGGGTTGCCGAGTCACGAAAACGGCGGACCAGAAGCATCAGCGGCAAAGCCGCCAACAACAGGAATTCGGGTAGAAAAGTTATAATCCGCTGCGCCATATTTTCCTCCTAAACACCCAGAAACCATAATGGTTTTACTGAGGACATCAGCAAGATAAACATAATTATCATCAAAAAAGCGTATGACCGCCGGGATATGTCAACAACACAGGGTTTATCGGGACTGACGCGGCTGCGGTCCTTGAGCCGGTATAAATCTTTTAACAATGCTCCCGACACCAGCGTCAACGAAAACACCACTAATAATCCCATATTGAGGTTTTTGCCCATCAGCCGGGAGACAATCAGAAAATTATTCAGAAACAACGATGAAACCGGAAGCCCGACCGCCGCCAAAATAAAAAACGAATAGACGAAGGAAATCCTCGGAACGGCACAGAGACTTCCATCGGGATTTATACCTTTTTCCTCTTGTTCAAAATGCAGATAATCGGCCAAAAACTCCAGCACGGCTATGATTATCAGATAACTGAAACAGGAAAAGGCTATATTCATCCGCGTCAGCTCGCCATAATTCAGAAGCGCCAGCAGGTACATAATATAATATACCGTAATATAAGAGAAAAATTTATACTGGACATCGCGATTGGTGAAACCGATCAGAGCGATAAAGACCATGGTTATTACCGCAACAATTTCCAGGCCCGAAACATAGAATGCTACCGGAGCGCTGATTTCTTGAGGCAAAAAGCGCATAAAGCCGTAAATCCCGGTCAGGGGCAATATGTTTGTCATAATAAAGACCAGAGGATTGCGGATATTGGAACTGATTGAAGATATCCAATAATGGAACGGCCAGATCGGAATACGCGACAAGAATGAAATAAATATGGATGTCAGCATAAAATATTCAATTTTTGCTCCCAGTTTCAAACTTCCGAAGCGGCTGATTTCCAATAATCCGTCCTGATGGTTGTAGAGAATGATTACCGCCAGGAACAGCACTACCGAACCCAGAAAATTATACAGAAAAAACCGATAGATAACACCGTCCCGGCGGATATTTCCATAAATGCCGATCAGCATAAACAGCGGAAAGAGCATGGCTTCAAAGAAAATATAGAACGAAAAAATATCCGCAGCCAGAAAGAAACCGGTTACCAAGCTCAGAAACAACAGGCCGAAAATCATCATGGCCTTTTGGCGGGGCTGGCGCCGCACGCCGAACAAGCCGATAATAAAGGCAATATGCACGGCCATAATGGTAACAACCGAAAAAATATCCACCCCGAATATGATGTCAATATTCGGATTTTCGAGCCAGTTAAAACGCTCAATCAACTGCAGTCCGTTTTTTTGGAGGTCAAGATTATAGAAAACCCGCAAAATCAGAACCAAATTGGCTCCCACCGAAAACAACGCCACATTGAAAGCATTGTGCCCGCCGCCGTTTTCATCTTCTTTGGAAGAAAGCGCAAAAAGCATTCCGACAAACGGCAACAAAATGATTACGGACAAAAGAGATAAGCTGTCTATCATGGCCGCACCTGCAAAAACATAAAGATAATTCCCAATCCGACGACAGTCATAACAACGTATCCCAACAACCGGGGCGTATGAATCCGCTGCGAAACGTTTATCAGCACACCGGTCAGATTTGAAAAAGAATTGATAATGGTTCGCTCAATCAGCAAAAAGTCTACAGTCAGCCACAAAATCCGTCCCAGAATATTCAGCGGCGCAATTACGGCAAATTCATAGAACCGCTCAAAAAACTCGGACAACTGGATTTCGTCCCGCTCATACAAAGCGGCCAACGGCCGGAGCGGATAAAAAGCAACCAGCAAAACGCAGAAAATGACGGCAGCGGCCAGTTCCCAGCGATACCAGCCGCAATTCCAAACGGACCAGACAGAAATTACTGCCAAAGGCAGCCACGACAAGGCGCCGGGATTTTTCAAAAATGCCGAAACCCGTTCATCGCAACAGCTTTGCCCAAAGAAAATCTGCCGAAACAAACAGGAAACTATCAACAGCATACTGCCGTTCAGCAGCCAAAACCATATCCGGCCGGCAGACGCGTTTTCGGTTTCGGCGCCAAGGTACTGAAAAACGGCAAAAGACAGGATTACGCCCAACAGCATCAGAAGCCACAACTTATTCCAAACGCCGCCCATTCGGGAAATATAAATTTCATCAGAAAACGAACGGACAACCAGCTGAAGCCATGCGTTTAGCAAATAAAACAGAACCAGCAGCCCGCCCATTCGCGACAGCGAAAAATCCTCCGCAGATACGGCAAGGCCATAAACAAATCCCCATAAAAGCATATTTAAGCTTAAGGCTTTTTCTTTGACATTATCGTATATCAACATTCCGCCAAGCCCATAAGCCATTGAAGCTGCTGCAAATATCCGGATTATAATCCGGCATTCTTCAAAATTTGAAAACAGCGGCTGCGTTTTGGCAAAGAGAATCAACCCGGCCGCCGGCGTTACGCAGTAATTAAGGAATATCAACCGATTAAAGCTCAGATTGCGATAACTGAAAATTTGGTTATGAAACATAAACAAGCCGGATTTGATAAAAATCCCCGCCAACAGCAAAAGGGCAACCAATCGGCGATTGCTGCCGTGCCCGGCATAGAGAGGAAGCATATTGAGATCAATGCTGTTTTGGGAAGCATAAACAATGCTGAAAGCCGTAAAAATTATCATATCGGCGGTTAAATTATAAAAAACATAAGTCTTTTTGCTTTCAAAATTATTGATTATGTATAATCCAACAATCCCAATCAGCGATGAACCAACCAAGAGCAGCAGCAAATTATTGCTGCAAATCAACAAAAATAAAAAAGCGACATCAAGCAAGATCAGGCTGCTCAGCCGCCCCCGCTGTTCTTCCTGAAGACTGAACATCGTATTGTACAAAGACAAAACCGCCATAGAAAAAAACGGAAAAATCAGGGCATAGAGGGCCGGCGAAGAACTTAGATCAATATCCAGATAAAGCTGTTTATATTCCAACACCCGATAAACAGACGCATGTGTTCCGCCCAGCTGCCAATTTTCGTAAAAATTAAACAGCAACAGCCCGCCCACGGCAAAGAGCAGCACAGAAACGAATCGCGAATAACGTTCTTTCGGGAGGATAACGGCCAAAAACCCGGCTGCCAAAAGCAATATGAACAACTTAGAAATCATCCGGACGGACTTTCATAATTTAAGACATTGCCAATATAACAAAAAATAAGGGCTTTTAAAGCCCTTATTTGACTACATCTGTACAACTTATGCGGATTTCATCAACGCATCCAAATCCTTGACCAAACGCAACGGCACATCATATTCGCGCGCAACTTCATCCCCGTCAATTTCCACCATCAAGACTTTTTCAACAGACTTCAAAGACGGACGAGCACGAGGATCAATATTATCAAGCAAAATAGCACTTTCACGGCTGCGGTATAACAAAGCCACGGCGCCGCCGTCATATACCAAACGGGGATTTTCAGGACCGCCTTCGCGATATTTAATGATAATCATGATTTCGCCGGCATTGTTTTCCAGAATATCATATCTGCCTTCTTGTTCTGAAACTGCGTTATCCACCATTTTACCTCTCTTACTAACGTAAATTATGAAATTATGGGCATGCTAACATAAATTTATTAACAAATCCAATAGAAAAATAATTTTTTTAACTTTTTTGATTTTTTGTGTTGACTATCATTTTTTTATCCTCTATATATGACCTCGTCGTTATGAGGGTGCGTAGCTCAGCTGGTAGAGCATTTGACTTTTAATCAAAGGGTCTCGGGTTCGAATCCCGACGCGCTCACCAATTATGAAAGAGGAAGTTTATACTTCCTCTTTTTTTTATTTTAAATCTCCCCTCTAAAGCCCAATGTCTGTGCGGTTTTAAGAAAATCATTGGAGCTAGCGGTGGTGCACTTACTTTATATTATTTTCCCATGAATTCGTACTTTTCAGCCAAATCTATACTTTTGCTGGTGACTACAATATTTTAAGTCCCTTTTCGATAACATATTGTAAAATAATAATTTATTTGTTCCTGTTTTTTTCTTAGTTCCGAAGCCTTATTTCCTACCCATTTTGAGCGGAAAAACCGCCTATTAAAAATTTTTTTAAAAAGTGAGTACGATTTTTCTTTTTTTTCACTTGTTCTGATCAGGAGGTACCCAAATGACCGAAATAGAAGAACTTGTGATGTTAATTTTACCTGAGCTAAAGACTTTCATAAAAAGCGAAAGTATAGATCAATTTGTGCAGAAAGAACTGGATAATAAAGAAAATCCAAGCATTCATTGTGTTACGGAGGAAACTCGCAATGATTGAAAAAGAACTAGAAAAACTAAATACAATGAAAACACCTGAATTAAAAAAGATGTTTTTGAAGTATTTCAGATACACACCGATTAAACGAGGCAAAGAATTTTATGTCTCCAGCCTAGCATACCGAATGCAAGAACTGGAGTTTGGAGGTTTACCGGCAACTACTAAGAATCTTCTAGTTCAAATGCATGGAACTTCGCCTACGCCTAAAAAGAAAGCGATAGCACCCATTGGGACTAAAATCATTAAAAATTATAAGGGACACGATTATGTTATCCGAATTCTTGAAGATGGTTTTGATCTTGATGGCCAACATTTTAAGTCTTTATCAGGCATGGCAAAAAAGATTACAGGCATGAAAATATCAGGCAATGCATTCTTTAACCTAGGATTGGGAGGAAAATAATGGCAGAACAGAAAAACGTCAGATGTGCAATTTATACAAGAAAATCAACCGATGAAGGTCTTGATAAAGAGTTTAATACATTGGAAGCTCAGAGAGAAGCCGGCGAAAATTATGTGCGCAGTCAAAAACACCAAGGTTGGGTTATAATCCCTGAACGATATGATGATGGTGGTTTTAGCGGTGGTAACATTAATCGTCCTGCTCTAAAAAAACTAATGAGCGATGTTGAGGATGGTAAGGTCGATATGATTGAACACTTTTTTGATTATTTATCTTCAGAGACTGTACGACAAATACTTGAGGCTGTTTTAGCCGAAACAGTTGATGCATCTGCAGAAGATAAACAAGCCGTTATTTATTTAACCGGCGAATTTAACGCATCAGCTTTGAAAGCCTCTGTTGATGTGGCAACTCTGAAAGACAAGCTCAGAGATAAAAGCATTTTTGTAAAAACTAACCAAGGAGCTTAACCATGGATATTTTTTCTACTCATGTTTTATCGAAGGTCGTTGAAAACTTACCAACCCCTTCATCTTTCTTGTTGGATACATTCTTCCCGAATGTCCAAACCTCTGAAAAAGAGGAAATCTACTTTGATGTGACGGACAGTAAACCTCGCATCACTCCGTTTGTGTCTCCTTTACTCCCCGGTAAAGTGGTCGACAATAAGATGACCAGAGAACAACGCGCCGACAAGGTTTATGAAGAACTGTTTGCCGCCAAGCGCGGCGGCAGCCCGACCGACCCGGAATTTATGGAAATTCTGCAACGGCTTATTTTCGGCGAAGTTTTTGACATCGGCGAGTTAAATCATCGGGACCGGGAGCTGATTACGGTCGTGTCGTTAACGACAATGCAGACGCTGCCGCAGCTCAAAGCCCATATCAACGCGGCCTTAAATGTCGGCAACACGCCGTTGCAGGTTCGCGAAAGCATTTATCTGGCGGCGCCGTTTATCGGCTTTCCGCGCACGTTGAACGCCGTCGGTGTTTTTAACGAAGTGATGAAAGAACGCGGCATCAGCCTGCCGCTTGAAAATTCGGCGACGACAACAGAAGAAAACCGATTTGAAAAAGGGCTTGAAATCCAACAGGAGCTATACGGCGACGAAGTCAAACAGGCCATGCAGACCTTACCCGAACCATATCAGACGGAAGTCCCAGATATGCTGACAAAATTCTGCTTTTCCGATTTCTATACCCGCAAAGGTCTTACTTTGCAGCAGAAGGAGCTACTGTCTTTGGTGATTTTGACGACGCTCGGCGCCGAAAAACAGATACCGGCGCATATCGTCGGCAATCTAAAGGCCGGAAACGACAGGAACAGGCTGCTGGCAGCCATGGTGCAGACCATTCCCTATATCGGACTGCCCAATGCCCTGACAACCATCAACCTGATTAAGGAAACCAAACTTGAAAACTACAAACCGATTTACGAATAGAAAAGGAGAAAAGCAATGTCTTTAGGATTGACCGAAATAGCCTTGATACTGGTTGTGGTACTGGTTTTGTTCGGCGGCAAGCGCATTCCCGAACTCGCCAAGGCTCTGGGCAAAGCGCAATACGAGTATAAAAAAGCCAAGGAAATGCTGCAAAACGAAGCGCAGGAACTGAAAGATTCCGTTGAAAAGGCAGCAAAGGAAGAAGAAAACAAATCCGGGAAGTAACATGAAAAATATTCTGGAAACAGCGACAGAAGACAAAGAAGAAAGTCTGGTTTCGCATCTTGAAGCCCTGCGCAGCACATTGATAAAATGTTTTGTTGCGCTGGGCATCGGGGTTGTGCCGATGTTTCTGGCGGCGCCGTATTGCATGAATCTGCTTATCAAAATGATGATAACGGACAACAATATTGCGCTCAATTACTTCTCGCCGATGGAGGTTTTTATTCTGCAGATAAAAATGGCCGTGGTTTTGGATTTGCTGCTCTGTTTTCCTTATATGGCTAAAAAAGTCTGGGAGTTTCTGCTGCCCGGGCTGTTGGAAAACGAACGCCGGTTTGTAAAATCAATCGTTTTAAGTTCAAGCTTTTTATTTATTATCGGTGTTTTGTTCTGCCTGTTCTTCATTCTGCCTTTGGTTATCAACTTCGGAATCAGTTTTGCGACGGCCGACATCAAAGCCGTTTTCGGCGTTTCAAACATTATCAGTCTGGCTTTGCAGTTGTCTGTCGTGTTTGGTATCATGTTTCAGTTTCCGCTGATAACCTTTTCGCTTATCCGCTCGGGGATTGTTTCTTACGAGAGCATGAAAGACAAGCGGCCGTATATTTTCACCGGCATTTTAATTGTTGCCGCCTTTTTAACGCCGCCGGACGTTGTCAGCCAACTGATGCTGACGATTCCGACTTATCTGCTGTTTGAAATCGGACTTTATTTCTCGCGCGGAAAAAGGAAAACAGAAAAATAAAACGTAAAAAAGAAAAGCCTCATTGCTTTGGGCAATGGGGCTTTTTCCTTACTGAGTTTAATAATTCTGGTTGCACGGATGGGTAGGATCGCCCGGATCGTAATCACGAGGTTCGCTCTTGATACCAAGCTTTTTACTGGCCCAGATAACCGGATCGGCGACAACCGTTCCGACCAAACCAACACCAATACTCCACACACGTCCCCAACCGGACATTTCACTATCGGTCAGCCCTTCTTTGAGAATATCAGAGAAGTAGCCTCCTTCATCGTTATTATACTTTCCCATAATATTAAGTTTAGGGGTTAGACAATTGATTTATAATAAAGATAATTGTTTACAGAAATATACGAATATTGGCTATAAAATAGTATTCCCGCAAAAAATGTCAAGCAAAATCAGATTTGGCAGCAAGCTTTATTTTTTGTTTTAGAATGTTGATTTTATTTCATTTATTTGCTGGACTTATGCGTTTGTTTCTGGCTTTCCCAGAAATACTAGGATTCTGGCGACAGGCTGACCGCAACCGCTATAAGCAAGACCGGCTTCCCTACATTTGCCGCGGCCACCGGATATATTATCGGAGAAAAGACGTCTATGCTTACAAAGAAAAGTTGGAGAAAGAGAAAAACGGAAATGCCCGGATATAAAATAACGGCGAAAAGCCGTTATTTTAATTGACTTATGGCGGAAAATCGGCTTAGATTCCATTGTCAAATAACATATAGGAGTTTTATTATGAACAAAAACGAACTGATTGACAGCATGGCGGCTGAAGCTGGTATGACAAAGGCTGACGCCGGTAAAGCTCTGGATGCGTTCATCGCTTCCGTTACCGCTGCTCTGAAAAAAGGCGATGAGATCCGTCTGGTCGGCTTCGGAACTTTCTCGGTTTCCAAACGTGCCGCAACAACCGCACGCAACCCGCGCACCGGTGCCGAAATCAAAGTTGCAGCGAAAAAAGTTGCCAAATTCAAGGTTGGCAAAAGCTTGCAGGATGCTGTGAACTAAACAGCCGTTACCTTAAAGAATATTACAGCCCGCTTAATTGGCGGGCATTTTTATTTCAATCACCGGTTTGCCGTGATTTCGGGCGGCGCGGACAGCCTCATAAGCTCCGCCATAATCGCAGCAGACATAAGCGATAATGAAGTCGGCATTGAGAGCCATATAACGGTTACGAGCGGAGATGGCAAACTTGTGCGGCGCACATTCCACGACATCAGGATAGTCAAAACCATCAAAAGGAAAGATGTCGCCATAAGCATGGAGCTGGCGGGCATAAGCCGCAATCAAAATGAGCCGTATATGCGGACGGCGAAGCTGAATGTCCCGAACAACGGAAGCTGCGACTTTGTCAAATTCGCCGTAACCGCCCACCCAGAAAGTATCAACGTCTTTTTCATCAATGAGTTTGACGGCAGCCTTTTCAATTTCGGGCTTAAGCCCGGCGGAAATATAACGATGTCCGAAAAAAGCGCAGACCTTACCCATGCCGGACTCCCCATAAAAAAATAAACCACCTTTACGCACAAAGGTGGCCGGAGAGTTCAAAACCTAACCATGTGAGCAGGTCCTTCTAACCTTTAGAATCCCGAAGGATTCCTCTTGTATACGTTAGAAGCTCCCCGACCATAGTTTGATTACTAATCGGGGATATATTACCCAGTTAAACCAACGGCGAGATAGCCTGAAGGCAATAAGTCGTTGGTATATATGGTATAACGGTGTATATCACACCGCACATGGTTGGCTTTGAAGACCGACGCACCGTCTGGTGCGAGATACACGGAGTGTGCGCTCCGGCATCCAAGATGAAGTCTAGATAAGATTTTTATAAAACACAAGCGAAAAAACAGAAAAATGCCGTTATAGCGTATTATTGTACGCTTTTTGAAAATGTTCCGCAGTGTGGGCAGATTTTGGCCAGTGCGGTGGGCGTTTGTCGGTTTCTGATTTCGGCGGCGCAATAAAAAACGGCGGAGAACTGCCGGGGTTTCATTTTTATACAAAACCGCTTGCAAATTAAAATTATGTTCTGTATGCTGACAAGCGTCGGAAGGCCCAATTCCGACAGGGAGCGGTAACTCCAGATGATATGGGCAACTCTCTTGGGCTTTCTGAGCTTTAAAAACAAGAGTGCGTTGTTATATGGGCATCTCACCCTAATGGGTGGATGCCAGGTATATAAGGCATAGCTCGAATAACTGGGCTACTTTCATATCATCGTAGTTACCCATCCACCCACCTGTGGCTGCACAGGTGGGAAAATGGTTTGCGACAGAGATGAGAGTATGGAAACAGCTGATTTAAAACAACGTGATGAAGCCATCTGGCAGAAGTATTGCCAAAACGTTGATGAAAACGACCTTGTGGCAATTTATCGTCAGGGGATGTTTTTAGGCATTTATGAACAACTGGTACGCATTTTGAGGCGTAATACGGAAAATATTGCCCAAGACTATAGAAACAGCGATTTTTTCAAGCTTGCGCTGGTAACTTATGTTGATTTGTATTGCCGGATTTTGGTACGGCAGGAATTTGCGACAGAGGAACAAGACATTGCTACAATTGCCATTAGCGCATATTATAACAAAGACTACGATGAGATTATCAAACTTCCGCAATCGGCTTATATATCGGAAAACGCCGATGCCGAAATGTGGGTACGCTACATGCGGAGCAAGATTATTGTATGGGGCGTGCGGAATTTGGCGCTTTTAGACGTGATAAACGGTTTTTATTATCGGCAGTATGGGAAGCTTATGCGCTTTGAAGCTGCGGAGAAATATAAACCCCATTTTACAAATTAATCCAGACATTCTAGCAAAGGCGGGCGGATTGGTAAACTATGATTAACGTGAAAATAGCCCAGTTATTTGGCTAAGCCTTATTAGCTGGTATACGCAACCGAAAGATAAGCGACAAACTGGTTAATACAATGCTTCATCTTAACTTGCTGCAAAAAGACCCCGAAACCGGCAAGATCAATCTGAATTATGAAAACCCCGTCCTGAAATGCGACATGGCGGTGGAAAGCGGTGTTGACACAACTTCTGACAAGCCGGCAGCCTATCAGCCCGATGATAGCGGCGAAATGGCGGCAGAATCGAATGAAGCCGCGGAAAACTCTGCTGAAGAAACCGAAATTGCCGCCCCGGACAGCGAAACGGAAACAGATGCACCCAACCAGAATAAAAAGGCAGTCATCTTGGAAATGCTGACCCGCAGAGCATCTCTGAGCGAAATGATGGAAGCAACCGGCTGGCTGGAAAAATCCGTCCGCGGTGTCATCAGCCAACTGAAAAAAGAAAAGAACCTGGTAATTATCAGAGAAAAAGACGAAAACAAGCAAAATTATTATTCAATAAAAATGCCGAATGCTGCAAATGAGTAATTTGCAACACAACAAAGCAGACAAGTCCTTTAGATGCTACCTGAAGGGCTTGATATGTTTTTTCGAAAAAAATTTCAGATTTTACTTGAAAAATCTTTCCTATACACTTAAAATGAATAAAATAGAACAATATTCTATTTCAAGTAGTATAATAAATTAAAGGTTTATGATGCAATTACCAGTTAAAGAATATTTTAGTCTGCGGGAGATCAGCAATCTTTGGTCTGTTACTTATGAGGATTTACTGTATTATGCAGAAAACAATTTGTTGGAAATTTGTGCCAGATCTACGGCAATTATAGTAGAGATAGGACAAACAAATTATGAAAATATGATTTTGGGAACGACTTATGAGGGGGAAGGCCTGCGCTTTTCCCCTCAACCTTTATTATCAACCGACATATATCGTATCATTAAAGCCGGAGAAAATCCGATAATGGTCTTTCAGACCAAAAACAATAATGTTAGCAAACTCTCCAAATTAATAAAAGAAAGAGGGATATCTCTTTCCATTCATGATTTGGTTGTTACCCGTAAAGAAAAAATCCGCTTTGAACAAACCAACGGAATAAACAATGAACAACTGACGTATCGGGCTTTTACCTTTTCTCCGGATTTTCGTGAAGTCTGGCATTATGGTAAAAGACACTTATTCGGATCAGTGCAGGCAAAGATCGTCTCCCAGCTTTATTATGCCAGCAAAACCGATAAACCTTGGGTACATGCCAAAACATTGTTATCTCAGGCCGGTTCTGTCAGCTTACGTGTTTCGGCGGTTTTTCATGGCAACCGATCATGGGAAGAAATATCCTACTCGGATCGTAAAGGGTATTATCGACTGAAAATTCCTATAAACCGTTCTCCATACCCATCCCAATTGCAGTTGGATTTTTAACATAACTACCTAAACCCGGGTTCTCCGGGTTTTTATATTTTAAAAAGAAACAATCTCACCAAACGAGAATAAATGTTTAGTGACCGTACCTGTTCCATACGCTCCCCAAAGAAAAATGATCATTTTGCTTAAAATACTATAACATTTTATATAAATGGGCTGAAATCTCCGTACCAATACCATAACCCGAGATTTTCTTTTACGGTCCGACAAATAAAAAGTTTTATGTTAAAAATTCCTTCGTTAACGGAGGTATTGACGGATATGCTTAATAAAAAATATTTTTCGGTATCCGACAGATGCAGACATTTGGTGTTTTTAGCGTCTGAAAAACGGAAAAGTGCAGACATTTGCCGAATATAGCTTAAAGAATGCAGACATTTGCCGAATATGGATTTTATACAGGGAGCCTTAAGCGGGCGGTTTCGTCATCGCTGTTCTCAATAAAGGCGTTTGTCGCACAAAGCATATCCGTTGCCCGCGAGAGGTCTGACCAATCAATCATGGCCGTATATTTTTGAGCAAAATCAAGCGTTTTGATAAAGGCATCGGTTATTTGATTATGCGATAATGCCTTGAGTGACTGCGTATAATTCTGCCGATAAACCGTCGGAATAATGATGCGCTGTTCGGCAGCGGCAACCAGCTCGGCGTTCATCATAATGCGGGCAAGACGTCCGTTACCATCGTTAAACGGATGGACCTCGGAAACCATAAACATCATAAAAACGGCACGGTTAAACGCATTGTCCAGACGTTTGTAAAGCTCAAATCCTTTGCGAAGCGTTCCTTCTATCAACTCAGGAGTGACAAACAGCGTTGTTCCTGCTTGATTGCATTTGGTCTTGAAACAACCCGGTTCTACGCCGGGACGGCCGTCCATAATAATTTTGTGGCGGCGGCACAGCAAGGCAAGGAAATCTTCAAACGTGGACGGCGTTTTTTTCATTTCAGTTAAATCGGCCAGTACATTATACGTTCCGGCGATGTCGTGAGCGTCATCCGGCCGATGTTCGGGGATCTTGTTGTTGAAAACGATGTCGTGCGCTTCTTCAACCGTGAATTTGGTTCCTTCGATATAGTTAGAAAAATAAGCCTCGTAAAAGCACAGAACCGGGCTGGTATTGTTGTCGGTTTTGCGAAACAGCGGCGCCTGAGAAGACAAAGCCTCATACAGTCGGGCAAACAGGATTTCCCGTTTTGGATCAAAGGCATTGCCGCTGCTGCGGGCAATGGCGGTATCTGATTGTAGCGGAGCTTCCCGCGTCCCCAGCATGGCTCCCATGATGTCGTTTATGGTTTCAAATTCTTTTTCCAGATTTAACACGGGAGCGATAGTTCGCATTTCATCTCGCAGACGGTTGAATGCAGTTTCGCCGTATGTGCGGAGATAGGCGTCAAGCCTTTCTTCCAGTTCTCGTTTGGTCAGATAGCGCGGCAGACGGCTGGTGCGGCGGCGCACAGTTTTGACATTTTCCAAAAACTTGCGGGCAACAGAGGGCTGATACAGATTGTTGAGAAAAGGCAAGTCGCTTTCTAACGGCGCAGCGCCCTTGCGCGGATATACCGTATATTTGCCGAAAGTTGATACTTTGGCTTTGTCGGAAATGATGAAAAGCTCATTCGTTGTGGTGGGCTGCAGGTCAAAAGCCGAACGATCGGCAATCATGGCACCGGGATAGACCAGACTGACAAGCTCTAAAATGCGACGTTCAATAAACTTGTCGAGTTCGTCATCTATATTGGACGTATAAATATTAGCTGTAATCTTGCGTATCTTTCCGCTTTTCTGCCAGCGGGAGATATTATGAGAATTTTCTTTGGTAGAAAGAATGAATGTCGGTAAATTGTCTATATTCATAGCGCCCTCCTTGGTGTTAGAATATGCAAACTTTTTTAATTTTAGGTTAAACGCTGCAGACATTTTCCGAATATGGCTAAAAAAATGCAGACATTTGCCGAATATGGATTTTATGTGGGAAGCCTTAAACGGGTAGTTTCTTCACCGTTGTTCTTGGCAAAGATGCCAAGGTCCGAAAAATTAATCAAAAATAAACAGTGCAACACCGGAATTTTCAGCACTAGGGTCTTTTGATTTTACTTGAAAAAATCTTTTAAAGTGTTAAAGGATAATTAACAAAAGTACAATTATGGAGTTATTAAACCAAAAAATCTTCATAAGGGATACTTTTGCAGAGATGTTTTTTTATTTATTCATCCATAAAAAATTTATTTCATATGAAGAAAATTATTTTGGATGCCGCATCAAACGCATATTTGTTTGACGGCACACATGCGGAAAGCATGGGAAAAGCTGAAACAATCAAAGATCTGTGGTTTGAAGATGTTTTTGCCATCGGTAAAGACATTTATCTGAAGAAAGACGACGAATACAGCCTGTTAGCAACGGATGCCAAATTTTTGCCTTTGGCGCTGGCGATCCTTTTGCTGAAAAGCAGTTTGCAATTATCAATGGCGAATGTCTGTATGTAGAACCCGGAACACCAGGTATTTTGAGATTTCCGAATAATCCGGCGTATGCTTCACTGTATGCCTCGGAAATTCCGGAACTTCAGAAAACAGGATTTGTCATTCATTCTCCAGAAAACGGATGCAGTGTTTACCTGCTGAACAATGAAAGAACAGTTGTACGTTCTGAAGCACCGGCTCTTTTTTGTGACAATGCATTATTTTGGAATGGTCACGGTTACATTTTGAAAGATAGTAAATTTATCCGCCGGCCATGGAAACTGTTTTGTCAGAAAGATGTCTATCTGCTGATGGAACTTGGCGATGTGCTTTGGGTTCTGTATGCAAATGGAAAAATTGACACGCTTGGACGACTGAAAGAAAAAATTCCGACTCAAAACGGCGACATTCTGGTTACGCAAAAGGATCACCACGAATGCTGTTATTACTTGGGCCAAAATGAACCGCAATGTGTTGTTTCCGTTTATGATAACGAACAAAGTTACCGTATCAACCGTGACGGAAGCATTGAGTACAGCTACATTTTCAGGATGAGTACGTATGATCCGGACACCTATGTGTCGGAAACTTACCAGCTCAAAGACGGCGCGTATCAATGCGTTCGTCACGAGGATCGGTAATACTGATGAAAAAGCCCTGACGGAAAACATCCGGCAGGGCTTTCTTTCGCCTATTTACGCAACTGGCTGGGGGTCCAGTTCGTCGGCGGTGGCATAACCGTCTATATCAGGATGTCTGTGCCGATGATCGGAAAAAGCAAAGATATCGCTGATTTCGGCCTTTAAAACATCTGCTATTTTCTGCGTTTCGTCGGAAGAAAGTTTCCGAGTGCCGCAGAGAAACGCCTCTAAACCATTCTGTTCCAGATTGGCTGCGCCGGCAAATTCCGCCGGTGTCATACCGATTGCAGTGATCAGTTCATTAATTTTATGGACAACGATTAAGTTTATTTGATTTTGATTTAATTCATACATTTTTGATCTCCGAAAGAAAAAGTTAATGACAAACAGTGAGTTTAGGCTCAGCCGGACGGCAGAGCTTACTCAAGCTAAATTCTTCGCTGAATTTTTCGGGATCAAAACAGAAAAGGGCGTCAAACTCGTCCTTATCAAAAAGAGGGGCAACTTCCTGAACTTCAAGTTCTTGTTGCGATAATCCATAGTCACTGATAGTCCATTCATCATTATATGTCATGATAGACTCCTTTAACTAAGGTGTTATACTGTTATTTCAATGACTTCTCTTTCTCAACCTTTTTGAATTAAGGTGGAGAAGCCTTAAAACACCATTCATAACGCGGTCGCACATTATTCAACGCTATCCTTTTGGGAAGCGCCTGTTTTATTCTGTGCACTCCCCCGTAAAGGTTCATGACACAGAAGTTGCGACTAATAAGTCTTCTGTAACTTACTTATGAATCTGTCGCCAAAGCTCTGTATCATCAAGTAGATTTTTATATACCGTTTGCAGAGGTTAAAACGCAGGGACGTGTTTGATTGAAAACAAGCCCGGCGGTGAAAGAAAAAGCCTGGAGAAACGTCTCCGGGTTATTTTTTTGCTAAAAAAGCCTTTTTTCCGTCTGTTTAGATGAAATACAGCTTTCTACAAGACCAGCCGAATGCTGATTGGCAGGCATAATACCGGGATTGATGTCATCGTCAAGGTGCTGAACAACCCCAAAAGCGAATTTTTTGCTAGGAACCGTGCTCTTTTAAGCAAATATTTGTCTTATTAGCTGTATGTACATATTATCCTTGACATTGTACAAAATGTACATTATAGTGTATGCAGAGTACATTATAATAAAGGAAAAATAAATGGAAAGAATCACATTTTGGAATAATAAAGGTGGAACAGGAAAAACCAGCTTAGCTTTTCAAACAATTTGCCAATACGCACATGAAAATCCATCTGAAAAAATTTTGGTTATTGATGTTTGTCCTCAAGCAAATCTTTCAGAATTACTCCTTGGAGGATTACACCAAGGTGGAAGTAATATTTTATTACAAAGACAAGGGGCAACTCCTCGTGCAACCATTGGCGGCTATTTTCAGCTTCGTCTTCCTTCTCCATATACACCACCGTCATTTACAGCTCAAGACTTTTTAACTCAACCATATAAATACAATAAAAATATACCAGAAAATATAGACTTATTGTGTGGTGATCCAATGTTGGAATTGCAATCAAATGCTATTTCTACATTAGCTAATAACCAAATCCCCGGAACAAATACATGGATTGCAATTATCGATTGGATTAATGATTTTTTAAAAAAAATTGAAAATGAATATGATATTGCATATTTCGACCTAAATCCTAGCTTTTCAATCTATACCCAAATTGCTTTGGCTGCTACATCTAAATTGCTCCTTCCTGTGATGGCGGATGATTCATCAAGACGTGCAATTCAGAATGCATTTTCTTTAATTTATGGGCTAAAGTTACCATCCGAAATATACACAAAATATGCTTTTGCCCAAAAACTTAAAGATGAGGGGAGACAATTGCCTAAAGTACATATGATTTTGAAAAATCGACTAACCCAATACATGGGGCCAGCATCCGCTTTTGCAACAGTTCTAAGTGCCATAGAGCAAGATATTACTGATCTTCTAAAGGTTCATCCTCAGCTGTTTACTTTTTCATCTATTAAGCAAGGAATTGTTGAAATTCGTGATTTTGGAACAACTGGCGTAGTATCTGCGGCTAGGGGATGCCCCTTCTATACGCTTCCCTATGGAAGATTAGATTTGCTTGGACAACGGGTTCAAGTCAAAGAAGATTATAGAATAGACTGCGAACATAATATTCGAGAAATAACTTCAAAAATTTCTTAACAATTAATCAGCCTAAAAATTTATTTTGGGCTGATTTTTTTATAAAAATCTGCCTTTTCAAGTGAAATACAGCTTAAAGCCTTATTCTGTAAGGGATTCCGGCGGAGCGGACAGGCGGAATTTTTTCAGACAGCAAGCTGCAAAGGCCCGGATTTCCTTGAATCGTACTTCACATATTCTTTTACTTCACATATTCGCAAAAATGGTTTATCAAATCAGGTATAATCGGGGCGTTGTATAGATACCGCTCCGGTGAAAAAGGAAAAACGCCAACGATAGGTATCAATCGTTGCTGTCCCTTCATAAAGGTCAGCATCTTCCGGATTGGGATCTTCAACGGACAAAATAAAGAAAGATTCATAAATCCGGCATAGAGAAGCGAAAAAAGAATCTACTGCAGCAACATTATTGAACTCTCCGCTCAGACAGAGGGCATAATCGCAGGTGCGGATTTGGACATTAACTTCAGGAAAAGCTACTTGCAATGCGGAATGGTATTTTTTATCAATCGAAATGTTTATTTGCGTTTGATACTTTTTCTGCTCTGGGCAAAAATGAAGCCTTCCACATAATCTACCGTTGAAAAACAGGTATTCGTTGACGACCTTGATTAAGGCGTTGTCACCGTAGGTTTTGATTTTATGGTGTTTAGCAGAATTATTTGACATCGCTGTCCAGGCTAAAAAACAGGGTATCTTCCTGTGATATCTTGATATTTTGTGTCTGGGTATTGACGATGATCGGCTGCGACGGATCTATGTCCAAAGTCGTGCCATTTGGCCTGTTAGGCTGTACCGATTTGAAATCTATTGAAAGAATCGGTGTGCTGCGGCCATCTGCATCTGAAATATAGGCGTTGCGCCCGATAAACCTAATTGAATACTGCTTCATTCGTGCCTCCGTCGCGTATTAAAAAATAAAAATCGGGAATGGGCAAGAAAAAAGCAGCTCTTACGAACTGCTTTTGGGATTATTGGTGCAAATCTTACAGCAACGCTGCCAAACCGCAGAGAAAAGTACCAGAAACAGTCAGAAATACCGAGTAAACCGCGTTTTTCTTATCGAAACTCAGGAAAATCATCTTTTCCAGATCAGCTTTGCATTTGGTTTCGGCAATCAATGCGGCAGTGGCTTTTTTACGATCCTTGCTTTGGAGAGCTTCCTTTTTTTCAGCAGAGATTACTTCGCTTTGGGTAGCGCGGATCGTGTCGATGGTCTTTTGTATCTCGAAAGCTGACATAATGCCGATGCAGATAATCAGACTGCCGCCGAGAGTCAGACCGTTACCGATATTTTGCATCAATATACCCAATATCAGAGATGCAATTACAATAATAACACTACTTGTCAATGCATTGCGTAGAATGAACTTTCGAAATGCACAGCCAATGTCACTTTCGACTACACCGGCAAGCCAATTTGTTAGTTTTTGTTCAAAATTAATGTTAAGCAGCCGCTTTTCATTTGTTTTTTTCGTCTTCATATGCATTCTCCAGAAATCGGGATTTTAATAGTTTTTATATATTCTAACCTGAAAAAAGGTACTGTCCAGAAGATTTTTCGACGCGGGTAACGCGAACCCCGCCGCGTCGCTACCGACAGACTAAAAAAAGGGTTCGCACCAAGTTCGCACCGAATTTGCATCAAAGCCATGTATTACAAGGCTTTGCGCGAATATTATTATAAAAAAGACAGGTTCGCACCTGATATTATTAAAACCGTTGCCCAGTAAGGCATACAAAAGAATTTTTGTAATAACAGTACAGGTTCGCAGTTGCGAACCTCTTTTTTATATAAGGAAGCAAGAATTGTGGATATACCTACCTGCCGAGTGTTATCACTCTGTTCCGGGGTCGGAGGCCTTGACCTTGGACTTAAACTCGCAATGCCAACTAGCCGAACAGTCGCTTATATGGAGATCGAAGCCTATGCGTGCGAAATTTTGGTTAAACGCATGCAAGAAAAAATCTTGGATCCGGCACCTCTTTGGTCAGATATCAAATCCTTCGATGGCAAACCGTGGCGTGGAAAAGTGGATATCATCACTGGTGGATATCCGTGCCAACCGTTTTCAGTTGCAGGAAAGAAACTCGGGGAAAAAGACCCCAGACATCTCTGGCCCCATGTGCGGAGAATTGTTTCCGAGGTTGAGCCAACTCTCTGTTTCTTTGAAAACGTCGGCGGACATCTACAGTTGGGCTTCGAACAAGTCCATAATGACCTACAAAGATTGGGTTACAAAGTTAAGGCGGGCTTGTTCACTGCGGAAGAAGTCGGTGCTCCGCATCGCCGTGAGCGGCTCTTTATCTTGGCCTACCGTAATGACGGCAGATGCAACAGTCGCGGAAACGATAACACCGAACGACAAGTATGTCCCAACCAAGAACGGCACCCTGCGCCGATACATCAAGAGAGGACACAACTGCAGTCTGGGATTAGCGAGAACAGCGCGTCTCTGGCCGACGGTTTTGGTATCGGAAGCCAACGGCGCATCTCTCAAAAAAGTTCAGACCGGATATTCGCGGAGCCGTCTGAAAGAGGAAGTTTTGTTGTGGAAACAGCCGTTGAGATGGCGGACACCGAATGCCTCGGATGCCGAAGGCGGCGTGATGGAAATCAGACCGGGAACCTCTGCCCGGATCAAACTTCGCGATCATTCCGTACATGTAGCAAATTGCCTCTCTGGCCACCCAGACCAAATGACTTTGATGACTGGCGAAATATCCCAGAGAACCTTAAACCCGCAGTTTACCGAATGGCTGATGGGCTGGCCGACCGGGTGGACAGAGTTAGAGCCTGCGGCAACGGCGTGGTGCCTCTGGTGGCGGCGTATGCGTTTACAGTTCTTACGTCTAACCTTGAATTTACAACAACAGGTATCTTAAATGAACGAGAAAGTTAAATTAAAAGTTGAATATGTGAAGCTGGAAGAACTCATTCCTTTCGAGTTGAATGCCAGAACACACTCTAAGGAACAAGTCGGACAGATTGTTAACTCCATCGGAGAGTTTGACTTCGTCAATCCTATTTTGGTTGGCATCGACAATATGATTATTGCCGGACATGGGCGTTTGTTGGCGGCTAAAAAAGCCGGATTGGAAACAGTTCCGATCATCCGGCTGCCGCATCTTGACTATAACCAGTGTATGGCACTGTCTCTGGCAGACAATAAAATTGCCGACAATGCCGGTTGGGATGAAGAAAAAATCGTTGAAATCCTCGGAAAACTTGAGGATGCGCATTTCAACATTGATATTTTGGGTTTTTCCAACAAAGAGCTTGAAAATTATCGGGATGAATTTGAGACCAATGATGAAGAACTTGAATTTGAAAACGAAGTCCCTGATTTCGTGGAAAAACCGGTTGCCCGGCGCGGGGATGTCTGGATTTTAGGCGATCACCGTTTATTGTGCGGCGACGCAACAAGCCAGACAGACGTTGAAAAAGTTATGGATGGCGAAAAAGCGCAAATGGTTTTCACCGATCCACCATACAACGTGAATTACGGCAATGCCTTGCGAGATAAACTGGCAGGAAAAGAAGGCGAACGCTCAATTCTCAACGACAATCTTGGCGAGGGTTTTCCTGCTTTTCTGTATGATTTCTGCTGTAATATCTTAGAAGTCAATGCTGGTTCCTTTTATATTTGTATGGGCGGCTCGGAGTTGCATACTCTATACCAAGCCTTTACGGCTGCTGGCGGCAAATGGGAAGCCTACATCGTCTGGGTTAAAGACAAATTCACGCTTTCGCGATCCAAACATCAACATCAGCACGAATGGATTTTGTTTGGTAATCCTTACGAAGAACAGCATGAAGAAATCTTGTTGGGTGCAAAGCCTGGTACGGCTCCGGCTTGGTATGGCGGACGCAACCAAACAGATGTCTGGGAATTTCCCCGACCGCAGAAAAGTGCTCTGCATCCGACAATGAAGCCCATTGCACTGGTTGAAAGAGCCATTCGCAATTCCAGCAGGGTAACTGACATTGTCTTAGATACCTTCGGCGGCAGCGGTTCAACGTTGATAGCCTGTGAAAAAAGTGGTCGGCGCTGCCGGATGATTGAACTTGATGAAAAGTATGTAGACGTCATCATTAAGCGCTGGGAAGAATATCCTAAAGATTTTGTCGTTTTTGAAAGTTCTACTCCCGGAACATACACATTCGAAATCAAAAAAGCTCAGTTTGAAATTACCGGCTCAGGAGCTGGTGGAGGTGGTGGCGGCTCTGCAGGAAAACATGCTTGGTACGGTCAAGTTGGAGGTTCTGCAGCCGCATTCAAGGGAATCGTGCAATTAGAAAAAGGTGTCCTGAAAATAACTGTTGGCTCCCCTGGACAGGGAGGATATGGTTCGGGAAGAAACGCTGGTGCAGGTTCCAATGGTACGGCAACAACGGTTTCGGTCAATAATGTTACTTTGTTAACTCTTGGCGGAGGTAACGGTGGCGGCGGTACCGGAAACGGTTCAGGAGCTAATAACGGAGCCGGAGGAATAATAACGGTATCTCCAGAATTAAAGATCATTTCTGCAGAAATAAAAACAAACGGTACGGCTCAATCTACGGTTTCTATTCTGGGAAACGGATTTGGTGCTGGAGGCAATATTCGAGCTGCTAACAGCGGCTTGCCCGGAACTGCCGGATATATCAAAATACAATTTATTAAATAAAAAGGATTACATGAAAAAGGATAAATGTCTGACAAACTTCTTACAAAGTTTATTAAAATTATTATTGCACTTTCTGAAAATCCAAAGGAGGTATAGTGGTTCTTAAAACCAAATTAACTCCTTTAGGAAATGGCATAAGAATAAATAAAACACCTATTAGATTTGATTATACTGGAAACTTTCAGGAATATATTGTTCCAACAGGTGTCAAAAAAATAATCGTCGACTGTGTTGCAGCCAAAGGATTTGGCACAACAGGCGGCGGAGGACGTGTTGAGTGTGTTTTAAGTGTAAAACCTAAACAAATTCTGTATATCTATGTTGGCGGAACCCCTTCTGCACGAGAAATTCCTTCATATAACGCCTCAGATATTCGTTCTTCAGCAGAAAATATCACGGATAATACTTCATTGGCTCACAGGCTAATTGTTGCCGGTGGAGCCGGGTCTCAGGGAAGCAGAGGTCCAATTGGTGGTTCAGGCGGTGGCTTAACTGGTGGCACCGGTGGTAATGGCTATCGTGGTGATTCTGGTGGATTTGGCGGAACACAAGAAGCCGGAGGCAGTGGCGGTTTAGGTCAAAGTGTTAGTGTCGGACACTATCACAATGGTCTAAACGGATCCTTTGGAATTGGTGGCGCAGGAAATGTCTGCGGTTATGAAGGAACGACAGGTGCCGGTGGCGCAGGTTGGTATGGCGGCGGTTCAGGAGCTGGCGACTGGAATAAAAATGGCGGATACACTGCTGGTGGTGGCGGCGGATCTTCCTATACCAATCCAACACTTTGTTCTGAAATCAAGCATACACAAGGCTTTAATACCGCCGGGAATGGTTATGTCATAATCACGCCCCTCTAAACTTTAACTCTTCAACTTTAATGCCCTTTTGAGGGCATTTTTTATTATATGAAAGGAAAGAAATATGGCAGATCAATATTTGCATGGTGTTGAAGTCATAGAGATTGATGATGGTGCGAGGGCTATTAAAACGGTCAAATCCTCCGTCATCGGACTTGTCGGCACAGCACCGCAGGGGCCGGTCAATACACCGATCCTTATTAACGGTTCTCCTACCGAAGCCGTTAAATACTTCGGAAACCATGTTGACGGCTTTACTATTCCCCGCGCATTGGATCATATTTTTGACCAGACCGGAGCGATGGTTGTTGTCATCAATGTTGCCGATAAAACAAATTCTGAACAGAAATCCGATATCAAGCAAGACAATGTAAAATTTGATGACTACGGAGAAATTACCCTTGATCATAAGATTGTCTCGGATGTTGTCGTCAAAAAAGCCGATGAAAGCGTTACTTATACAGAAACTACTGATTATACATTAGATGCTTTTAATGGAATTCTTACCAAAACCGGAGAATCGACCATTCCGGAAAAAGAAGCTCTGATGGTAAGTTACAAGTATCTGGATACCTCTAAAATCAAATCCAGCGACGTTGTAGGCGGAGCCAATGCCGACGGAACTTACCGCGGTGTCAATTGCCTCTTGGCAGCCCAGACCGAAGTCAGCGTTCAGCCCAGAATCCTGATTGCCCCCGGATTTACGCATGATCAGCCGGATGATGACGGCGAGACATTGGCAAATCCCGTTGTCTCCGAGCTTTTGGGAATTGCCGAACGATTGAAAGCCGTAATTATCGCCGATTGTCCAGATGGCAGCGAGCAGGATGCAATCAAATATCAAAAATGTTTTGGTTCCGCCCGTGTTTACAGCGTTTATCCGTGGGTTAAAATCCAGGACGAAAACGATCAGATTGTCAGTTTTCCATCTTCTGCCGCGGTTGCCGGACTATTGGCGAAATCCGACAATGAGCGCGGTTTCTGGTGGTCTCCTTCTAACACGACCATCAACGGCATTATTGGCATATCGAAACCAATTGACTTTGCTTTAGGCGATACAAGCTGCAAGGCTAATTTCTTAAACGAAAACAAAGTCGCGACAATCATTCAAGAGGATGGCTTCCGCCTCTGGGGCAACCGGACGGCATCTGCCGATGAAAAATGGGCTTTTCTTTCCGTCCGACGGACTGCCGATATGATAAATGACAGCTTGCAGAAAGAGCATTTATGGGCTGTTGACCGCAATATTACCAAAACTTACGTCGAAGACGTCTGTGAAGGTGTCAACAATTATCTCCGGTATCTTAAAAATATCGGGGCAATTATTGACGGCAAGTGTTGGGCAGACTCAAGTATCAACACGCCGGATCAAGTTGAACAAGGCAAAGTTACCTTTGATTTTGACTTTACCCCGCCGTATCCGGCAGAACACATAACTTTCCGCTCCCGGATGGTTAACGACTACCTTGAAGAAATCTTCAAATAACGGAGAAAATCATGACAGCAAAAGTCTTAAAAAACTTTTCGCTTTTCGTGGATGGCCGCGGCTATGCCGGAAAAGCGGAAGAAGTCACGCCGCCGAAACTTACTATCAAAACCGAAGAATTCCGTGGCGGCGGGATGGATGCCCCGATCGATATCGATTTAGGAATGGAGAAAATGGAATGTCAGTTTACACTGGTCGATTTTGACGCGGAACTGATGAAACTCTTCGGTTTGGTTGACGGAAACGCAGTACAGGTCACTCTCCGCGGCGCTTTGTGTGATGACAATTCAGTCACACCGATGGTTATTAGCCTGGGCTAATTCCGTCAGTAAATGGGCAGAAGAACATCCGAATGTCAGCAAAGTAATCGGTTATACTGTCATCGGTCTGATCAGCCTTAAAGTTGCGGCGATTGCCGTCGGATATGCCTTTACCTTTGCGGTCAGCCCGGTACTTTCTGTCCTTGGGCTTATTGCAAACTTTAGAGCAGCCCGAGCAATGGCTCAGCTGAGTGCTTATAAAAATGGTATCTTAGGTATCGGAACCGGCTTTAAGGAATTGGGAAAAGCTGTCGGGATTCTTTTCAAAGGCTCTTTTTCGGTTTTGAAGTTTTTGGGCACGGTTATTTCAAAACATCCGATAATTTTTGCAATTACAGCAATAGCTGCCGGGGCTTTACTTATTATTAAATATTGGGAACCGATTAAGGCATTTTTTGTAAATCTCTGGGATGGAATTTCCGCAGGAGCGCAGAAAGTCTGGGAAAAAATCAAAAAAGTTACCGAGCCGATTGCCAAATTGAAACAGGCAGTCGGAAGCGTATGGCACAAACTGTTTGGCAGTGATGATGACCCCAAAGCCGTCCCTGCGATAGCACAGCAGTCTGAAGTTGGTCAGGCTGTAGCCGCAGATATCGGTAAAAATGTTGATCCTCTAAACAGCAAGGTCAAAACGGCAATTGCCAACGACAATTCAGCCCGGACGACAGTTCACAACAATATCACGGTCAATGCGGCTAAAGGCATGGACGAAGCGACGCTGGCCAGAGAAGTCGGCCGCGTGATGGATGAACGCGAACGTCAGATAGCAAGCAGAAAAAGGGCATTAAACTATGGTTAATGTAGATTTAAGTGTTGTTGGAGCAATTCTGAATGAAACCGGGCGGCTGAAAACCTCTATACCGATTGACAACATGATGTTGCTCGGGGCTTACCGGTTTTGCCTCAAAAATGCTTCATATCAGGCTTTGAAACGGCAAAATGAGTACAAATGGGCGGAATTGGAGCGTATCAACACCAATCCGTCCCTACAATTTACCGGGTTCGGCAGCGAGACGATCAGCTTGGACGGGATTATTTATCCGCAGCTTTTCGGCGGGCTCAGACAGCTCAATCTGATGCGAACATCGGCGATGCAGGGTAAACCGCTGATGCTGATTTCCGGATATGGCTTTGCTTTTGGGCAGTGGTGCATCACCTCCGTGCAGGAAAATCAGACGATTTTTTTCAAAGACGGTACGCCGCGGCGGATTGACTTCACTATAAATCTAAAGAAGTACGGCGATGACAAGAAGCGCGGCATTATGGGAATTGTGCAAAAGGTCGGAAAATACTTATGATTATTTACAATACCAAAGACGGCGACGTTTTAGACGATATCTGCTACCGCTTTTACGGACATCTGGACGGCACAGTTGAAAAAGTGCTGAAAGCCAACGATTTTCTAGGTTTTCAACCGCCCGTACTGCCAGCCGGACTGAAAATCCAACTGCCGGAAATTAACGACAAAAAATCAACCCAAACTGTCAGGTTATGGTAATGCAGCCGGTTTTTAAAATTCTTGCTAACAATGATAATGTCACAGAACAGATTAAAGAACGGTTAATCCGTCTTTCAATCACGGATGAAATCGGCTTTGTATCTGACGCGGCGACAATTGTCATAGACAATCATGACGATCAGGTGGAAGTTCCGGCACGTGGGGCTGAACTGGAAGTCTATCTCGGCTATGACGTAGATGCGCTGGTTAAAATGGGCAAATTTATGGTCGACGAAGTCGAACTTTCCGGGCCGCCGAACCAAATCAGCATTACGGCCCGCTCTTCTGACACTTTTGAGAAAAGTAATCTAGGAAGCATTGTCAGTCCTAAAAGCCGATCATGGCATGACATAACATTCCCCGATATGGTGGCTGCCATAGCCAAAGAAAACAAACTGTCCCCTCTGGTCTCGCCAAGACTTGAGGGGATTATTGTTGACCATATTGACCAGACAGAGGAAAGCGACCTTGCATTTCTCAATCGTGTTGCACAAACGGTTGATTCTTATGTGAAACCCGCTGACGGCAAGCTGATTGTAGCCCCGATCGGCACGGCTATCTCTCCTAAAAAAGAAGAAAAGCCGATGCCAACCACGGAACTGGACGTTACAGACATTAACAGCTGGCGGATAAGAATCGCCGAACGCAACAAAATCAACAGCGTCGAAGTTAAGTATCACGACAAGAAGAAGGGTATTCTTGACACAGTTCGCACCGGAAAAGGAAAGCCATGCTTTTGTGTTCCGCATACCTATGCTTCGGCGACAACCGCGATGCGGATTGCCAAATCAAAATTGGCGGCGCTTATTCGCGGCATTTATGAGCTTGAGCTGACAGTTGCCGGAAATACGGCAATCTGTGCCGAAAGCATCATAAAAATCTCCAACCTGACCCAAGCAGCCAATGGCGAATGGATCATCAAATCGGCTACTCACGAACTCTCTAATTCGGGATATGTCACTCAAATCAACGCAATTATAAAGGATTAAACATGGATATTACAAATCTGGACGCCAATGTCTGGCAGTATTTCTTTGCCTTCATGGAACATAACAAAATCTTTACGCTTATCTTGGTTTTTATGGCCGCTGTTTTCTTGCTGCTTATCAAAAAAATCGTGAAAATCCCCTGTAACATTTTCACCGGCAAGATTGACAGCACCAAAATGATGCTCTCGGAATGGGAAAAGGACATTCTTATTTTTTCCGGAAACAAATACCATTTTGCCGATGATTATGCCAAAAACATCCTGTTCAACCGGCTGGCAGAGAAAATTCTGCGCAGTTATTACCTTTGGAAAAAACAGGAATTGGATGACATCAAACAGAAAAAGCTGTCTGTTGACACAGCTGCTTCGTCTGAATATCAGACATCCAAACTGGATGCTACCCGTCAAAAATGGCAGGCGGAATTTACGGCTTGGTGCAAATTCCAAGGAATCGCCAAAGATAAAATCAAACATATTATTCGGGCTTATAACAAGGTTTCGGCCGGAGATATTAAAGCTTTAACCTTTATGCTGACCCGCTTCAACGGCAACTACAATTACCTCAACCTCTGTATTTATGCGGTTTTGAACGCTATTGAGTTTGATTTGGAACAGGCTTCTGCCTCGTTTAACGGGGATTTGGCCGGTATCAAAATTGATGGATACACAATCAAAGGAGGTCATCATGGCACTGAGAAAAATTGATAAAATCATTGTTCATTGCGCAGATACTCCGGATGGCAAAGACTTTACCATTAAAGATATTGACCGCTGGCATAAGGAACGCGGCTGGCAATGCTGTGGATACCATCATGTCATTAGATTGGACGGCACGGTTGAAAACGGCCGCCCTCTGGCTCAGATCGGCGCTCATTGCAAGGGGTATAATGAAACAAGCATTGGCGTTTGTCTGATTGGCCGTCGGGAATTCACACCGGCCCAGCTGGTCTCGCTGAGGAACCTTATCGGCTCCTATCGGAAACTCTTCCCCGGTTCAGAAGTATTCGGACATTATGAGTTATGCCGGTATAAGTCTTGCCCCAACTTTAATGTAAAGGATTGGTACTATGGTGGAATTTTTAAACAAATTTAAGGCCTGGATTATTGCCGGAGTTGGCATCTTGCTTTACTGGCTGGGGCGAAAAGATGAAAAAATCAAACAAATCGACACTAAACAGAAAGGACAACTCAATGCGATACATCAAGCGAATGTGGCTCGCAATACTCGTTTTGAGTCTGAGCGGATTAAACGGTTGCATGACAAATATCGCCGACCTTGAATTCTGCCAGATCTATGAACCGATTTTTGCTGATTATGACCATGACACACAGGAAACCATAGATCAGATTGACCGCAATAATCTGGTTTATGATGATCTCTGTACCTGAAAAAGCCCCCTGCTCTACGGAGTAGGGGGCTTTTTGTCGTTTAAATACCTCCTTTAGATTGCTTTTCTGGTCAAATCCTGACTGGCAGCCAGAGAATACATATCGCTGACATTCTCAATCGGATTAGACAGGGTGTCTGTCGAAGCCGAATTGCTGATACTGAAGCTGTTCATCGCCTGAAGTAGCTGATTGGCATTGCTGATATCCAGCGTACTGCCGTCATGGAATTCTATGGTTTCGACTTTGGAACTGTCATAACGGAAGTGGTCATTTATCTGAATTCCTTTGTCATCCTTACCATTGATAGAAATCTTCAAATTGTTGCCGATCTGTTCAAATGACAAATCACTTTGACTGATACCTTCACCAAAGATAATTTTATCGTTACCTCCGGATTCAGTGATTGTATCGAATCCATCACCTAAATTGTAAATGTAGGTACCTCAACGAGAGTATGCGGGAGAGGTAGAGAAATTTGACTTGAAAAATTTTTTATTTTATAAAACTATAATGTAAATGCAAACTATGGAAATGTACCATGCCCAATCCTCTTCAGAAAAAATTTGATAATTTAGTAAAATCTCTGCAGATGGATAGCAAAAATAAGTATAATCTGGTATTTTTACATCCTTATTGTAATTTATACCCAAAAGACAATCATTAAACCAACGGGAAGCTTCTGCGCGAGCATTTATTAATTTTGAAAATATCCATTTCCCATCGTTTATAATTTCGGGAGAGCTTTTTTGCATCAGTTAACATAAGACTAACTTCATAAATAATAGTTGACTCTAAATTTTATTATTGTTAATTATAGTAAAATTCATTAATGGAAGATTTATAAATGGAATTACTACAAGGTGTTTCAGATATTATACAAGAAATATCTGAAAGGGTAATTTTACCTAAATTTCAAGATATTTGTAAGAATAGTATTATCAATAAAACCCCTGCGGATTTAGTGACAGCTGCCGATATTGATTCAGAAATGGCTTTTTTTCGAGAATTGCCTAAAATTATTCCAGATTCTCAAATAGTTTCAGAGGAACTATCGGATTCACACCCTGTTTTACTAAAATCTTTTCAAGATAGCAAAATACAAAATTTATGGGTAATTGATCCTTTAGATGGAACAACAAACTTTATAGAAGGGAAAGAGAATTTTGCTGTTGCAGTATCGCTAATAACGAATGGAAAAACAAAAGCAGCATGGATATATCTCCCTTATAAAAAGCAAATGTTATGTGGCGATGAAAAACATGGATTATTCTTAAATAATAAAAAATTTGAAATTGAAAATAAAAAAAGAAAAATAGAAAATATTGATACTAACCGCCTTCTTCTTCCGTATATTAAGCCCTCTTTTAATTTGATCCGTGCCAGTTCGTGTTCTTGTTCTTATTTCAATTTAATAACCCAAAAAATAGATGCTATAATCTTTAGCAAAAAATTACTTCCGTGGGATCATGTTGCCGGAACTTTTTTACACAAATGTTCAGGCGGTTTTAATGCATATATTGATGGAACTGAGTATTCTCCTTCAAAAAAACAGCATAATACATTAATTATGGCACCAGATAAAAAGTCTTGGATGGAGCTTCGAGGGCAAACACAAATTTGGTTGGAGCGTTTAACTATAGATAATCAAAAACAATTTTTGGGAACAGGAAATATAAAATGGGAGAAATAGAAGGTATTTCGTGGGATTTTTGGGATACAATTATTGCCCATAAGAATTCCGATGAAATTAAAAAAGTTGATACTGAAAGAGCTATTTTACTTTCTCGAATATTAAGTATTTCATTTGAACAAGCTTGGAATGAGCTTAAAAGTCATCATCCTGAAGAAGAAGGAAATACCGCTCAGGGATTGCTGGTTGAAGAAAGGTTAAAGTATTTGGCTAGTAAATATCAAACCTCCTTTGATATCCATACAATAGCACAAAATATTTCATCTATTTCTTTGAAGTATAAAATTGGTTTGGTTGATGGCATCAAGAAAGTTTTACAAAAGTCACCTTATCGCCATGTTTCTATATGCAATACGAAATGGACACAAGGGGCAGATTTAAAACAGCTAATGAATCAAGAACAAATAACATCATACTTTGAAAATTGTTATTTTTCAGATATAGGCCTGAATGCAAAACCATCTGTTAAAGCTTTTCGGTTAGCATGGAGAAATTCTATTGATCTCAAAAAAACTTTGCATATAGGAGATAATTTAAATAAAGATATACTGGGAGCCATTAATATTGGAGCAAGATCAATAGTTTGCCGTGTCATAAAAAATATTCCCCATGAACAGGATAAAATAAGCGATGGCGTTTTGTACTCTTATGATGGTCTCTGGGGACTTATTGATTTGATTATGGATAAAGATCCCGGTAAAGAATGGACACTAATAGGAACAGGAAAACCATCATCTGAAATAAAACGGCTTACAGCGCGGATCGGTAATAAAATGGGCAATATCTCTTTAACAAACGCAACAGCTACTGCTAGTGCTATTATATCCCCATATCCTATTGAAAAAAATACTAAGATACCAGGAATTTATAATTTTACAGGGGATATGAATTCCCTTGAGGAACATTCACTATTGCTAATTGATTTTATTAAGGGACGTGTTTTCAAAAATGAATAAAATAAATAGAATTCTAATTTTTGGAAATAGCGGTAGTGGTAAATCTACATTAGCGAAGGAACTTGAAAATGCCTTAAATATTCCTTGTTATGAGATAGATAACTTTCGGTGGCAAAAAAATTGGATTAGAGTTTCTCAGAAAACTTTTGAATCAAATTTGGATAAATGTGCTTCAATGGATACTTGGATTGTTGAGGATGGTTCTGAAATTACTTTAAATAAATTCAAAGATCAGGCGGATGTTATTATTTGGTTGCAGACTAATATTGTGCTTTGTCTTGTTCGTTTAATCAAACGCTCAATTTTAAGATGGAGCGGATATGATTCTAAAAGTCCAGAACCTATAATAATGGCTTTAAAACACTGGAGGCATTGTCT
>OGQM01000358.1_pt1 | contig 42905 bp, 38 predicted proteins | sample 1553191 | NCBI WGS metagenome assembly OGQM01 (sample SAMEA2579954, study PRJEB22360) | human gut metagenome | biome: human gut; feature: human-associated habitat; material: faeces | place: Denmark | collected 2008/2010 | reverse complement strand
GTTGTTATCCCAGTCCCAGCGAAACCGGGTGCACATGCGGCTCTTATTCCTGTTCCGACGGCTGCGGCGGAACACGCACCTGTTGTTCTTCTTGCCCGACTCCCCCTCCTGCCAGCTCAAGCAGCTCGTCATCGTCCTCCGGTTCGAGTTCTTCTTCTGGTTCCGGGAGTTCGGGCTCCTCTTCTTCAGGCTCTTCCGGTTCCTCTTCCTCCGGCGGCGGAAGTTCGGGATCCTCCGGTGGGAGCAGCTGTGTTTCGGGCGGAAGCGCTTCCTGTTCCGGAAAATCGTCTTGTGCGAGCGATGAAGAACAGACCGGAAGTTGCAAAAACTGCTCCGGAACAACACTCTATTCCTGCAAGAAAAAAGGGGCAACATGCGTCGCCGGCGGAAGCGCTTCCTGTTCCGGGCAGACTTCCCCCTGCTCAAGCAATCAAACCCAAAAGTCTTCTTGTAAAGACTGTTCGGGAACAACTCACTATACCTGCGAGGCCAAAACCTGCTCGGTTAAAACATGCCAATATTCCAGTAAGCAGACCGGTGCAAATTGGACCTGTACGGCCTGTACCGGGCAACGTGCCGACTGCTCGACTTATTCCGGGTGGAACTGCAGCTATACTAAGCCTGCTGCGGCTAAAACTTGTTCTGTTTCCGGTTATTATAATGGTTCTTCATGTAGCAGTTTCAGCGGTGTTAATTGTGCCAGCGAATATCAGAGCCGAGCTCAGGCTTGTCAGGCACAGGGGATTCGACCGAGTTCATCGGCCGGTTCATGCGATGTTGACTCGTGGAGAGGCTGCTGCGAAGATTGTCAAGGCAGATTTTAGGAGCAATGTTCTTTGCGCTAAAGCGGAAGTTCGTGTATTAAATAAAACGGCATCACAGTGGGTGGTGCCGTTTTATTTGTTTGGGGGCGAAGACTTTATTTATAAAGTGGCGGCGATTTCTTCAATTTCATAACATTCAATAAAGTCGCCTTTTTGAATGTCATTATAATTTTCAAAACTCATGCCGCATTCATAGCCTTCTTTGACTTCTTTGACGTCGTCTTTGAAGCGTTTGAGCTGGCCTAAGCTGCCGTCGTGGATAACAACGTTGTCGCGCAGCAGGCGGACTTTGGCGCCGCGTCTGACCATGCCCTCGGTAATCATGCAGCCGGCAACTTTGCCGACGCCGGTGATGTTATAGACCTCGCGGATTTCGGCATATCCCAGAATCTTTTCTTTGAGTTCGGGAGAGAGCAGGCCTTCCAGGCCTTTCTTGACGTCGTCTGCAACATCGTAGATGATGGAATAGTAGCGAATGTCAATTCCATCGCGCCGGGCGGCATCGCGCGCCTGAGGAATGGCACGGACGTTAAAGCCGATAACCAGAGCATTGGAAGCTTTCGCCAGGGAGATATCAGATTCAGAAATCGGTCCGACGGCAGAGTGCAGGATTTGGACGCTGACCTCATCGTTGGAGAGTTTTTTGATGGTTCCCTCAATGGCTTCAATAGATCCCTGAACATCGGCTTTGATAATAACCGGCAGATGTTTTGATTCGCCGGATTTGATCTTATCAAGCATCTGTTCCATGGCTGATTTGGCACTCTTGACCAGTTTGGCGTCACGTTCTTTGCGGATACGGTAACCGGTCACTTCCTTGGCCTGGGTTTCGTCTTTGACGACGATAAAATCGTCGCCGGCGGACGGTGTGCCCTGAAGGCCCAGAACTTCAACCGGAGTAGCCGGTCCGGCTTCAAAAATCTTGTGGCCGGTTTCGTTAAACATGGCGCGGACATGGCCCCATTCTTTTCCGGCAATGATAACGTCTCCGATATGGAGCGTTCCTTTTTGAACCAAAACCGTTGCAACACTGCCGCGGCCTTTTTCCATTTTGGCTTCAATAACCGCTCCTTCGGCCGTCCGGTCGGGATTGGCTTTGAGGTCGAGAATTTCGGCCTGAAGCAGGATTGCTTCGACCAGTTTGTCGATGTTGATGCGCTTTTTGGCGGAAACTTCGGCGCAGAGGCATTCTCCGCCCATTTCTTCAACAGCAATGCCGTGCTGCAAGAGGGCGGTTTTAACTTTCATCGGATCAGCGCCGGGGAGGTCGATTTTGTTGATGGCAACAACAATCGGAACTTCGGCGGCCTGGGCATGACGGATAGCTTCTACGGTTTGCGGCATAATACCGTCATTGGCTGCAACTACCAAGACGACGATATCGGTTACTTTGGCGCCGCGGGCGCGCATTTCCGAAAAGGCTTCGTGTCCCGGCGTGTCGATAAAGGTGATTTTGTCACCGGTTTCAACCTGGATTTGGTAAGCGCCGATGTGCTGGGTAATGCCGCCGGCTTCGCGGGCTGCCACGTTGGTTTCGCGCAATGCGTCGAGCAAAGAGGTTTTGCCGTGGTCAACGTGTCCCATAACCGTCACGACCGGCGGACGGGGTTTTAGGTTTTCCGGCGTGTCTTCCGGCCCGCCCAACCCGATTTCGACATCGCTTTCGGCAACGCGTTTGAATTTGTGTCCGAATTCTTCGACAATGATTTGTGCGGTATCGGCATCAATCGGTTGGTTGATGGTGGCCATAACGCCTAAGGACATCAGCTTTTTGATGACTTCGGCACCTTTTTCGGCCATGCGGTTGGCCAATTCCTGAACGGTGATGATTTCGGGAATGATAACTTCTTTGATAATCTTTTCCTGCGGCTGAACCGGAGCTGCAGGCTTGGGTTGTTTTTTCTTAAAGCGGCGGCGCGGCCCCCCGAAGCCGTAATCGTCGTCATCATCGCCGCCAATGGCATTGAGGTTGAGCTTGCCGCTGCGGCGCTGCGGTTCAAAGCTGCGCTTCATAACCTTTTTGCGTTCCTGTTCAAAGACGTCTTCACGGGTGGCTGTCTTTTCGACTTTCTTTTTGCGATTGTGGAAGTCATCGTCTTCGTCATCTTCGTCTTCATAATCTTTGGATTTTTTATCTTTGAATTTGAAGTTTTTGTCATCGGAAGACGTTTGCGGCGCAACCGGTTCGGCCGCGACGGCAGCTTTGGCCTGCGGTTTTGGGCGGGTGTTTTCTTCCGCGGCGGCTTTGGCCTTGGCTTCCTGTTCCTGTTTTTCTTTTAATTCCTGTTCTTTTTGTTTTTGGCGCAGGGCGGCTTTTTCTTCTTCTTCCTGGCGGCGTTTGGCTTCGTGCTCTTTGGCTTCGGCAATAAGTTTCAGCTTGGCTGCGGTTGCTTCGTCAATTTCAACCTTGGGAGCTGCGGCGGCCGGTGTCGGGCTGATAACGCGTTTTTTGCGTACTTCAACCTGAACCACCTTGGAGCCTTCGGGCTTTTTGCTGCCGAGGTTTTTGAGGGTTAGTGTGGATTTTCCCGATAATGTTAATTTGGAACCTGCATTATCTTCTGTCATTATAATTTGTTCTCCGTATCTGCTGTAATCTGCGTTGAGTTTAGAAAATTGCTGATTTTGCGAAATTCGCCTTCGACCGTTTTCGCCATTTCGCTTTTTTCGAATGCAATATGCACCGTGTTGTTTTTATCTAATGCCTTGTCTAACTCCTCAACTGTGTAAATATTAAAAATTTCCAGGTCATGTGCCAACGATAATATCCTGTTGTGTCCGTCGCTGCCGGCGTCTGCTGCTTCCAATATAAATGCGGCGCGCCCCTTTTTGATCAGTTCGGACACTTTTTCATAGCCGGTACGAAGAATTCCGGCCTTGCGGGAAAGGGAAACCATATCCAGACCGTGTTTTTTGAGCAGCTGCTCAATGGTTTGAACAAAATCAGGCGCAATCCTGACTGTTTGTTTCAGGGTTTTGGAAAAAAGGTTTTTGGCAACGGCGGCGGAAAGCATGTCCCGATTGGCAGTTACGTAAATTCCGGTGCCGGGCAACTTTTTTTTGAAGTCCGGAACCAGATGGCCGTCAGGCAGGACAGTAAAGCGCAGGAGAAGGTTTTTCTCCAGCACTTTGCCGCTGACAATGCATTTCCGCTTTTCGCCGTCTTTTTTCATTAATTATTTTCTTCCTTTGCGGTTTCTTCGTTCTCAAACCAATGAGCACGGGCAGCCATGATGATCTTGTTGGCTTCGGTTTCGGAAAGGGTATTTTCACCCAAAACCTCAATCAACTCGTCGGCAGCCAGGTCGGCCAAGTCATCAATGGTTTTAACACCTTTGCCGGCTAATGTCAAAAGCATATCCTGATCCAAACCTTCAATCTGCTGAAGCTTCTCGTCAATGCCCAGAGATTTGCTCTTTTCTTCAAATTCGGCATTGCGTTTGGCGATAAATGCCTGAGCGCGTTTTTGCAGCTCGGTGGCCACGTCTTCGTCAAAGCCCTCAATTTCTGCCAGTTCGCTCAGGGGAACCAAGGCAACTTCGTCTACCGTTGAAAATCCTTCGGCAATCAGCAGGTGGGCAATCATTTCGTCAACATCCAAAGCTTCGATAAAGCGCTGAGAACGGACTTTGTTTTCGTTAGAACGGCGCTCCTGTTCCTGTTCTTCGGTCAAGACGTCGATATCGCAGCCCAAAAGCTGGGAAGCCAGCTTGACATTCTGGCCGCGGCGGCCGATAGCGGTTGAAAACTGTTCTTGAGGAACGACAACTTCTATGCGGCTGTTTTCTTCGTCGAGGACAACTTTGGTAACTTCGGCGGGAGCCAAAGCGCTGACAATGTATTGGGCTTTGTCTTCGCTCCAGGGGACAATGTCAATTTTCTCGCCCTGCAATTCGGTAACGACGGCCTGGACACGAATGCCGCGCAGACCGACGCAGGCTCCGACGGCGTCAATGGTCATGTCATCGGTTTTGACGGCGATTTTGGCTTTGGAGCCGGGGTCGCGGGCAACGGAAACAATCTGGACAATACCGTCATAAATTTCCGGTACTTCCGAGGCAAACAATTTGGCCATAAACTCCGGACAAGTACGGGACAGGAAAATCTGCGGACCCTTGTTTTCGCGGCGAACGTCGAGAACATAGGCGCGGACGCGGTCGCCGTTTTTGAATTTTTCCCGGGGGATAATTTCGTCGCGGCGCAGAACGGCTTCGGTTTTGCCGATATCGAGAATAACGTTGCCGAACTCAATCCGTTTGACCGTACCATTGACGATGGTGCCGACTTTTTCTTTATATTCTTCGAACTGGCGGTTGCGTTCCGCTTCGCGGACTTTTTGAGTAATAACCTGTTTGGCGGTTTGGGCGGCAATGCGGCCGAAGTCAATCGGGGGCAGAGAATCGATGATAAAGTCGCCGATTTTGGCTTTGGGGTCATAATCGCGCGCCTGATCGACAGTCAGCTGCGTTACTTCATTTTCAATGGCGTCGTCAGCAACGACTTCGCGATAGCGGGAAAGAGAAATAGCCCCGGTTTTGCGGTCAATCTGGGCGCGGATGTCGTGTTCAAAACCATATTTGGAGCGGCCGGCCTTCTGAATGGCAACTTCCATGGCGGTGAAGACGTCTTCACGGTCAATGTTTTTTTCCCGGGCGACGGTATCGGCTACCAAGATGATTTCCGGTCTGGGCATATTTTCTGTATTTTCCATTTTTTCCTCTCAGATAGATTAAAGTTCGATTTCCTGAGCTTCCGCCGCAGCGGCGAGCAGCTCATCGGTAATGATTAATTTTGCTTTGTTGATATCGGCAAAAGCAATGGCATAATCGGTGCCGTCCATATTGATATGGATGCGGTTTTCCGAATCAACTTCGCCGAGGCGGCCTTTGAAACGTTTGCGGCCGCTGACTTCAACAGCGGTTTCAATTTTGGCTTCATAGCCGGCGAATCGCTTAAAATGTTCAATTTTGGTGAGCGGGCGGTCCAGGCCGGGAGAGCTGACCTCCAGGGAATACTGTCCCGCGATCGGGTCTTTTTCATCCAACAGTTCAGAAACGGCGCGACTGACGGTTGCGCAGTCGTCAACAACAATGTTTTCGCCGTCAAGGCGGTCAATCATAATCTGTAAAGTCGGATTTTTTTGGCCGATGGTCAAAATACGTACCAACTCATAGCCGAGTTTGGCAACAACGGGTTCAAGCATGTTTTGCAACGGGTGCATTTGGGGCATCGGATATTCCTTCTAACAAAAAAGCGGGGCTTTTGACCCCACTTTCAATAATATTATGCCTTACTAATAGCATATTTTTTTCAAATTGCAAGATTTTTTTGCGGTTTGCAATGAAGTTTGTAAAAAAATACCGGCAGTCATGCCGGTATTTTTAGATTTAACTTCTTCCTTGTTGATTGTGATATTTGTTCGCATATGCATTAAAGTTTTTACCGTGAGTTTGTTCGGTGACGTTGGCATTATTGATAATGTCTTTTCGCTCTTTGCCGGTTTTGCCTTTCAGCTGCTGTCTTAATGCGGCGACTTTATCATGCATTTCCACTTTGCTTTTATTGTTGTCATCGCTACGAATTTGGGCGATTTGCTGTTCGCGTTTGAAGGTTCGCAATGTCGTTAGTTCTTCCTCTCCCAGATTTTTCAGAGCCGGGTTGGGTTCGTAGTTAATGATTTCTATTGTGCGCGGCGAACCGTCGTTGCGTGCAACGATATTGCCGTCCGCATCTTTAACGTCAATGGTTTTTCGTTCAGTTTCAATTTTATTGCCATTTTCATCTTTGGCAAAAAATTCAATTTCCGGAGCGTTTTTGATCTGCCCTTTGGTTTCTTCATTTTGCAGCAGGGTTGCCAAATATTTATATTTTAATTCTTCAGGCAGGTTTTTGACGGCTTCATTGTTAAAGTCGAGAATCGGGTTTTCGATAGCGGCACCGTTTTGGAGGGCAAATTCCAGCAATTTCCCTTGCGTTTCAGCCGGGATTCCTTTGAGCGTTTCGGGAGAGAAGTCGAGGCTGTCGGTTTCTTTGAGCGGCGTATGCAGGCTCATTCCCTCTGTTGCCAGAACCGCCGCGGCCAATTTGGTTCGGAAAACGGCAGATTGGGTGTTGCCCATGGCAATTTCGTCGGAACCGTTCTCTTTGGCAACCGCAATATGGTTTTTGAAATGTTCAAAAGACTGGTCTTTGGGTTCAACATTGTTTTTGCTGGTGCGAATGGCAAAATGGTTACGGTCATAGTACTGGGCAGCGGTTCCGGTTTTGCCTTCTTCTTTGGGATCTATGGCGATCAGATAGCTGCCGTCGTCTTGAAGCTCTCCGTTGATATTATATTGGTTTTGGGTTTGGGGGTTTGCATCATAGGCTGTTTGATATTGTTCCACCAACCCATTCATCCATTCCGAATTTTCATTAGACGCATGTGTACCGGGTTCGTTTTCATCTACGGTGGTGGCAGTATTGCCTTCGTTATTGCTTTCATTTTGAGAATCGGTTTCGGCGGCTATATATTTGGCCCATTCCTGCTTCCAAGTGGCCGGATCTTTGGAGAAGAATTCGTAGGCTTTTTTGATGCTTTTGATATCAGCACCGTCAAAGTCATTTTTATTGTCGTCAAAAAACTTCTGTTCTTCAGAGGTCAGTTGTTCAGTATCGCTCATTTGTTCTTCTCCTGTGTTTTCCTCCGGTTGAGAGGTCTGGGAATTTTGCCGTTGTTTTTGTTCTTCTTTCAGTTCTTGCAGTCGTTGCTTGAAATCATCGGGAGACAAATCCTGCTTGTTGTTGATTAGCTCCTGAAGCTGCCGGATTTCTTCATTGCTTCGCCGATTGATTTCGGCTTTTATTCGGTTTTTTTCTCTGAAAGGGATATGTCCTTCAATCCAGCCGTTAATTTCTGCAATAATTTTTCTTCTGTCATCAATCATAGCCAAATTCCGGTTTGATTAGATATTAAAATTAATATAACACACAAAAAGTGTTTTGTCTATAATTTTTGTCATTAAAGCAATTTTTTCAGCTGCTCTAAAGAATCGGCCTGGAGATAGGGGTTACATTTTTTCTCAATTCCAATCTTTACCGGGCATACAGGCAATCCGGCGCGTAATTTTTCAGAGGCGTGCCGGAGGTATTCGCTCATATTGCTGTTGCCATTATTGACATAATTGGCAAAATCGGCACCCCCCAAGGTATATTCATGCCCAGGATAAAAATCGACGTCGTCGGGAAGTTGTTTGATTTTGGCCAAGGCGTGGTACATTTGTTCTGCCGTTCCTTCAAACAGGCCGCCGACGCAAAGGTTAAACAGCGTATCGCCGGTAAACAGGGCTTTGTCTTGGGGAAAATACCAAAGGATGTGTCCCTGAGTGTGAGCAGAGACGTCAATGATTTCGGCAGGGCTTTGTCCGAGCATAAAAGTGCTGCCCGGGGCAACGCCGATGTCGAATCCGGGAATCCGGGACGCGTCATTGGCATTGGCAACAACTTGGGCCTTATAGCGCTGTTTGAGTTCCAGGTTGCCGTCCGTATGGTCAAAATGGTGATGCGTGTTGAGGATATATTGCGGTTCTAATCCAAGTTCATCAAGCTTTTGAATAATCGGTTGGGGCTCCGAAGGGTCAAGGACGGCAGAAATTCCGGTGGCGCCGTCTTGCAAAATATAGGCATAGTTGTCCATGGTTCCGGCGCGACACAAAACGGGATAAATTTTAAGCATTACAAATAATCCTCAGGGTTGACGGCATCAATCTGTTCAGGAGAAATATACTGTGCGGCATATTCCTCATAGACTTTGCTGCGGATAAAGACCTCATACAAATCGGGGTCGATGTGGCCGGAGTTTTTCATATGCTGCATGATAGCCAAAACTTTGGAGAGTTTTTTGGGTTCTTTATAAGGGCGGTCGTTGGCGGTGAGCGCCTCGAAGATATCGGCGATGGCCATAATCTTGGCGGGGATGGACATTTGTTCTCCGGTCAGCCCGTTGGGATAGCCGTGACCGTCCACCCGTTCATGGTGGGCACCGGCGTATTCGACGACGTTAGCCAATTCTTTGGGGAAAGGCAGGGCTTTGAGCATATCAATGGTAACAACGATATGTTCGTTAATTTTTTCCCGTTCTTTTTTGTTGATGGTTCCGCTGCGGATGGTCAGGTTGTAAAGTTCGCCGCGGTTGAACGGCGCGTTTATCTGGTCATCGCGGTTCTGGAGCAGGTTTTCATAACTGGGGTGCGAAAAAAGCTCAACATCGCTGATGGCGTCGCGTTCTGCCCAGGACAGGCCTTTCATGCGGTTAAAGTAGCGGATAAACTTGATTTGGGCGATTTGCTGCAGGCGGGCGACGTCTTTGTCGGTCAGCGGCGTATCACCGATATTGCAGTCGGCAACAAAATTAAAGTCATCTTCCAGTTTTTGCACACGGGCAACAAATTCATTTTGCAGATTTTCCTGAGTATCGGAATTTTTGAGCCGTTTTTTGAGATAATCTATGTGAGCATCGCGGCGCAAAATTTCAAAACGGTTGCGGATTTCGTGAATCCGGTTGTTGATGGTTTCGAGTTTGGTGGCTTTGTCGACAATGTATTCCGGCGTGGTAACCTTGCCGCAGTCGTGCAGCCAGGAAGCGATATTCAGGGCATACCAATCGTCTTCGCTCATTTCAAAGTTTTTGAGCGGGCCGTGTTCTTGCTGGACAGCGGCAGTAGCCAACATTCTGGCAATGACCGGGACGCGCTGGCAATGGGAGCCTGTATAGGGAGATTTGGCGTCGATGGCGCGAGCCAATACTTCAATAAAAGATTCCAGCAACTGGTCGTAGTCTTCGCTCAATTTGTGGTTTTCAAGATAAGGAACCATAAGACTGCAAACGGATTGGGCTTTTTCCTGGGCTTTGGAGGAGAAGCCGATGGTTCGTCCGCTGATATCCAAGGCATTGATAAACTGGGCAATGCCGATAATGCGTTTTTTGTAATTGAAAATCGGAATGACCAACATTGATACGGTTTTGTAGTTCATGTCATCATCCCATTTGAGATAGATGTCGTTGTCGTAGTCGTTGGCATAGATGTTGGGCGTATTAATCAGCTCCTGATTAAGCGCGCTGGTGACGATAATCGTTTTGGGATTGACTTTTTTCTGGTCGGGAAGATAGGTCGGCATGGTATAATATTTATTGTCCGAACCGAGTTTGTGGATTTTTAAGCTGCGGCTGTGCGAATATACCAGGCGCAGAAAGTTGTCGTCGCTGATGGTGTAGTAGCTGACGCCGTCGGCATTGCAGGCTTGCTGTGCCAGTTGCATGGTCTTGTCGATAATTTGCAGAATATCGCTTTCCTGAGCGAGGGCGTCGGTCAGTTGGAAGATTTCCTCAGCGGATATATCATTATCGTAGTTCATTTTTTTTCCTAGCTTATTTTGGAGACAAGATATTTGACGTCTTCTTCCTTGAATTCGTCTCCGGCTGTGCTGAAAGACAAAATCCGCTCAATGACACGGTGTGAGAAACTTTCCCGGTCGTTTTGCTGAACGTCGAAACGAATTTCCTGCAGAACCTTTAGCGCGCTGAAAACTGCCGGAAACATGGATTTGGGAATATAAGCTTTACGCAGCAGATTGCGAACCATGAAGTCCATTGAGTTGCTGAACAGAATTTTGCGAACTTCGGTTATCGGCGTATTGGACAAGTAAACCAGCGCATATTCAAAGAATTTCAGGTCACCGAGGCAGATAGCGCGGACAACCAGCGTTGAGGTTAGGCGGTTGGCGGTGTAAAGCTGGTGGACGAGTTCTTCGATTTGTTTGTCGGAACTGTATTTGGCGGAGATTTTCAACGTTGTTTTTTCCTTTACCTGTTCAACAATGTCGCTGGCGAGGTCATTAGGCAGGTTGTGATTGATAATCAGCCGGCGTTTGAGCTCTTCCGACAGGGTGTTGACGATTTTTTCAATCACGGCAATCGGAAGTTCCTGCCGATAGACCAGGCAGCTTTTAATGTTATCGCTGTTTGCATATTTGCTGACAATAGAATCGTAGGTTTTATCAACAATTTCGGCGCTGTCATTTAAAATTAAGGCGCCGACAACTTCTTCAGGGCAGCGCTCGACAATGTATTGGGAAATGTCTCCGGAGAGGTTTACCCGCTGGGCGACAGCTTTTTGTTTGTTGATGTTGGGCAGTTCCAAAATTCGCAGCAAGTCCGAGCGGGTGAAACTGTCATAGCATTTAATGAACGGTACGGCGACGCTGTCTTGGTCATTAATCAGGGATTCGACAATGTCTTTAGGTATATTATGGGAGTTTTTCAAGCTTTCGGAAAGAATCTCACGAACCTGAATTTCAACATCGTGGGCAAGGATGCGGAAAATGTCTTCGGCCAGCTTTATGCCCAGCGGCGTCAGGCTGTTGCCGTTGTAATAGGCGCTGATTTTCTGAACCGTGTTTATTTTGGTGTCGGCACAGAGATTTTGCGACAGCGCTCTTACATCTTCGGTGTTCAGGGTCGTATTCATGGCTTTCTTCCGTCAACGGGTTTCCACTATTCATTATATCTCATAATGTGTACAAAAAACTAATTAAATTTTTGTTACACTTTAGATGTTTTTGTAGAAAAATTAAGAATTTTTTCAGCATAATTTTTTTGTTTCCTTCAAAATCAGGGCGCTTTTTCCGGCGGTGGCAGGCTCGGCGCCAGCGGCGCCTGATCCAACAGCATCAACTGATAAAATGTAATCGTATAATCCAATATTCCAATATAATTTTGCAGCGGCGACTGAAACAGCATGGAATGAACGATGCTCTTTCCCGAAGGGGTAATGCCGCTCCGGTAGCGGAGGTTCCGCAAAAAGCGCGCATGTTCGTATGAAACGTTGGAATTGAACTTCAGGGCAAAAGACTTCATGGATTCATACAGGTTCGGAAATATGCGGATCCGATAAGTGTGGTCTTCGGTTTCACCTTGGGGTTCCAGTCCTTCGGGCGTATGCCAGACCAGTTCCTTATACAGCGAATTGGCTTCGCGGACAATTCTTGAAGTTCCCCAGGCAGTTTCAACGGCGGCGACAGAAATCAGAAAGGAAGGATAAACCTGATTGATTTTGATTGCCAGTTGGTTAAGCAGGAGTTCGGTTCTCTCAGAGCCTTTCAGACGAGTGAAGACATCATATTTTTTGGCGAGGTTTTCCAGTTGTTCCAGCTCTTTGGCCGACAGGGTTTTTTGTTTTTGGTATTTTTCCCGCAATTTGAGCATGTCCGCGCGTTCGGCCATAATTTCGGCGTTGACGCGCAAAGCCAGCGGCGTCAGGATGCGGATAAATAATTTGTTGCGTTCGTCAGCGTCTTGAAGCCGATTATAGTCAGATGGGAAATGTTCAAGATAAATCGGCGGAATTTTGGCGTTTCTGACGGCAATATGATGCTCATATCCGTATTTTTTGTAAATTTGCCGCAACTGTTCAACGGTTACATTTTTCAGCGTAAGGGATTCCGGCTGCCCGGCTTGTCCGGAAGCGGGAAGCAAAGCACTCAGGAATATCAGGACGGCTGAAAAATATTTTTTTATCATTGCGCTCCGGTTTGGCCTTTCTTACAGTTGGCAACGCCTTTGACTTGCGGAATGTAAGTGGTGAGCAGTTTTTCAACCCCTTCTTTCAGCGTGACGGCGGCATAAGGGCAGCCGGCGCAGTTGCCTTTCAGTTCCACATAAACAATTCCGCGGTCGAATTTGATAAAGGTGATGTCCCCGCCGTCCTGTTGAAGCGCCGGGCGGATGCGGGCGTTAATCAGCCCCTGTATCTGGCGGATGACTTCTGCTTCGTCCGGTGCGGCATCGGAGGGAATGACGGCTTCTTCGCCGAGGCTGAAATGGTCCATTATTTCGGCCATAATCTGCGGCTTTAAGTCATTCCAAAGGGCTTTTTCCTCTTTGGTGACGGAGATCATGTCCGGCGTAATGAAGACGGACACGATGCCGCCGAGATCAAAAATTTTTTCTGCCAACGGCGATTTGCGCAAGGACTTGGCGTCGGCAAATTCGGCGCTGCCGGACTTGAGGATTTTTTCGGAAGGAAAAAAATTGACGACATTGGCGTCGGGAGTGTTTTGGGTTTCAATAATCATAGCTAATCCTTATGCGGTGAAACGTTTTTTTCCAAATTGCGGGAAATTTTCTGCATCAGGCTGCGGGCTTTGAGAAGGTAAAAGCCCTGGGCTGTCAGGTGGTTGGGGGCGAAGGAGCTGTCAATTTCGCCGTTGCGGACGATTGACGGGGACATCTGCGCCGCATTTTCAAGCGCTTTGAGCATCCGCGTCCAATCGGGGTAAACGCCGCTGTCAACCAATATTTTTTTGTAGTCAAGGGCAAGCGCCTTCAACAGCATACAGTCGGCATAGGCCTGCCCCCGTCCGTAGTAAAAGATGTCATCCGCTTTTGTGTCCAGCCAGGAGGGGCTTTCTTCCCGGATGCGTTCTTCAAGTCTGACGGCGGTTTGGTGCAGGCCGGCGCTGATATTACGCAGAAAAAAGGCCAGATCGCGGGGATTGCGATAAAAGACGAGGCTGCCGTCGTTGAGTTTGCGATTGTATTTAATCAGCTGTTTGCGGGCTTTGCGGTATTGGCTATGAGCTGAAGGAACGGGAACCAGCTTGTTTTGCGGAGAAAACATCCAGATTGTTCCGGGGTATTGCAGCAGTTCGGAAGCCATGCGCAGATAATGTTCCTCGGGGAGGGTTATATTCTTTTCAAGGCGGGCGGCCATCGATTTTGACAAGGCCGATACGCCCGACATCAGGCCAAGCTGAAAATTGGGCATATTGTCGAGGAAATATGACGGAAAGAAAAAAGGCAGGTTGGGCGTCCAGATTTTATCGTTGACTTCGCTGCGAATCAGATAAGACATCATTTCGGCGGTTGCAGACTGATTTTCGTCAGCAGGAGAGATTTCAACCGCAGTATCGGTGTTTATGTCTTCAATCAGCCAGCCGCCAAGCGGATAATACAGGAACATAACCAGAGCCAGAAAAACGGCGATTGCCCGCCACCAGGAGCCAAAGATGCCGATAATCCGCCGTGCCGGGCGGGAAGAGACGGCGTGTGCGGCTCCAGACAGAAAAGCAGTTGTCTGCTTTAGAATGTTTTTAAGCTTGGGGCTCGGCATTTTTCTTTCCTCGTTTGACCAACAGCCGGAATAATTCGGCGATATCCATTGCTCCCGTCAGTTTAGCCGATATGCAGAAACTTGCAACACCCAATGCACAAATTGCCGTCAAAATGGGGATTTTTATGCCAAAACCCAGGAGCAGCCAATCGTTCAGCCACAGGTTAAGCAGGTATTCCGCCAGCAGGATTGCGGCACCCATCAGCAAAGAAGCGGCGACAATTTTGCCCAGTTTGCGAATCAGCTGCGGCGAAAACTCCCAATACCCGCGTTTTTTTAATCCGTGTACATATTGGGCAAAAGAGACAAAAGCGGCGAGCGTGGTGGCGCAGGCAACACCGACATGTCCGAAAAACTGCATCAGGATGAGAATAAACAGAATGTTGGAAGCGAAAACGACAATGCTGTATTTGACCGGAGTTTTGGTATCTCCGCGGGCAAAAAAGTTCGGCGACAGGGCTTTGACCATAACATATACCGGCAGGCCGACCGAATAGGCGATGACGGCGGCCGCAGTTTGAAGCGTATCCTGCGCATTAAACCGGCCATGCTGAAATAAGATGTTGACAATCGGTTCCGCCAGGACAATCAGGGCAACGGCCGCGGGAAAAGAAAGCAGGGCGCCGTACTCGATGGCTTTGTCCTGTGTGCTGCGGGCCTCGGCAATTTTTTCGGATTTGAGGTGCGCGGACAAAATCGGCAAGAGGGCTACGCTGATAGCGGCGCCGACCACCCCCAGCGGCAGCTGTTGGAGCCGATTGGCATAATAGAGCCAGGAGATGGCACCGTTGCCGACCAGAGAAACCAATACCAGATCGACGGCCATATTGATTTGGTAAATTCCGGCACCGAGCACTCCCGGCGCAATGCGTTTAAACAGCGTGACAATTTCCGAATCTTTGATTAAGGCGCGGATATTGCAGTATGGGGTAATCCGGACATCTTGACGGCGCAAAAACCAGCGCAGCACCAAAATTTCGACGAATCCGGCAAAGGTAACGCTCCAGGAAATGCCTTCCGCCGGGCTGAAACTGAGCGGAACAAAGATGAAAACCGACGCAATCATCATCAGGTTCAAAATGACCGGTGCGGCGGCCGGTGCGGCAAATTTTCCGAGGGAGTTTAAGATGCCGGACTGGAAAGAGACAATGGAAACAAAAAGCAGAAACGGAAAGGTAATCCGGGAAAGGGTGGTGGTCAGTTCAAGTTTTCCGGGATCGTCGGCAAAACCGGGAGCCAGCAGCAGAACAACGCCGGGCATAAAGATTTCGACAATGATGACAAAGAGGGTTACAAAAAATGTCAGGGCAGAAATAGCCTTAGATGCAAAATTGAGGGCATCTTCCCTTTTTTCGCTGACCAATTTGTGGGAAAGCATCGGCACGAATGCGGTGGTAAAAGCTCCTTCGGCAAACAGGCTGCGGAACAGGTTGGGGATTTTGAACGCGGCCAAAAAAGCGTCCGAAACCGCTCCGGCTCCCAGATAGTTGGCCAGGACCATATCGCGGAGAAAGCCGGTTATCCGGCTGACAAATGTGAAACCGCCGAAAGTGGCGACAGATTTAAATAGTGACATATCCGCTCCGTGGCAAATTGGGGGTTGTATTTTATTTTTTTTCGATTAAGTTATCTTATCAGTGCCGTCATTATATGTTACAAAAGGTTAAGATTGCATCTAAAAAAAAGAGTTTGTAACAAATTTGTAACAGCGATAAAAAATAATTGTTGACAAAAGAAAATAAACTTGTGATAATGGACAAAAGAAATAGTTTTGTGGAGTGAAAAAAATGGATAAAGAACAAGAAAGAACTCTGAGAGCGCTAAAGACCGGTTCGCGCGCCAAAGCTCATATTGTCAACGGCGGCGGCATCAAATATATGGCTCCGGGCGCTTGGAAAGAGGCGGATGCCCAGCGGGAAGCGGTTGCCAATGTGGCGGCAAGCAAAGGAATGACGGCTTATGTTTCCAGCCAGGAAAAGTCTTTTGATGCCGAGAAAGCTTTTTCGATTGTGAAAATGGCCGAAAATAATCAAGCATTGTTGCGTGGCGCTCAAGAACGCAGCCAACAACGCGCTTAGTTTCGGTATCGCTTAAGTTTTGAAATCAAAAAATCTCCCTTCGGGGAGTTTTTTTATTTGACTTAGTCGGCAGCAATCTGCTAAATGAAATTTATTCAAAGAATTATTAATAAATTAAAAAGATATGGATATGAAAGAATGTAAGCTAGATTTGTTAGCGTTGATGCGCGAAGAAGGTTTGCCGTTGTATGTCTATGCGGACGGCACGGTGACACATAAGATGGTTCCTGGCAAGGTCAAGATTGGCAAAATCTGGGGTTGTTTGGAGGGCGTTGAGCCGAAGGAGAAGCTTCGCAGCAGGGAAGAGGCCTTTTCAAGGCCGTTTACGGAAGAAGATGCGCGCAAACAGGCGGAAGAAGACCAACGGCAGCGGACAAAGCCGCAAGAGCAAGAAACGGTTCAAGTTGAACCGAAACCAGTTATTGAGAAATCGGTGACAGAAGTTAAAGCTTCTTTCTCTGAAGTAAAGGTCGGCTGGTATGCGTTTGCAGGCGGGAAGTTTTCGCCGGCCCCGGATGCTTATGCGAATTGCCAAGGTGTGGTTGGCTGGGTTAATCCGGACAAGAGCGCTCCGAAAGGACAGCGAGGATTGATTGTTACGCGAGATCAACGAGAAAAGCAATGGTCGAGAAAGGATTGCAAAACCTATGTCCGAGATCAGCATGACGGTAAAGCTAATACAGAGATGCTGATAGCTTATGGCAAGGCGCATGGCATATCCTTTCCGGCGGCGGAATGGTGTAATACTTATTGCTGGAATGGTGTGAAAGCGGGAGAAGGGTTTTTGCCGGCTTTAACTCAGTTGGAACGGATTATTGCTAACCGAGGGATTGTTAATCCGGCATTAGAAAGGATTGATGGCGTTAAGCTTGGCGGTTGGATTTGGTCTTCGTCCGAGTATGACTCCTACGGCGCGTGGACCGTGACCGCCACTAACGGCGGTGTGCACGGCAGCAATAAGACCAGCAACCTTGGTTACGTCAGGTGTGTTCTGGCTTTTTGAACTTATTAAAAAACTCCGAAGTTTGTGGCTCCGGAGTTTTTTTATTAGGCGATGATTTCCGGTTTGGCGCGTTTGCGCAAAATCGGATCGAGAATCCGTTTGCGCAGGCGCAGCGTTTTGGGCGTTACCTCCAAAAGCTCATCGTCCTGAATATAGGAAAGGCCCTGTTCCAATGTCAATTTCCGCGGCGGAATCAGGTCGATGGCATCGTCTTTTCCGGCTGCACGGATATTGGTGAGCTGTTTGGATTTGCAGGGATTAACTTCCAAATCGTTGGGCTTGGTGTGTTCGCCGATGATCATGCCGGTATAGACGGGTACGCCGGGATCGATGAACATTGGTCCGCGGTCTTGCAGTTTCCACAACGAATAAGCGATGGCGGTTCCGGTTTCGGAAGAAATCAACACGCCGTTGCGGCGGCTTTCAATATCGCCTTTGTGCGGTTCATAACACTTAAACAAACGGTTCATAACGCCGGTGCCGCGGGTGTCGGTCAGGAATTCTGAATGATAGCCGATAAGGCCGCGAGAGGGGGCATTGAAAATCAGACGGACTTTGTTGCCGACCTGGGAGGGAATCATTTCAACCAATTCACCCCGGCGGCGGCCGAGTTTTTCAACGACGGTTCCCGAGAACTCTTCGTCAACGTCAACGACAACCTCTTCTATCGGTTCCAGAAGCTGGCCGTTTTCGTCACGCTTCATCAGAACACGGGGGCGCGAGATTGAGAGTTCAAAACCTTCGCGACGCATGGTCTCAATCAGGACGCCGAGCTGCAACTCTCCTCTGCCGGCGACTTCGAAGGAATCGGTTGTGTCGGTACGGGAAATGCGCAGAGCAATATTGCCTTCGGCTTCTTTGCAGAGCCGGTCCCAAATCATACGGGAAGTTACTTTGTCTCCTTCGCGGCCGGCCAGCGGCGAATCATTGATTGAAAAAGTCATGGCCAAAGTCGGCGGGTCAATCGGTTGGGCATGGATAGCTTGGGTCACTTCCATGGCGCAGATTGTATCGGCAACCGTGCCTTTGACAACGCCAGCAACGGCAATGATGTCCCCGGCATGCGCTTCTTCCAGGCTTTCGCGGGTAAGGCCGCGGTAGGCCAGGATTTTGCTGATGCGGACGCGTTCGATTTCATTGTTTTTTCCGTCAAGAACCTTGACCGTATCGTTGACATGCAGGGTTCCGGATTGTACTTTCCCGGTAAGCAGACGTCCGATAAATTTGTCGGCTTCAAGAGTGGTGGCCAGCATGGAAAAGGGGGCGTTGATGTCGCAGTCGGGTTCGCGGACGTAGGAACAAATCAACTCAAACAGCGGGGTCAGGTCTTTCTTTTCGTCTTTCATGTCCTTGACCGCCCAGCCGTTGCGTCCCGAAGCGTACAGAACCGGAAAGTCCAGCTGTTCGTCATTGGCGTCGAGACTGACGAACAAGTCAAAGACTTCGTTCAAAACCTCGTCAACCCGGGCATCGGCCTTGTCAGCCTTATTGATGACCACAATCGGGCGCAGGCCGACTTTTAGGGCTTTGCCCAAGACAAATTTGGTTTGCGGCATCGGGCCTTCTGACGAATCGACCAGCAAAACCACGCCGTCGACCATTGATAAAATTCGTTCTACCTCGCCGCCGAAGTCAGCGTGTCCGGGGGTGTCGACAATATTAATATGTGTTCCCTGCCAATTTACCGAAGTACATTTGGAGAGAATCGTAATTCCTCTTTCCCGTTCCAGATCGTTGCTGTCCATGACGCAGGTTTCAACTTTCTGGTTATCCCGGAAAGTGCCGCTTTGTTTCAGCAAGCCGTCGACCAGTGTAGTTTTTCCGTGGTCAACGTGTGCGATTATGGCGATATTTCTCATACTCATCTTTTTTTTCTTTCCTAAAAGACTGTCATGTCATAAATCAAACTCCTCGTGTATGTCTTTTATACACGTCGTCGTTTGATTTATTTCCAGCACAGTCTTTTATGAAAGAAAAAACCGTGCCGGAGTTTAATTGTTTGGTCTTAAAAAAAATAACTAAAATTCGCTTTAACATACCAAGTTAAAATTAAATTTCAAGATTTTAATCAAATTTTTTTTTGACAATTTGTCTATCTGTTGTTATATTCTTTAGTGAGTGAATATTTTATGTTTAATTATTAAATTTAAGATTATGGAAGCAAAACTTATTGTTGAATGTGTTTTTTCGGTTGTTGGTCTGGCATTGATGTTGAGTCGGCACCTTTTAAGGATGTCAGTAAATTGTCGGTTGTTGGAGAGGGTATATCGCGGGGAACGGGTTATATATCCGATAAACGAGAAAAAGGTCAGGCGTCTTGAGAGGGTAAAGGCTTTTGTGGATGACAAAGCCAATCCGGAAATGTATAAAATCGGCTGTCGGGAAGATACTTTTACCGAAAGTGTTCTTGGGGGCGGGGGATTTTTTCTCTTTTTCATAGGCGTCGGTTTTATCGTGTATTCTTTTTTGAAAGGATTTATTGAAGATATTACGACTCCTTGGATGTTGGGCAAAAGTTTGTCGTTGCAGTTTGGGATAGGGATATTTATTCCTGCCGTTTTACAGAGTTTTGTTCTTGGGCTGTTGACAGAGGGGATTAATGCCTTGCTGGCTTTGGCAGTTGATCATTTTGCCGGTCGGCGGGCAAACGAGCTATATGAGCGGTATCATTCCAGGGATGAATATCCATCCTGTGATAGACCGTATGGGGTTGAGGAATAGTTGTATTTAACAGAAACAAGGGGAGCAAAGGCTCCCCTTGTTAATTTACAGAAATTTGTCTGAAAATTATAAAGACTTTCCGTAAGCTTTGAGCCGGTTGCGGACAAAGCCGCGCAGGCTGACTTCCGGTCTGGCGCCGTAGTGGCCGAGAATTTCGGCAGCGGCAATACCGCCGATCATGGCGCATGTTCCCAGGCTGCGTCCCTGTGTGTAGCCATAGAGGAAGCCGGCGGCATACAAATCTCCGGCACCGGTGGAATCGACAACGTTTTCGACCGTTTCGGCTTCAACATAAGTTTTGGTTCGTCCGTTGACAATAACCGATCCTTTGGCAGAGCGGGTTACGGCGGCGGTTTCAACCTTGCCTTTGATCATATCCAGGGTTTTGTAGAAATCAGGTTCTTCAAACAAAGCTTTTATTTCTTCTTCGTTGCCAAAAAGAATGTCGACATAATCTTCAATTAATTTTAAAAATTCTTCACGGTGGCGGTTGACGCAGGATTTATCCGAAAGGCTGAAAGCGACTTTCTTGCGATGGCGGTGTGCCAGTTCGCAGGCTTTAGTCATGGCTTTTTTGGCTTCTTCTTCGTCCCAGAGATAACCTTCCAGATAAACAATCCGGGCGCTTTTGATAATTTCTTCGTCGATGTCTGCAACCGAGAGCATTTTGGAAGCGCCGAGATAGGTGAACATGGAACGTTCGGCGTCGGGCGTGACCAGAACGATGCTGCGGCCGGTAACCGGTCCTTCGTTTAAGGGAGTGGTAAAGAAGTCGACGCCGGCAGCACCGATGTCGCGGCCGAATTCCTGTCCGAGTTCGTCATCGTGGACTTTGCCGATGAAGGCCGGTTGTCCGCCGAGCGAGGCCAGGGCGGCAACGGTATTGGCAGCCGATCCTCCGGAAACTTCGCGTTCGGGCATGATTTCGGCATAGATTTTTCCGGCTTCGGGGGCGCTGAGGAGCGTCATGCCGCCTTTGGGAAGGCCGCGTTCTTTTAAGAAGCCTTCTCCGACTTTGGCCAATACGTCGACAATGGCATTACCGATACCGACAACATCGTAAAAATTGGAATCTTTGTTTATCATTTGTGTTCTCAAATTTGGTTGACCTGTCTGCTGAAAAGACTGTCATGTCATAAATCGAACTCTTCGCGTATGTCTTTTATGCATGTCATTGTTTGATTTATTTTCAGCACAGCCTTTATGTAGCCCATAATTGCCGGAATTGCAAGGATAAAAAAAATCCGGCACGGCGGCCGGATTTTTTTTTGAATCTTTCCAAACGGACTACTCGTTGGCACCCGGGCAGACTTTTGCCTGTTCGGCGTTGAATTTAATCCATTTTTCATCAGCTTCGTCATCGGAAGTGATTGCTTCCTGGGGGCATTCGGAAATGCAAACGCCGCAGTCGATGCATACATCGGGATCAACAACCAGCTGAGTGTCGCATTCATGAAAAGCATCAACCGGGCAAACTTCTGCACAAGATTTGCATTTGATGCATGCGTCATTAACAACAGAAACCATTTTAAACTCCTTAGTTCTTATTTAAAAATCAACCCTAATTTAACCGGATTATTATTTAAAGCAAGTATTTTGTGGCGAAGAGTTGCATATAAATTTGCTCTGACCTATATAAAAGGTAAATCGAAAGAATAAACTTTTCAGTATCAGGAGTTAAAAATGTCAGAAAAAATGAATTTTCAGGCCGAAGTCGGCAAATTGTTGGATATTGTGGTCAATTCATTATATTCGGAGCGGCATATTTTTTTGCGGGAGCTGATTTCGAATGCCAGCGATGCCTGTGACAAGCTTAAGTATCTGGCATTGACTCATCCGGATATTGCCAAAGCTTCGGGAGAATTCAAAATCCAGATTACCCCCGATGCCAAAAGCAATACTCTGAAGATTGCCGACAACGGTATCGGAATGAACAAGGACGATTTGGTCAATCATCTGGGAACGATTGCCAAATCGGGAACAGCGGAATTTGTGAAAAATGTCAGCGATAACGGTTCGGCGGTCGATTTGATCGGACAGTTCGGGGTTGGTTTTTATTCGGCGTTTATGGTGGCTTCCAAGGTTGAAATCCTGACCAAAAAAGCCGGAGAAGAGCAGGCTTGGTACTGGGAATCGGACGGCGTGAACGGTTTTGAAATCCGAGAAGCCGAAAAAGAAGCCAACGGAACGGAAATAAAGCTGATTTTGAAAGAAGAAGACAAAAACTTTACGGATACGATTTATTTGCGCCAGATTATCCGTACTTATTCCGACCATATTGATTATCCGATTGTCTTGTGTCTGGGCGAGGCCGGCGAAGAGACGGTCAATACCGGTTCGGCGTTGTGGGCGCGTCATAAGAGCGAAATTACCCAAGACCAGTACAAGGAATTTTATCATCATATTTCCAAAAATTTTGATGATCCTTGGCTGACTTTGCATTTTAAGGCGGAAGGGAACATTGAATATACCGGTTTGCTGTTTATCCCTTCCAATGCTCCGTACGACCTGTTCCAACCCGATGTCAAAAACGGGCTGAAGCTTTATGTCAACAAGGTGTTTATTTCAGACAAGGTTGAGGAGTTGATGCCGCACTATCTGCGTTTTGTGAAAGGCGTGATTGACAGTTCGGATCTGCCGCTGAATATTTCGCGCGAGATGCTGCAGCACAGCGCCCTTTTGGAAAAAATTAAGAGCGGTACGGTCAAGCGTTTGTTGAAGGAGCTGCAAAAGCGGGCGGAAAACTATGACGATTATCTGATTTTCTGGAAGGCTTTCGGCGCGGCTTTCAAAGAAGGAATTTATGAAGATTTTGCCAATCGCGAAGAAATTGCCGGTTTGTCGCGTTTTATTTCGACAAATGATTTGGAAAAATACACTTCTTTTGACGATTATATCGAACGCGCCAAGAAGGTTAAGACCGGTGAGAACGAGCAAAAGGCCATTTATTACATTACCGGCGACGATGTCAGGGTTTTGGCGAACAATCCGCAGTTGGAAGCGTTTAAGGCCAAAGGGATTGAGGTTTTGCTGCTGACGGATCCGATTGATGAGTTTTGGACACAGACTTTGCCGAATTATAAGGGATATGTTATCAAGCATATTGCCAATGCCGACATTGACCTTAATATTGAGCGCAAAGACGAAAAGGCCGGCGCCGGCGAAATGGAAAAGCTGACGGCAATTATGAGCGAAATTTTCAAAAATGAAGTCGGCAAAGTGACAACGACTGAAAAACTGACCAACAGTCCGGTCAGCCTGAATGTGGAGCAGGGGCAGATGAGCATCCATTTGGAACGTCTGATGCGCAGCCACCAGCAGCAGACGGCATTTGCCAGCACCCGAATTTTGGAACTGAATCCCTATCATCCGCTGATTATCAAGCTGGCGGCAATGTCCATGGAAGAAACCAATCGCCCGAAGGTGATTGAAGTTTCCAAAATCTTGCTCGATCAGGCGAAAATCGCCGAAGGGGAGAATATTTCCGATCCGGCGTTTTATGTTGCAAAGCTGAGCGATTATATTTTGAAAGCGATGTAACCGCAAGTTCCGCGTTTATCGGAATTTATCCGCCGCATATAAAAAAGACGTTCAGAAACCGAATCTTAATCTTTTGGTTCTAAACTGCTGCCAATGGTATCAGACGGAGCAGAATCATGTGGTATGCAGTTTACGGTTTTGTTTTTGGAATGTTAATTCCCTATATGGCCAGGCGTTTTTCCAAGTTTATGCCGGCGACGATGGCTTATGCCGTTTATCGGCTGGTAAAACCCAATCAGACGGTTTCTAAGCAGAAACGTGCCGAAAATCCCCGGTACGGAAAACTTGTCCGCCGTTATCTGATGCGTTCGGTCGGCTGGGGAATTTTGGCGGCGGCGCTGAGTTATTTGGCGCTGCACAAATTCGGTAGCCAATATATTGGCTGGCATCTGGCTTTTATTTGGATTTTGCTGCTGTTGACGGAGATTGACAACCGGATGCAGCTGTTGCCGGATATTTTGACGGTTCCGCTGCTCTTGCTCGGGTTTGCCTATGCGGCTTTCACCGGTTCCTGGGTGGTGCCGGCGGAGAGTGCCTGGGGAGCCGGGTTGGGGTATTTGGTGCCGGCAGCGGCAAGTTTGCCGTTTGTCTTTCGGCGGCCGGACGCTTTCGGCGGCGGCGATATCAAGCTTTTGGCAGCGTTGGGGGCCTGGCTGGGTTTTGAGCGTCTGATGTATGCGGTTGTGGCTGCCTGCGTAATTTTTGTGATGACGGTTGTTGTCTATAGGCGAAAGCGCGACGGGGCGTTCGGCCCTTCCTTGGCAGCGGCGGCAATTCTGATTGCGTTTTATTTTTTCTAGGTTAAAATAACCGGGAGATCAGGGAGGTCAAAATGATGAAATCTGCAAGTGTCAAGAAAAAGGGGCTGCCGCTGGCGGAGCGGCTGCATCGCATTTTGTTTCCAAATGAGGATAAGCGTAAGGTCAAAAAGCTGGTGGAAAGCCGTGGTTTTGACATGTTTATCATGTCGGTTATCCTGGTTGACGCGGCGGTTTTGGGATTATTGAGTTCGCCTTTTTTTGCGGATCATTGGGAGCAGGAACTTTTTATTCTCGACCGTTTGTTTATGGGAATTTTTATTGTGGAAATGATTTTGAAAATCTACGCCATGGGGCGGGGATTTTTCAAATCCGGCTGGAATGTGTTTGATTTGGCTATTGTGGCGGTTTCTTCGGTTCCGTTTGCCGGAACGTTTATTGTTCTGCGGACTTTCCGTTTGTTTCGGCTGTTTAAGTTTGTTCATCGCTGGCCGCTGCTCGGGATGGTGATTGATACTTTTCTGGCTTTGGTGCCGGCAGTATTGGGTCTGGGAGCCGCGGCGGCAGTTTTTTATTATGCCTTTGCGGTGATTGCGACGAATTTGTACGGCGATATTTTTGTGGAGTTTGAAACGCTTGGTTCTTCTCTGCTGATGACTTTGGAAACTTTCGGCATTGGCGGCTGGATGACGCCGGCGGCAGCACGCGTCATGGATATTTTTCCGCATGCCTGGATATTTTTCGGAATACAGTCGGTAGTTGCTTTCTTGCTGGTCGTCAGTTTTGTGGCGGCGGCCGTGGCGGAAACGGTTAAAAATTTGGAACGGAAAGGCGTTTAAGCCCGGGATTTTGGGGCGACTGCATTGGCGGGAGAACCGTCAATGCAGTTTTTTTTGCTTTGAGTGATTTTTTTGCCGGCGGAAGCTTGACAAGCCGGTTTGAAATACCTACCTATCCTGTAGACATTGGTTATATTGAACTTAGTTAATCTTAGAGGAGTTGAAACATAATGAAAATCAGACCATTGCATGACAGAGTTGTAATCAAACGTCTGGAAGAGACCACCAAAACCGCCGGCGGGATTATTATTCCCGATACGGCTAAGGAAAAACCGAGCGAAGGAATTGTTGAGGCCGTCGGCAACGGTTTGCATACCGAAGACGGAAAAATTATTCCGATGAGCGTTAAGCCGGGCGACAAAGTTTTGTTCGGAAAATGGTCGGGCAACGAAGCCAAGATTGACGGCGAGACCTATCTGATTATGAAAGAATCCGAAATTCTCGGCGTGATTGAATAAGAAGTTTTTAGTTAGACAAGAAAGGGATTAAAATTATGGCAGCAAAAGATATTATGTTTGCAACCGACGCCCGGGCAAAAATGCTTAAGGGTGTGGAAACTTTGGCAAAGACCGTTAAAGTAACCCTGGGGCCCAAAGGCCGCAACGTGATTTTGGACAAGTCTTACGGCGCTCCGAAAATTACCAAAGACGGCGTTTCGGTTGCCAAGGAAGTTGAATTGTCCGACAAATTTGAGAATATGGGTGCCCAGCTGGTTAAGGAAGTTGCCCAGAAAACCGCCGACAAGGCCGGCGACGGCACAACAACCGCAACGGTTCTGGCCGAGGCGATTATCCGCGAAGGCTGCAAGGCTGTTGCCGCCGGCATGAATCCGATGGACTTGAAACGCGGTATTGACATGGCGGTTGAGGCGGTGGTTGAGGATATTAAGTCCCGCTCCAAAGAAATTAAGACTTCGGAAGAAATTGCCCAAGTCGGTACCATTTCCGCCAACGGCGACCGTTCAATCGGCGAATATCTGGCCCGGGCGATGGAAAAAGTAGGCAACGAGGGCGTGATTACGGTTGAAGATGCCAAGGGTTTGGAAACCGAGCTTGACGTTGTTGAAGGCATGCAGTTTGACCGCGGTTACCTGTCTCCGTATTTTGTTACCAATCCGGAGAAAATGACCTGCGAATATGAAAATCCGTATATTTTGCTGTATGACCAGAAAATAAGCAATTTGCAGCCGCTGATTCCGGTGTTGGAAGCGATTGTTCAATCCGGCCGGGCGTTGCTGATTGTTGCGGAAGATATTGAAGGCGAGGCTTTGGCAACTTTGGTTGTCAACCGTATTCGCGGCGGCCTCAAAGTCTGTGCGGTCAAAGCTCCGGGCTTTGGCGACAGACGCAAAGCAATGTTGCAGGATATTGCCATTTTGACCGGCGGACAGGTCATTTCCGAAGAACTGGGCATGAAGATTGAAAACGTTACTTTGGATATGCTGGGTACGGCCAAGAAAGTGGAAATCAACAAAGACGACACTACAATTATTGACGGTAACGGCGAGAAAGACCTGATTGCTGCCCGCGCCGCTCAAATCCGCAAGGAGATTGAAGAAACGACTTCGGATTATGACCGCGAAAAATTGCAGGAACGTTTAGCCAAGATTTCCGGCGGCGTTGCCGTTCTGCGTGTCGGCGGGGCTTCCGAGGTTGAGGTTAAGGAGAAGAAAGACCGTATTGACGATGCCCTGAACGCAACCCGTGCTGCGGTTAAAGAAGGCGTTGTTGCCGGCGGCGGCGTTGCCTTGCTGTATTCCATCAAGGCTTTGGATAAGCTGGCTCCCGCCAATCAGGATCAGAAAGTCGGCATTGACATTATCCGCAAAGCTGCCGAAGCCCCAATCCGCCAGATTGCCGAAAATGCGGGCGTTGACGGTGCGGTTGTAGCCGGAAAACTTTTGGAATCCAGCGACAGCAATTATGGTTATAATGCCCAGACCGGCGAGTATACGGATATGGTTAAGGCCGGTATTATCGACCCGACCAAAGTTGTTCGTACGGCTCTGCAAGATGCGGCTTCGGTCGGCGGTTTGCTGATTACGACAGAAGCCATGGTTACCGAAGCTCCGCAGAAAGAATGCGGTTGCGGCGGTGCCGGAGCCGGAATGCCCGGCGCAGGCGGTATGGGCGGAATGGGTTTCTAAACATCTGTCACCCGGAACAAGCAAGGAGGGATTTTTTCCCTCCTTGTTTTTTTATGGGGTTTAATCCCGATAATTGGGAATTATATTAAAGCCGGAGGTGTAATATGGCAAAAACTGTTGAAATTGAAGAAACTGAAATTCAAGCCGCCGGTTTGCCGGAAGAACCCAAAAGCGGCGTGTGGTATGTTGTTTTGGCATGGTTTTTGGGCGTTTTCGGCGTTCATAGCTTTTATGCCGGACATTTTTTTACCGGACTGGTTCAGCTTATTTTGACGATTACGTCATGGCTGTTTCTGTTTATCCCGTTGCTGATTACCATGGTTTGGGCGTTTCTGGATATGTTGTTTGTCAACAAGGACGCACAGGGGGTGGTTTTTTCCGGCAATAAGGAACTCATTTTTGTGCTGAAGATTCTGGCGGCAATCTGGCTGCTGGGCGGTATTTATTTGCTATATGCCAATGCCCGGTTTTCATATGAGGAAACCGAGATTCTGGCACCCGGACAGGTTGTTTCGGTAGAGGTCAGCGAGTAGTCCGGAGGAGTTGTCGCGTCCCAAAAAGTTTTCACATTCTATTTTGGGGCGTGACATTCTTGATTTTTGGCGGTAGTTTTATTCTGTTATTCATCAATGGAGGCAGAATATGGGGTACGGGTATCTTTTTGCGGCCATAGTTGCCGAAGTTATTGCAACTTCGGCGCTGAAGGCAGCAGAGGGGTTTACGGTGCTGCTGCCGAGTGTGGCGGTGGTATTTGGCTATGTTGCGGCTTTTTATTTTTTGAGTTTGGCTTTGCATACCATTCCAATGGGGACTGCTTATGCAATATGGTCTGGTGCCGGCGTTGTTTTGATTAGCATTATCGGGGCTTTTTTGTATCATCAGCGGCTTGATTGGGCGGCGCTTGTCGGGATTGCGATGATTGTCGGCGGGGTTGTGGTTATTCGCGTTTTTTCTCGTTTGGCCTGAAATAAAGTTTTTACTGTGAAAAAAATTGCTTTTTTTGAAAAAAAGTGCTTGCATTTTTTTTTGAATATGATAATTAATATTCCGTTCTACAGATGCGGGTATAGCTCAGGGGTAGAGCGCAACCTTGCCAAGGTTGATGTCGAGGGTTCAAATCCCTTTGCCCGCTCCAATTTATAAATGCGCCGAGAGGCGCTTTTTTTGTGGGCAAAGGGATTGCATCCCTGTCTGGCTCGTAAGGTTTATTCAATAAACCTAACTCGCTGCGGTCACTCGGTTTGTAGAGTTCGTTTCACGTCGCTGTCGCTTGCTCACTCACTAACAAACTCTCGCCTGTCGTCATAAAACGCTCCATAGGAGCCTTTTATTTCCTTCAGCCCGCTCCAATTTATAAATGCGCCGAGAGGCGCTTTTTTTGTGGGCAAAGGGATTACATCCCTGTCTGGCTCATAAGGTTTATTGAATAAACCTAACTCGCTGCGGTTCAGGCCGCGACGGCTAAGGCGAATTGTCAGGATTGCAGCGGAATTTTTTATGCGGTTCGGGTATTGTATTAACCTGCAAACAAGCAGACTGTCTCAAAAGGCAGTCTGTTTTTTTGTTGGCATTTAGAAAAAAACAGGATAGTCTTTATGAGTTGGAGGAGAAGGCGATGAAATATGTGATGTCGATTATGCAGCTGCCGTTTAATAAAATTTTGGACGGGAGTAAAAAAATAGAGCCCCGTTTGTATGATGAAAAACGCCAGAAGGTCAAAGTATGCGATGTTATTGAATTTGTGAATGCAAGTACCGGCGAGAAAGTGAAATGTTTGGTTAAAGGAATTGCGGTATTTGAAAATTTTAAAGATTTGGTGACTTATATGCCGTTGGAACTGTTTGGTTATGACAATAAGGAAGAAATCCGCGTTCGGTTGGAACGTTTGGCAACCGAGCAAGAACAAAATGAATTTGGCGTGGTTGGGTTTATTATTGAGCCGATTGCGGTTGCCTGAATTGATTTTGGCCGAAAGAGTACCTATTTAATAAGTATGACTGTTTAGTTTTTAAGGATTAATATTTTGAGACGTTTTGGTAGTTTGTTATTGACAGCGGCGGCAATTTTTGTGTTTTTGGCGCTTTTCGGGCTGGCAATTTATGTTGGCGTATTCTTATTTTTGGCAGTAGCCGTTTATTTGTTGATTGCGGGGATTAAAGATGAGTTTTTGCGCCATCGCCGGAGTGGCAGTTCGGGTTATAAGGCGGACGATGCCGGTGCCGGGGTGATTGATATGGGAGAAGTTGAGATTATTTCGCCCCGGGAATTGGAAGGCGATACTGTTTTGTGGCATTGTGCGGAAGGGGTGCCTTTGGGAATCGTTTATAGCGGTGACGGAGTTCCCGGAGAAGAAAAAGTTCTTTTGCTGGCGGTTAAAGTACGCCGGGGCGGAACGGTTTGGTTTGATGTTCTGGGGGTCGGAGATAATCGGAAGTATTTGTTGGATATGAAAAAGATAGTACAGATCCGGGATATTGACGGAAAGGTGATGACAGTTCAACAATTTTTGAAAAGAAAAGGAATCGGCTGATGACTGATTGTATGAACGGACTTCTGAAAAAACGCAGATCAATTTATAATCTTGGCAACAAAGAAGTAATTAGCGATGAGGCGGTTGCGGCTTTAGTTAAGGAAGCCGTTAAAAACTGTCCTTCGGCTTTTAATTCGCAATCGGCCAGAGTATTGGTTTTGTTTGGGGAAAATCATCATCGTTTTTGGTCTTTCGTATATGAAATTCTGAAAAAAATGGTTCCGGCCGGCAAATTTCAGCCGACTGCAGATAAAATTTCCGGGTTTGACAAAGCCAGGGGAACAATTTTATATTTTGAAGATATGGCAGTTGTTGAGGATTTGCAGTCGCGTTTCCCGCTTTATCGTGATAATTTTCCGCGCTGGTCCGAACAGGCTTCGGGGATGTTGCAGTATGTGGTGTGGACGTCTCTGGCCGAACAAAATATTGGGGCCAGCCTGCAGCATTATAATCCGTTGGTTGATGAAGCGGTAGCGAAAGAGTGGAAAATTCCGGATAGTTGGAAACTGATTGCGGAAATGCCTTTTGGGAGCATTGAAGTGCCGGCCGGTGAGAAAAGTTTTCTGCCGATTGACGAACGGGTTAAAATTTTTAAATAAAATTAAAATAGTGCTTGCAAAATTTGCGAATTGAATTTAATAAAAGAGAAGCCGCTTTTGTGGAGAGATGGCAGAGTGGTCGAATGCGGTTGACTCGAAATCAATTGTACTCTTTTCGGGGTACCTAGGGTTCGAATCCCTATCTCTCCGCCATTTTAATTAAAAAGACGCTAAATGATAGCGTCTTTTTTCGTATCCTGCGGAAACACGGGCTTTACTGGCAGTTGACTTCGCCGAATTGACTATGGTAAGCTCAAGTTAAATTAAAAATCACAAAATTTCTGGCAGTTACATACATTGCCGATTTTTGCAAAATCACTTCAGAGTTGTTTTTTCCATTTAAATTGTTTGTCTTTATAGATTGGCTCTAAATTAATTTTAATTTCCTCAACAATTTCATTTATTCTTTTATTTATTTCATCATTTGGATCATTGGAGAATAGTATATAGCTTCTTTACTATTTTCTTTGTTATCAGCTTTATGCATTGCTCTTATTCCAGATAGAGAAACTATTGAAAAAGCAAATATTGAGCAACAAAATGATTTTAATTCTGCATTTGATAAAATCTTAGAAGAACGAGGTGTGAAAAATGAACACATATAAAACTAAGGTTATTAAAGTTCGTCAACCGATAGGTGACTTTTATATAGCATCTTTGCCTTGTAGTATCGTTGCTCAAATTGCGACTGCAGATGTTAGGCGTTTGGAAGAGCGAGATGTAGAGAAATATCTTGGAATACAAAGGCCTTTAAAAGAAGATCGAGTTAAAGAACTACAAAAATATGTTAAAACTATGGATGCGACATTTCCTACTTCTGTTATTTTAGCGGTTGATGAGAAGTGTGCATCTTTAAATGAAGATGATATGGAGTTAACGTTGTCTGAATACATAGATAATGAACATCCTGAAGATTCTATTCCAATGGAACAAGTTGCAAAAATAATTGATGGTCAACACCGAATAGCTAGTTTCGTTGAAATAGATAAGGATGGACAACGTATATTTAAGTTTGGAGATGAAATTTTTGATATAAGTGTGGCAATATTTATTGGCGCGGATATATCGCAACAAGCTAACATTTTTTCTACGGTTAATTTAGCTCAAACTAAGGTAAACAAAAGTTTAGCATATGATTTAGCAGATTTAGCAAAATATAGAAGTCCTCAAAAAACATGTCATATGATTTCAGTTATGCTTGATTCTAGAGAAGATAGTCCTTTTTATCAAAGAATTAAGCGGTTAGGTGTCAAAACACAAGGGCGGGTACAGTTAGAGCCTTTAACTCAAGCTGTGTTTGTTGAAGCTTTGATGAAATTTATATCTGCAGAACCGATGAAAGATAGAGATTTGTTGCAGAGGAAAAAAAGTCTTCCACTGCTTAACGATAAAGATTTAGTCAAATTTCCTTTTAGAAATTTGTTTATTGAAGAAAAAGATTCAGATATTGCATTTATTATATATGAATATTTTTCAGCAATAAAAAGTTTGTGGCCAAAATCATGGAATGATTTAACGACTAAAGGAAATATTCTGCCTAAAAGTAATGCTTTTAGGGCTTTTATGCGGTATTTACATGAAATATGTGGAGAAAATCTAAATAAAATTATGAATAGAAATGACTTTTTGTCGTATTTTAATAAAGATGCTTTTATTGATGGAGATGTTACCAGCCAACAATTTTTACCAGGTAGTGGTGGAGAAGCTGCATTTTTGAAAAAATTACAAAAAAAGCATTGTGATTAATCCCTTTTTTTGATAAAAATTCCCTGATAAATTTGTGGCTAGGTAGGCACAATCCAAGTAAATCTGTATATTTGTGAGAATTTTGCATGTAAAATCCACCCAAATTTCCCTGCAGATTCTCTGTTATTAGAGAATGGATAATGATACATTCGTAATTTGGTGGTAGAAAAGATTTATGGTCATCGGTTTAGAATATTAGCGAAATTTCATCTTTCGTATGCTCAATACCGTTGGGATTTACTACACCGCCAGTTACAAAAGAAGCACCCTTGTGGTGCTTTTTTTGTAACTGATGGTGTAGTCGGATTTGAACCCTAGAGAAAGGGGTTCGACTACCAGCGAAAGGCGGGCAGGAGAACGCCGGTGAGCGGAGCGAAAGAGCGCCTGTGCAACTCAAGCGTAGCGCCGAGTAATCCCTATCTCTCCGCCATTTTGATTAAAAAGACACCCGATTGCGGTGCCTTTTTTCGTATCCGGCGGAAACACGGGCTTTGAGGACAGTTGACTTTGGCGAAATGACTATGGTAAGCTCGTTTTATCTTGGAAAATGCAAAATTTAAGGCAGCTACATACATTGCCAATTTTGGGTGAGCCACTTCAGCGAGATAATAAAAAAAGCAGCTGGCTATCTGTTGATAAAAAAATCGAGAGCAGAGTGAAAAAAATGCTTGACTTAGAGTGAACTCTAAAATTTATGATGTCAGCAATTCAAATTAATTATTTTAACTCAGGAGAAAAAAATGGCATATTTGGATTATATAAATTCACCTCAAGATGTTAAGAAGCTTAATGTTTCAGAGCTGGAAGCCCTGGCAGCGGAAATCCGGCAGGCGATTTTGAACCGCGACAGCAAAATCGGCGGCCATGTGGGGCCGAATCTGGGGATTGTGGAAGCGACCATCGCACTGCATTATGTTTTTGATTCTCCAAAAGACAAGCTGGTGTTTGACGTTTCACACCAGTCTTATCCGCATAAAATGCTGACCGGGCGGAAGAACGGTTTTACAAATGATGCGGAGATGAGCAAAGTTTCGGGGTATACGTCTCCGGCAGAAAGCGAACATGACTTTTTTGTGGTCGGGCATACGTCGACTTCGGTCAGTCTGGCCTGCGGTTTGGCAAAAGCCCGCGATTTGCAGGGTGAAAAGGGCAATGTTATCGCGCTTATCGGCGACGGCTCCCTTTCCGGCGGCGAAGCGCTGGAAGGGTTCAGCAATGCCGGCGTATCGGGCAGCAACATGATTGTCGTGGTTAATGACAATGAGATGTCGATTGCCGAAAACCACGGCGGAATTTATACGAATCTGCGTCTGCTGCGTGAGACAAACGGCACGGCAGAATGCAATATGTTTAAGGCCTGGGGTTTTGATTATCATTATGTGGCTGACGGTAATTCTCTGCCGGCTTTGATTGAAACGTTTAAGCGGGTTAAGGATACGGATCGGCCGACGGTTGTGCATTTGCATACGCTCAAAGGGAAAGGTTATCCGTTTGCCGAAGAAAATAAGGAACGGTGGCATTGGAGTCTGCCGTTTGATCTTGACAGCGGTGCGGTTACGCTTGATCTTTCCGGTGAAAATTATAACAGTATCACGGCTGATTATCTGCTTGAAAAAGCGTCTCGCGACAAGCGGGTCGTGGTGGTAAATGCCGGAACACCGGGCGCTTTTGGACTGACGCCGGAGTGGCGGCAGAAAATGGGCGCCAATTTTGTTGACGTCGGGATTGCCGAGGAACATGCGGTGGCAATGTCTTCAGCCTTGGCCAAAGGCGGATGCAAGCCGGTGTTTGTGGTTTGGAGTTCTTTTGTTCAGCGGACTTATGACCAGTTGTCCCAAGATTTGGCCATTAACAACAATCCGGCGGTCATTTTGGTCGGCGGCAACGGTATTTCGGGCGGTGACGTTACCCATTTGGGGTGTTTTGATATTCCGCTGATTTCCAATATTCCGAATATTGTTTATTTGGCTCCGGCTACCAAGGAAGAGTATCTGGCAATGCTGGATTGGGGAATCGAGCAGACGGCTCATCCGGTGGTTATCCGCATTCCTTCCGAAGTGGTGTCATCAGCTTTACCGGTTGAAAAGGACTATAGCCGGTTGAACCGTTACCAGATGGTGAAACAGGGAAGCGAAGTTGCGCTGATTGCGGCCGGGAGTTTTCTGGAGTTGGGGCGCAAAACGGCGGAAAAGCTTAAAGAACACGGTATTGACGCCACTCTGATAAATCCGCGTTACCTTTCCGGGGTAGACCAGGAAATGCTGGAAAGCCTGAAGCAGGGGCACCGGATTGTGGCGACTTTGGAAGACGGCGAGCTGGACGGTGGTTTTGGCGAAAAAATTGCCCGCTTTTACGGTACAAGCCCGATGAAGGTTTTGAATTTTGGTTCCAAAAAAGAATTTACCGACCGGGTGCCGCCAGAGGAGCTTTATCAGCGTTATCATCTGACGCCGGATTTGATTGCCGCAGATATTTTGAAGCTTAGGTAGTCAGACGTTATTATGGTTATGCCCCGGTCAAACCGGGGTGTAATTTTAAGAGAAGGATTTTAAAAATCTCCTTGCTTTTTAGCTGATTTGCATTAAGCTTATTTTTGCATTCGGGAGAGCCGGATGTGGTGTTCGAAAAACATCTCTAAACAAATAAATATCCACTTCGGTGGAGCGGCTGGAATAAGTGCGCTTGCGTATCGAAGAAGGCTGACTGTGTTTAGACAGTTTTTCGGCTCCACCGCCTTTTCTTTAAGAAACGGCGGTTTTGTTTAACTTAAATAAACAGGAGCTAAAAAATGATTATAAAAGATTTTGAAATCGACATTATGCGGCGGGCATTGGGGCATGAGCTGATGCTGGCTCGCTGGCAACAGGGAATTTCGCAAAAACAGGCCGCCATCAGGCTAAGAAAAAATCCCGGAATTATCGACCGCACCGAACTTGGCAAATACACATATTTCAGCCTAATAAGAAAAATGCTGATTTTATACAACAAAGACATCAAAATCGAACTCGTTGACCGCGGGTGAATGATGTTCAAATCCCCGGAATGGTTCCGGGGATTTGTAATAATCTTATTTGGGCCAGCCGATGGTTTGAGTAATAACGACTTTTTCTTCGGGCGGAAGTTTCAGAGCCTGCTCAACTGCCTCGCGATCCAGGTATCCGCGGACGACGTTGCTCAATCCTTTAGAAGCGCAATATAATCCGACGTTCTGATAAGCGGAGCCGGCGTGCATGGGCGTATTTTTGCTGTCGCTTCCGGCGAAAATCAGCGTGAGCGGAGCGGTTTTGACAAAGTCTTGTTTGGCCAGCAGCGGGCGCAGGTCTTGTGGGGAAATCTGTTCTAAGCGATTGTCCTTGGCGTTATAAAGCCAAGTGCCGTCGGCTTTGGCGACATAAACTTTCAGGTTTTGCTTGTTCTGCGAAGTGGGAACGGTTCTTTTGTCGCCATGGCTGATACCCCAGGCGCTCCAAAGGATTTCGCTTAAGGTTTGCGCATCAATTTCGCGGGGGGAAAATTCACGTTCGGTTCTTCGGGCGGCGAGCGTTTCCATCAGCGGTTTGCCGCCGCTGATGAGCGGGGCGGGAAGTTTTTGCGTTTCTGCGGCAGAGGCCGGAGCGTTGTTGATGAGTATGCTCAAGGCAAGGACAGCAAAGATGTTTTTGTTCATGACTTATTCCTTTTGTTGTTGACAAGTTTATCATCGAGGCGGATTTCCTTGATGCCGGAAGGGTCCTGATGGATAATGATTTGGGCATCGGGGAATTCTTTTCTCAGTTTGGCGCTGACGGCATCGCTGTATTCGTGCGCCTGGCAGAGGCTCAGGCTGCCGTCAAGTTCGAGGTGGAATTCGAACATATAAGCGCCGCCGAGGTCATGGGTTCGCAAATCATGCATGCCGCAGACGAAAGGCAGGGCGGTGACGGTTTTTTCCACCCGGCAGCGGATTTCGTCGGGAAGTTCGCGATCAAGCAGCAGGGCAATGGCGTCGCGGGCCAGCAGATAGGCATTGTACAGGAGATATAAGGCAATAAAAATCGCCGTCAACGGATCGAACCATTGAAAATCAAAAAAGCGGACGACAAACAGGCTGAGGATAATGGAGCCGTTGGTAAGGATATCGACGACATAATGGGCGCTGTCGGCAAGAATAGCCTGAGAGTTGGTTTTTTTGGCGACGTAACGCTGAAAGGAAATCAGGATTAGGGTGGCGATAATGCTGATAATCATGACGACCAAACCTAAGCCGGTGTCGGCGACCGGACGCGGCGTAATGAACCGGCTGAAGCCGTCATACATGACAAAAAGGCCCGAACCGGCAATAAAAGCCGCCTGTGTCAAGGCGCTGAGCGCCTCGGCCTTGCCGTATCCGTAGCGGTGTTCACAGCTGGCGGGTTTGGCTGCGTAGCGAATGGCAATCAGAGTGATAAGCGAGCCGAAAATGTCTGACAGACTGTCAATCATTGAAGACAAGACGGCAAGAGAGTCTGTCAGCAAAGCGCCGAAAACCTTAAGCAGGCACAGGCTGACGGCAACGCTGATGCTGGCGATGGCGGCAGTATTTTTGAGGCGGTCGGCGGCAGCTTTAGTCAGAGTATTTGAGGACATTTTTCAGGTTCTCCATATCGGTTGCAGAAATTTCGCAGAATTTGCCTTTAGTATATTTTTCAAAAAGCTGCAAGCGGTTTTCGTTGGGAATGTGTTTAAAGTCATAACTGATGTAGCTGCGGGATTTGTCCTGCCAGCCGCTGACGGTTATTTCATTGTTTCCTTCGGTCAGAAGGCGGAAGGTGAAAGCCGGCTCTTTTGACGGTTGTTCGGCTGAAACCGAGAGGATTTTGCTGTTAAGCATTTTACGTGCCAGGTCGGCAACGGCATAGGGATTGTTCTGATTGTTGAAACTGATGAAACGCCCCAGGCGGAGGTTCCACAGAGTGCTGTAAGTCCAGTCATCGGGATTGACGGACAAGTCGATGAAGTCGGCGGCGATTTGCCATACCTGGAACTGTCCGGCAAAGCGGATGTAGGCGGCACGGGTTCCTCTGCCGATTTCAATGTCATAATGTCCGACTTCAAAGTTTTCGATGTTATCGCCGGCGGCGTTTTGCAGCGTAATCCAAATGCCGGGTGCGTCGGGCTGGTCGGTTGGTTGGAGGCCAAAGCGGCTTAAGTATTGTGCTTGTCCGGATTTTTTCTCAAAATAAACGGCTTCCAGCATGGCGCTCAGAAAACTGCGAATGCGATCCTGGAGAACCGGCAGATTGTGCCCTTTGAGTTTCCAGATGCCGTTTCCCTTGTAGAATTCCAGCTTTTGCCGATGGCCGGAGAGGGCGATGGTTTCGACCTGGTTTATCTTTTGCGCCAGGTTCGGAAAAACCGGGCGGTCCAAAAATTCGCCGCTGTTGGTTTTGGCGGTATAGCCGACCGAGAGTAATCCGGCGAACAGGAGGGCCAGAGATCCTAAGGCGACCCATGCCAGCGGGCGGCTGACGGGCTCGCGCCGGTTGGTTTCGCGCGGTGCCGGCCGACGGCGGATAATGACAAAGATGCTTAATCCAAAAATAATGAGCAGCGGAACGCTGTAGATGTTGACGAATTTGACGATTGTGTCAATCCGGCGGATTTCTGTATCAGTAGCGGTGCGGACGCTGCGAAGTTCGTCGCGCAGGCTATCCAGCTTTTTGCGGATGCCGGCAATCAGGGCCAGTTCGTCAGGGGTGAAATTGGTACGTTGTTCAAAGGTTTTTTTATTCCAGATTTCCTGAATGCCGGCTTTGGCGGTTTCAATATTATCGAGAATTTCCTTTTCTTTGATTTTGAAGTTGCGGAGGCCGGTTTTGCGGATTTGTTCAACGTTGTCAAAGGCGCGAATCCGTCCGCTGCGCCCGCGAAGGCTGGAGAGGATATTTTTGCCTTCCAACGTTTCCAAAGCGTTAAGAACAAAATTGGCATTGTCTAAAATCGGAATAAAATAATCTTTTCCGGCCAGGTTGAGCGGGTGCCCCCAGGCATTATCGTACAGCATGTCGGTATCGCCGATGACTATGACGTCAAATGCCTTGTCCGCTTCTTTTCCGGTAAGACGGGCAGCGACGATTTTGTGAAATTTGTCGGCCTTGAAGTTGCGGAGAATATCTGCAGGGTTGACATTGTCTCGTACCAGTTCGGCGTTCATGACCGACGAGTTGAAACCGGCGGTTATCAGCGGCATAAACCGGACTTTGTCTTCCTGTGCCAGATCGGGTTCGATGACGGTGGCTGACGAAAAAAGGATTTTTCTTAAATTTCGGGTAGAGGGGTCGACCGGATTAAAGTTTTTTTCTTTGAGCAAAAACTGAATGACGTCTTGGGTGAAGTTGGTGTTTTTGCTGTAATCGCTTGAGGCGTCAACGGTAAGGGAATTTTCAAGGTCGGCAACGACGGCCTGCGGGTAATAGCGGAAGCCCCAGGCTTTGTCTAACCCCCGGAGGTCGGAGGCTTTGAAACGAATGGCCGATGGAGCGAAGTTGCGGACGGCTTCGGCGGCGATGTCCACAAAGAGCAGGATTTTTCCGCCTTTATAGCTGTAGTCGATGATTGCCTGGGAAAATTCGGGGCTGAGGTCGGTCGGGTGGACAATCATCAGGACGTCAAAATTTTCTTTTTGCAGTTGTTCCGGTTTGGTGATTTCGGTCGTGTTGTAAAACTTGTCCAGCTGGTTCATAATTTCCCAGCGCGGGGTTATCACGTTTTCAATGGTTTTGCTGTTTAGCGGCAGGGAACTGATAAGCCCGAGTTTGCCTTTGGTTCCGTTGAGCAGGTAGACGGCTTCGGTCAGGTCCTGTTCGATGAAGTCCTGGCGGTCGAGGGTAAAAAACGGGATAATCTGCCGGTTGTCGATGCTGTCGTTTAGGATCATGCCAAAGAAGGCGGCCTGGGATTTGTCAATGACGGGGAGCGGCTGCAAGCCCATGGAGAGGGCATAGTCTTCTTCACGGCTGAGCGGTTCGGGGTAGAAGATGCGGTAGTCAAACCGCCCGTCGGAAATTTTGCGGTATTGTTCCATCAGCAGGCGGAGTTTGTCAAAATACAGCCGGAATTCGGGATTGCGCTGTCCGAGGAGTTTGGAATAGTAAAGTTTGGCGGTTACCGGCTGCGGCAGGTTTTTCAGGATTGTCCGGGTGGCCGGCGAAAGCGAAAAGATTTTTTCTTCGGTAACGTCGTATTGAATATTGCGCAGAAAACTGTTAGCCAGCAGGTTGAGGCCGATAAAGCCGAGCAGCAAAACGATAAAAGCGGCAATGCAGCGGCGGCGGGAGGACGATTGCAGAAGCCGCGAAGTTCCCGAAGTTTTGAAGCTGACAATGATTTCGGAAGTGAAATTGAACAGCAGTATCAAACTGGCAAAAAAGACCAGGTCGCGCAGTTCTAACAGCCCGCGGGAGATGGTGTCAAAATGGGTGATGAAGCTGAAGGAGGCAACCAGGTCGACGATTGAAAGCGGCATAAACAGCCGGAAAAACGACAGGACATATTCCAATGAACTAAGGAAAAAGACCAGATTGGTAATCACGGCCAGCACCAACGCGATGACCTGGTTTTTGGTCAGGGCCGACATGGTTTGGGAAACGGCGAGCATGCAGCCGGCCAGCAGAAAACTTCCGGCATAGCTCAGGGCAATGACGGCGTTGTCGGGCTGGCCGAGAAGGTTGACGGTCAGCCAAAAAGGAAAGGTCAGAACCAGGGCCAAGGCGCAGAACAGCCATGAGGCAAAAAATTTTCCCCAAACCAAAGCGGCGGCAGAAACCGGCATGGTCATAATCTGAACGATGGTTTTGGAACGAAATTCTTCGGCCCACAGACGCATAGAAATGCCGGGAATGAACAAAAGGTAAAGCCAGGGCTGAAAACCGAACATCGGCAGAAGGTCGGCGCGCCCGCGTTCAAAGAAATGTCCGAAATAAACGGCGAAAGACCCGTTTAAAACCAAAAAGGATATCAGGTACACATAGGCCAAAGGGGAAATGAAGTATCTTTTCAGTTCGTTTTTGGTGACAATCCATAAGTTTTTCATGCTTCCTCGCTTTGCGTGGTCAGTTTTTTGAAGGCGTTTTCCAGGGTTCGGCTGCGGGTTTGTTTCAGAATGCCGGTCAGCGTACCGTCGGCCATTATGCGGCCGCGGCTGATGAGGATAATCCGGGTGGCGATGGTTTCCGCTTCTTCCAGCAAATGGGTGGAAATCAAGATGGTTTTGTGTTTTCCCATGCAGGTGATCAGTTCGCGGATATGGGTTTTTTGATTGGGGTCGAGGCCGTCGGTCGGTTCGTCGAGGAGCAGTATGGGCGGATTGCTTAAGATACTTTGGGCAAATCCGACGCGCCGCTGGTATCCTTTGGAGAGGGTTTCAATCCGTTGGGCGGTGATGTTTTCGATTTTTGCGGCGGTGCAGACTTCCCGCAGGCGGGCGGCTTTTTCTTTTCCGCCAAGGCCGCGCAGTTCGGCCATATAACCGAGAAAAGAGCGGACGCTCATATCTGGATAAAGGGGAGAACCTTCGCTTAAAAAGCCGATGTCTTTTTTGGCGGCCAGGGGCGTTTCGCGAATGTTGCTGCCGAGAACGCAGATATCGCCGCAGGTTGGCGCCAGGTAACCGGTAATCATGTTCATCAGGGTCGATTTTCCGGCGCCGTTAGGGCCGAGAAGAGCAATGATTTCTCCTTCCCGGGCGGCAAAAGAAAGGTTGTCAACGGCCGTGAGGCTGCCGAAACATTTGGTCAAATTGCGGACTTCTAATGTCGGTTTCATGTTCTTTTTCCCATAATCTGAAACAGGCTGGAGTATAAAGCCTAAAGTTAAATATATGGTGAATCTTTAAAGAAACAATTTATTTGTTCATTTCGTAGAGGACGATTGCCGCGGCGGTGGAGACGTTCAGGCTTTCAACCTTTTCGGAAATTGGCAGCCGGACGGTTATGTCGCAGGATTCCTCGACCAGACGGCGCATTCCTTTGCCTTCGGAACCCATAATGATGGCATTTTTGCCGCCTTTTTTGAGTTCGGAAACGGTCGTGCGGGCGTGTCCGTCCATGCCGATGGTCCAAAAGCCGGCGTTTTTGAGCTGTTCAACGGTACGGGAAAGGTTGGTGACCCGGCAGATCGGCAGGTGTTCGATCATGCCGGCGGAGGCTTTGGCCATGGCACCGTTTTCGGCCGGCGAGTTTTTATCCTGCATGATTAGAGCCAGGGCGTCAAAGGCAACGCATGAGCGGATGATGGCACCGATATTCTGCGGGTCGGTTACCTGGTCTAAAATCAGGAGGCGGCAGTTTTCTCTGGCGGCGGCGAGATCGCATATTTCTTCAATCGAATATTCCGGCAGCGGCTGGACGCGGGCGGCAATTCCCTGATGGACGGCATCGCGGGGGAGCAGGCGTTCGATTTCTTTCCGGTCTGCGGTTTTGACGATTTCAGGACTGCGCCGGGCTTTGGCACAGGCGTTTTTCAGTTCTTCGGTGTTTTCTTTAGTGCAAAAAATGCTGTTGATTATACGCTGCGGATTGGCGATGGCCGCTATGACCGGGTGCCGGCCGTAGAGAAATGCGGCAGCGGTGTTTTCGGTTGGAAAGTTGCGGTTTTTGCTCATGATTCCTCCTTATAAAATACGTCTTAAAACGCCGTTTTCGCGGTCGAGAAGTTTTTGGGCTTCCGCCGGCCCGACGTTTTTAGCCGCCATGACACAGGCCAGTTTAACGTTATTGCCGCTGTTTTCAAGGTATTTTTGGGCTTCGGCAGGGGAGATGCCGGTAATTTCGCCAATAATCCGGCAGGCGCGGTCATGCAGTTTCCTGTTGGTGACACGGACGTCAATCATATAGTTTTTGTAAGTTTTTCCGCAGCGAATCATGGCGCCGGTGGTGAGCATGTTTAATATCATTTTCTGGGCGGTGCCAGATTTCAGCCGGGACGATCCGGCAATCACTTCCGGGCCGACTTCGGGGCAGATGAAAATATCGGCATATTGCCGGAAAGCGGCGCGGGGATTGGTGGCAACGGCGATGGTTTGCACTCCCCGGCGACGGGCCTGTTCCAGAACGGCATTGATATAGCATGCGTTGCCGCTGGCAGAAATGCCGACGACAATGTCCGCGGCTGTCGGAGAAAAGGCGGCAATATCCTGCCGGGCAAAATCGGCGTTGTCTTCGGCGTTTTCGACTGCTTGCCGGACGGCTCGGCTGCCGCCGGCGATAAATGCCTGAACCAGTTCCGGGGCGGTGCCGAAAGTCGGCGGACATTCGGAAGCGTCAAGAATTCCAATCCGTCCGCTGGTTCCGGCGCCGAAATATCCGAGGCGTCCGCCTTTTTGAAAAGCCGCGGCGATCAGTTCGACGGCGCGACCGATGTTTTCGGTTTCGGCGGCGACGGCAATCGCCACTTTTTGGTCTTCGCGGTTAATCAGTTCGACAATTTGCCGGCCGCTCAGCAGGTCGATATCCGTACTGGCGGGGTTGCTTTGTTCAGTTAAAATTTGTTCTGACATTCTGTTTATCCAATTTGTTGATAAAATGAAGATATTTTAAATAAATTAAGAAATCTATAAAAAATGTGTTGACATTCGAGCAAAAATGCTATTATTTGCGATGTAGTGTATTACCAAGGATGAAAAATCCTCACAGCCCTGATTTGTCTATAATGGAGGGGTGGCAGAGCGGTCAAATGCAACGGACTGTAAATCCGTCGACTTTCGTCTACGAAGGTTCGAATCCTTCCCCCTCCACCATTAAAATCATGGTTTGCTCTCGAAAGAGGTTGATTAAGCGGGTGTAGCTCAATGGTAGAGCAGAAGCCTTCCAAGCTTATGACGGGGGTTCGATTCCCCTCACCCGCTCCATTGTTCTTCCTGTTCGAGAATTCGTCTTAACAACTTAAACATTAGGATATTAACAATGGCAAAAGAGAAGTTTGAGCGGACAAAGCCGCACTGCAATATCGGAACAATC
>OGQM01000350.1_pt1 | contig 43681 bp, 26 predicted proteins | sample 1553191 | NCBI WGS metagenome assembly OGQM01 (sample SAMEA2579954, study PRJEB22360) | human gut metagenome | biome: human gut; feature: human-associated habitat; material: faeces | place: Denmark | collected 2008/2010 | reverse complement strand
AAATGCGGAGCAATCCGTGTATCATAGGGGTCAAAATACCTTTTGCCCCCAACATTATTAATATTTTTAGATTGAGTTTTAGATTTCTTGGATTTGGTGGATTGAAATACAATTATTGGTTAAAGTATAATTAAAAGAAGTTCTTGTACATATTCAGTAATTACAATAAAATGTGTTGTATCACTTAGCGATATACATTATGGGGGATGGAATATGAAGCGAAGGTGGTCTTTCTCTACAAAAGTCTTTTTGATCATAAGTATTTCAATTTTGACGCCTATCTTTTTTATGTTCATTTATCTTAATTCCAGTTTTTCGTCGTTTCTGGATGAGGAAATCAGCAGTAAGGTCAGTCAGACAATTTCGGGCAGTGAAGAACAAATTTATAAAAAGCAGGAAAATCTGATTAATGTATCCAATATTTTTTATTCCGATGCAGAGTTTCAAAGTGCAATGACAGACGATACGAAAAGTTATTATGAAAAATGTACGTATTTTGACAGCCGGGTAGCCAATTTGATCTACAGTAATGTCTTTGATTCGGACGAATTGAAGCTTACTTTTTTTGACAAAAATCAAAACCTCTATACGAACTGGGGGATTAACTATAATGATTACTCCTTTCTGTTGGAGGAAGACTGGGTAAAGGAAGCCAAAAAGCAGGATGGATATCTGGTATGGAATTTGTTTGGAGAATCACCATTTGCAGAGGAAGCAGGAAAGAATATTCGTTATATATCTTTGGCGCGCTTTATGGATGAGGGTATGATGCTGATCAGTATGGATGTGTCACAGTTGAATCAGATGCTGCAGCAGTATAAGTACAGTGAAAAGGATATGATTTTTATTTGTTCCACAGGACAGTCGGATGATTTGCTTCCTGAGGAAGTCCGTGCGTATGGGGAACAGATTTATGCAGGTCTGAAAGAAAAAAGCGGAACTATGATTCAGAGTATTCATCATCGAAAGTATCTGACCTATTATTATACATTATCCAATCCGTTGTTTTATAAAAATGATGATTTTAAAGTGGTGGCATTGATCGATTATCAGAATGTAGCGGAAAAAACCCAGAGTTACCTGATGAAAACAGTTGTGTTTTTTCTTGCATTTTCCGTATTCTTGATTTTGACGGTGTATGTGATATCTCAGGCGATTGTAAAGCCAATCAAGGTAATTTCATGGAAGGTGTCCAACTATCATGTGAAGGATAAATTTCAGTATCAATATCCCGGGAAGGATGAAATCGGAGAATTGTATGCCGCCTTTGAACAGATGACCTGTAACATCAATGATTTATTTGAAAAACTGGATCACGAGTATGAGGTGAAGGAACGTTACCGGTTTGAATTGCTTCGTGCCCAGATTAATCCCCATTTTATCTTCAATACATTAAACAGCATACGTTGGATGGCAATTATCCGGAAACAGGATAATATCGTGGAAAGTATTGATGCCATGACAGATATGCTTCAATATACCATGAACAAAGGCAGCAATGAGGTGACATTAAAGCAGGAGCTGGATAGTATCCGTGCCTATATTTATATCCAGAACCTGAGATATGGGGGAAGATGCAAGCTGGAGGTCCGGATCACGGAGGAATTGCATAATTGCAGAATGTTAAAGTTTTCTTTGCAGCCGGTTGTGGAGAATTGTATCATTCATGGGTTTAAGGATTTGCATACGGAAGGTTTGATTCAGATTGACGGGTTGAGACAGGGAGAGAGGCTTTGTCTGTATGTACGGAATAATGGAACATTGATCGCAGATGAGGCACTGAAAAAGTTTGAGCAGGAAAAAGGAAACGGTCACCGGGATGTAAAACAGGTAACGGGAATTGGAATGACCAACGTGGATGAGATCATCCGGATGACTTATGGGGAAGAATATGGTCTGCATATTTATAAAGAGCGGAATATGACGGTTGTGAAATATATTCTTCCGTATATGGAGATGGAAAATGATGAAAAAGGTTATGATTGTTGATGACGAGGTATTGGTAAGAATTGGAATCAAGTCAATACTGGAATGGGAAAAATACGGATATCAGGTGGTTGCAGAGGCGGCCGACGGTAAGGAAGCGCTCCAATTGATCGAAGAACATCATCCCAACATTGTACTGACGGATCTGGTTATGGCTCCCATGGACGGATTTGAACTGATACAGCATTGCAGAAAAAAATATCCGTCTGTAAAATTTATTGTACTGAGCAGCTATAATGATATGGACAATGTAAAAAAAGCTATGAAGCTGGGAGCTGTGGATTATGTATTTAAACTTAAAGTGACGCCGGAAGGTCTTTTGGAGATGCTGAACGAAGTTGAAACCGAGGAAGTTCAGGAAAATGAGGGGCCTCCTGCAAAATGGAAAAATATACCGGAGATACGTCAGCGGCTTCTGGTGAGGATTCTGGAAAACACCTATGCACGTCTGGAAGAGGCAGAGCAGGAAAGAAAGCGTCTGGATCTTAAAGTCAGTTTGATGGAACCGGTATTTGTGCTGCAGGTTTCTATTGATGATTTTAAGCTGAATCTTCCCGGAAATACCATCCGGGAGACGAACCTTCTGGAATTTTCCATGATAAACATCTCGGAGGAATTGCTGGGCAAATGTCTGATCTGTGATATCTATCAGTATAAGAATGGGATGGTAATTCTGATCAGAGCTGACCGGGAGGAGAAAGAAATCCAGGACAGTGTGAAAAGCTGTTTTTTTCAGATGGGAGAATATGTGAGACGTTACCTGGGGATTACCATATCCGGATGCCTGAGCAGCCGATGTGAGAACGCCGCGCAGATCCGGCAGGCGGTAAAGGTGACGCAGACAGGGATTGAGCGGCGTATTTACAAAGGATTGGGATATTATTGTACCTGCAGCCAACTTGGCGGAACGAAGAAGAAGCTGAAGATTCCTTATGAGGGATTGGTGCAGGATGTAGGCAGGCAGATAACAAAAGACGGAGAAAAACTAAAGAATTATGTCAATCGTTTTTTCCGGCAGTTGGGTCAGCTTGAAAATGTAAATGAAGCCGAGGTGCGCAAGTACTATATGGAACTTTACCATGGGATTATCAAGAATGCGGAGTATTATCAGGTAGATGCGAAAAAACTTCGTGATAAAGATGAGGACAGCCTGTACGATGTTGTGGTAAATGGAGATACATCCACCAGAATTAAAGAAGGGTTTGATACGATTGTGGAGCGTTTTATAGCGGCAATTAACGATGAGAAAGCGCCGGCGCCAAGAGAGGATATCATGAAGGCCAAACAGTATATCCGTAATAATCTTGCTTCGGAGCTGACCGTGACATCTGTATCGGAAATGCTGGGAATTAACGGAAGCTATTTTTCTCATATCTTTAAGAAAGAAACAGGATATAACTTTGTGGACTATGTGAATCAGGCAAGGATTGAAAAGGCAAAAGATCTGCTGCTGACCACAGATTATAAAATCTATGAAATTGCACAGATGGTAGGAATTGACAGTCCCAATTATTTTAGTATTCTGTTTAAGAAAATAACAGGGCAAAGTCCCAATGATGTACGGAAGAGATAAAGGGGAAAGGAAGGGTCCCGGATGGAGAAAATCAAAGAATATAGTTGGATCATACTGGCTGTCTGCCTGATCACAGTACTTATGACAGGGGGGGTCCTGCTGGGAAGAGAAGAGGAGAATGGACTTGCAGAAGAAGATATGGTAATTTTGAAAATTTGGGGAAGTGTTCCGGCGGGTGCAGGTCCCAATCAGGTGATTGAGGAGTTTAACCGTACATTCTCAGAAGAGGGAATTAAGGCGGAGTACTGTTATTATAACAATACGGATGCCGGTAATCAGGGACTGGAAAGCACGCTGTTATCCGGCGGAAATGCAGATGTATACTTTTCGTATGACATTGCAAGACTGGAGAGGCGTGCGGTGAATCAGATGGCACTGGATCTGAGCAGTTTCCTTGAGCAGGAAAAGATAGATCTGGCAGAATGGTATAATATTGATCCGCAGAATTATTATATTGACGGCAAACCTTATGGAATACCGACGAAACTGGATCAATATGGAGTCATGGTGAATAAAGATATGTTTGATGATGCCGGGATTCCGCTTCCGGAAGAATGGGACTATGAGGAATTCCGTGAGATTGCTGCAAGGCTGACACATGGGGAAGGTGAGAACAAGACATACGGTATGTTTTTCTGCACGCAGCAGAACCTGTGCTATATGCTGGACTTTATCGCACCCAGATCAATGGGGCAGGACCCGCTTTATAAAGATCATGGAACACATGTAAATTTTGACAGTGAAAAGATGTATCAGCTGGTAGATATGGTCTGCCAGATGATGCGTACAGACCAGTCAGCCCCTTCGCATGAGGACAGCGTTACGCAGAAGCTGACGCAGGAATCCATGTTTCTTACGGGACGCTGTGCGATGACAATCGGGCCATGGCTGATCCGAAGTATACAGGATACGGAGACATATCCAGCGGATTTTAAGATCGCGGTTGTGCCTTATCCGGTGGCGGATAAAGGGGAACGCTGTTATGATCAGGGAGGACTTGGAGATTTTCTTTCTATTAATCCTTATACAAGATACCCGAAGGAGGCGTGGGCATTTATCCGGTGGTACACGACGAAAGGGATTCTTTCCATGGTGGAGGGGGGGAGAATTCCCGCTTATCGGGGATTTGATGCGGATGAAATTGAAAAACTGCTTCTGGGGAAGATCGGCGACCGGATGGATGCTCATTCGGCGAGAGAGGTTTTGATTCAGCCAAAGGAAAATTATGCAATCTCTTCACAGAAAAATAAGTTATCCAATCTCTACGAAATTGCGAGGGAGGAGTTTGAACAGATATTAACGGGTAAAAAAAGTGTGGAGGAAGGACTTTCGGATGCACAGCTGAGAGGGGAATCACTGCTGCAGGAAAATACAGGCGGATAAGTGACAGATCACAATCTGGTAAATGTGAGATTCCATTTCTATAAGAACCGTGGTATAATCCTTTTATGGACTATATAGTATTTGATCTGGAATGGAACCAGTGTCCTGACGGAAAGGAGCGGGAGGTTCCGGCGCTCCCCTTTGAGATCATAGAGATTGGAGCGGTAAAATTAAATAGCGAGCGGAAGATGGTAGATAAGTTTCACTGTTTAGTACGGCCGGTGGTTTATCCGAAGCTTCATTTCCGGACAAGAGAGATCGTAAAGAAGACAGAGGAGGAGTTACGACAAGGAATGGCTTTTCCGGAGGCAGTAACCCGGTTTTTGAATTGGGCTGGAAGCGAGGTTCAGTTTTGTACCTGGGGTGCAGGGGATCTGATAGAGCTGCAGCGGAATATGAAGTATTATGGAATTCTTTCAATGATGAAAGGACCGCTGCATTTTTATGATGTACAGAAGCTGTTTGCGATCAATTATGAGAATACCAAGGAAAGACGGTCTCTGGAGTATGGGATTGATTTTCTGCAGTTGGACAAGGAACTGACCTTTCATCAGGCATTGTCAGATGCTTATTATACGGCAAAGATCTTTCAGTTGATTGAATGGGATATTGTCTATGCATATGATTCGATTGATGTCTATCAGAATCCGAAGCATAAGGATGAAGAGATACACGCAATCTATAACGGATATTCCAAGTATGTCTCCAGGGAATTTGCAAGCAAAGAGGAAGCGATCGCCGATAAAGAGGTGGTATCTACACAGTGCTGCAAGTGTGAGAAGATGGCGAGAAAGAAGCTTCGGTGGTTTTCTGTCAACGCCAAGAATTACTACTGTATTGCAATCTGTCCGGTTCACGGATATTTGAAGGGTAAAATCCGGATGAAAAAGACGGATCAAGGGAAATTCTATGTTGTGAAAACCATAAAGATCAGCAGTGAACCAGAAGCGGAGGAAATCCGGAAGAAGAAGGATGCGTTGGTGGTTCGGCGGAGAAAGAAGCGGAATAAATAAGAAAAAGGCGGGAAATCTCTTGACAAGCCGTTATCATCCTACTTATAATAAGTTTATCTATTGATAAAAACGATGACGAAGACAGTAAGTTGTTTATGAACGTTTCAGCGAATCGGGGAAGGTGAAAGCCCGGTACCAGTAAGAGCAGCCGAACATCACTTCTGAGTTGCCTGGCTGAAGAATCAGTAAGCAGGGCCGCAGTCCCGGCGTTAAAAGGGATGCATATGATAGTATGTAACAGGTGGTTGCGAATGATACAGGCGTTCGTCCTTTTACAAGGGCGGGCGTCTTTCTTGTTACATGAAAATTAAAAAATAGCAGGAGGAACAGATATGTATCAGAAAGTCGATACGAATCTCAATTTCGTGGAGCGCGAAAAGAAAACGGAGAAGTTTTGGAAAGAAAATCAGGTTTTTGAAAAGAGCATGAAAGAGCGGGAAGGAAGCCCGATGTATACATTCTATGACGGCCCGCCGACCGCTAATGGAAAACCCCATATCGGACATGTATTAACCCGTGTAATCAAAGATATGATTCCGAGATACCGTACGATGAAAGGGTATGAAGTACCGAGAAAAGCCGGATGGGATACCCATGGTCTTCCGGTAGAGTTGGAAGTGGAGAAAAAGCTTGGGCTCAACGGCAAGGAACAGATTGAAGAATACGGTATGGAGCCGTTTATCAAAGAGTGTAAGGAAAGTGTCTGGAAATACAAAGGTATGTGGGAGGATTTTTCCGGTACCGTTGGTTTCTGGGCTGATATGGACGATCCATATGTAACATATCATAATTCTTTTATTGAGTCCGAGTGGTGGGCACTCAAAGAGATCTGGAAGAAAGGTCTGTTGTATAAAGGATTTAAGATTGTTCCGTATTGTCCGCGCTGCGGTACTCCGTTGTCTGCACAGGAAGTGGCACAGGGGTACAAAACGGTGAAAGAACGTTCTGCAATTGTACGCTTTAAAGCAGTTGATGAGGATGCTTATTTCCTGGCATGGACCACAACACCGTGGACGCTGCCGTCAAACGTTGCGCTTTGTGTGAACCCGGATGAAATTTATTGTAAAGTAAAAGCGGCAGACGGATATACTTATTATATGGCAGAAGCTCTTCTGGATACCGTACTGGGTAAACTGGCGGAGGAAGAAAAACCGGCATACGAAGTGTTGGAGACCTATAAGGGAAAAGATCTGGAATACAGAGCGTATGAACCTTTATTTGCATGTGCAGGAGAGTCAGCAGTAAAACAGAAGAAAAAAGCGCATTTTGTAACCTGTGATAACTACGTAACGATGAGTGACGGTACAGGAATCGTTCATATCGCTCCTGCATTTGGTGAGGACGATAACCGGATTGGCCGTAATTATGATCTGCCGTTTGTTCAGTTTGTGAATGGACAGGGAAATATGACAGAGGAAACGCCTTATGGAGGTACCTTTGTAAAGAAAGCAGATCCGATGGTGATCGCAGATCTGGACGAGGAAGGAAAACTGTATGATGCTCCGAAATTCGAGCATGATTATCCCCACTGTTGGAGATGCGATACTCCTTTGATCTATTATGCACGGGAATCCTGGTTCATCAAGATGACCGCTGTGAAAGAGGATCTGATCCGCAATAACAATACGATCAACTGGATTCCTGAGAGCATCGGAAAAGGACGTTTCGGTGACTGGCTGGAGAATGTACAGGATTGGGGCTTAAGCCGTAACCGTTACTGGGGAACGCCTCTGAATATCTGGATTTGTGATGACTGCGGGGAGCAGCATGCGATCGGCAGTATCGAGGAACTGAAATCGATGTCTGACAATTGTCCGGAGGATATCGAGCTCCATCGTCCATATATCGACGAAGTGACCGTAAAGTGTCCTCACTGCGGGAAGACCATGCATCGTGTTCCGGAGGTCATCGACTGCTGGTTTGATTCCGGTTCCATGCCGTTTGCGCAGCATCATTATCCGTTTGAGAATCAGGAATTGTTTGAGAAACAGTTCCCGGCACAGTTCATCTCGGAGGCTGTTGACCAGACCCGCGGATGGTTCTATTCTCTGCTTGCAATCTCAACACTGCTGTTCAATAAGGCACCGTATGAAAATGTTATCGTTCTGGGGCATGTACAGGATGAGAACGGACAGAAGATGAGTAAATCCAAGGGAAATGCAGTAGATCCTTTCGATGCGTTGGAAACTTACGGTGCAGATGCTATCCGCTGGTATTTCTATATCAACAGTGCACCGTGGCTGCCAAATCGCTTCCACGGCAAAGCGGTATCGGAATATTCCCGTAAGTTTATGGGAACATTATGGAATACCTATGCATTCTTTGTGCTGTATGCGAATATTGATGAATTTGATGCAACTCAGTATCAGCTGGAATATGATAAACTATCTGTGATGGATCAGTGGCTGTTGTCCCGTCTGAATTCTACCATCAAGGAAGTAGATGCAGATCTGCTTAGCTACCGTATTCCGGAGGCGGCGCGGGCACTTCAGGGATTTGTGGACGATATGAGTAACTGGTATGTCAGAAGAAGCCGTGAACGTTTCTGGGCAAAGGGAATGGAGCAGGATAAGATCAATGCTTATATGACGCTGTATACGGCACTTGTTGAGTTCTGTAAGGCGGCAGCGCCGATGATTCCATTTATGACAGAGGATATCTACCGGAATCTGGTATGTACCATCGATCAGAATGCACCGGAAAGTATCCATCTGTGTGATTTCCCGCAGGTAAGGGAAGAATGGATCGATAAAGAACTGGAAGAGAATATGGAACATCTGCTGGAGATCGTTGTTATGGGACGTGCCTGCAGAAATACAGCGAATATCAAGAATCGTCAGCCGATCAGTAAGATGTATGTGAAGAGTTGCTGGTCTTTGTCCGAGTTTTATAAGAAGATCATTGAGGAGGAACTGAATATTAAAGAGGTTCTGTTTACCGATGAGATCGCAGATTTTATCACCTATAGCTTCAAACCACAGTTGAGAACAGTCGGACCGAAATATGGAAAGCAATTAGGCGGTATCCGTACTGCGCTCAGCGAGATTGATGGGACTGCTGCTATGGCAGAAGTACGCAGCACCGGACAATTAGAACTTAACATTGATGGTACATCTGTGGTATTATCAGAGGAGGATCTGTTAATTGAGACCGCTCAGATGGAAGGTTATATCAGTGAATCTGATAATTCCATCACGGTTGTGCTGGATACAAACCTGACTCCGGAACTGGTAGAAGAAGGCTTTGTGCGCGAAATCATCAGCAAAGTACAGACGATGCGTAAGGAGGCTGGTTTTGAAGTGATGGATAAGATCTGTGTCTACATCAAAGATAACGATGTAATCAAAGGCATCGCCCAAAAGTACAAAGAGCAGATCTCTTCCGAGGTACTGGCACAGGATATTATTCTGGAAGAAATGGATGGCTATGAAAAAGAGTGGAATATTAATTCCGAAAAAGTAACGATGGCAGTAAAGAAATTATGATATTTAATGAAACGGGGAGGACAGTGGAATGTTGTATCTCGAATTCAAAAAAGAGACATTTAAAAAGAATGTAAAAGAAAATGTCAAGAACTTATATCGGAGGACTCTGGAGGAAGCGACGCCCCAGCAGATTTTCCAGGCAGTATCTTATACGGTAAAGGATGTTATTATTGATAACTGGATGAAAACACAGGAGCGTATCACGCAGAATGATCCAAAGGTTGTATATTATCTTTCTATGGAGTTTCTGATGGGACGTGCGCTGGGTAATAATCTGATTAATTTGACAGCTTACAAGGAGGTAAAAGAGGCTCTTGATGAACTGGGTCTGGATCTGAATCTGATCGAAGATCAGGAACCGGATGCGGCACTGGGCAACGGCGGTCTGGGACGTCTGGCAGCATGTTTTCTGGATTCTCTTGCAACTTTAGGTTATCCGGCATATGGCTGCGGCATCCGCTACCGCTATGGGATGTTCAAGCAGCAGATCAAAGATGGTTATCAGGTAGAAGTACCGGATAACTGGCTCAGAGACGGCAATCCTTTTGAACTGCGCCGTCCGGAATATGCAAAAGAAGTAAAATTCGGCGGATATGTAAGAGTACAGTATAATGAAAAAACTGGAAGAAATGACTTTATTCAGGAGGGATACCAGTCTGTACGTGCAGTTCCTTATGATATGCCGATTGTTGGCTACAATAATGAAATGGTGAATACTTTACGTATCTGGGATGCGGAAGCAATCAATGATTTTCAGTTGGATTCCTTTGATAAAGGCGATTACCATAAGGCCGTTGAGCAGGAAAATCTGGCAAGGACCATCGTTGAGGTACTGTATCCCAACGATAACCATCTGGCAGGAAAAGAGCTGCGTCTGAAACAGCAGTATTTCTTTATCTCTGCCAGTCTGCAGACTGCAGTTGCAAAATATAAGAAAAATCACAGTGATTTACGTGACTTATACAAGAAAGTCTGCTTCCAGTTAAATGATACCCATCCAACGGTAGCGGTACCGGAACTGATGCGTATCCTGATGGATGAGGAAGGGATGAACTGGGATGAGGCATGGGATGTCACAACACATGCCTGTGCATACACAAACCATACGATTATGTCGGAGGCGCTGGAAAAATGGCCGGTAGACTTGTTTGCACGTCTGCTTCCCCGTATCTATCAGATCGTGGAAGAAATTAACCACCGTTTTGTAGAACAGATCCGCATGATGTATCCGGGCAATGAGCATAAAGTTGCCAAGATGGCAATCCTTTATGACGGACAGGTACGTATGGCGCATCTGGCGATTGCAGGCAGTTTCTCTGTCAACGGCGTGGCCCGTCTCCATACGGAAATTCTGGAAAAACAGGAGTTAAAAGATTTCTATGATATGATGCCGGATAAGTTTAATAACAAGACCAATGGTATCACGCAGAGACGTTTCCTGCTTCACGGCAATCCGCTGCTGGCTGACTGGGTAACCAGCTATGTAGGTGAGGAGTGGATTACCAATCTTCCTGTCATTGAAAAACTGGCAGATTATGCAGGGAATAAGAAAGCACAGAAAGAATTTATAGAGATCAAGTACCAGAATAAGGTACGTCTGGCAAAATATATCAAAGAACACAACAACATTGATGTAGATCCCAATTCTATTTTTGATGTACAGGTAAAACGTCTCCATGAGTATAAACGTCAGCTTCTGAACATTTTACATGTGATGCATCTGTATAATGTTCTGAAAGATAATCCGGATATGCCGTTCTACCCAAGAACATTTATCTTCGGTGCAAAGGCAAGCGCCGGATATGAGCGTGCAAAATCCATTATCAAGCTGATCAACAGTGTGGGTGACGTGGTGAACAACGATCCTGCTATCCGCGGAAAAATCAAAGTGGTATTTATCGAGGATTACCGTGTCAGCAATGCAGAACTGATCTTTGCAGCCGCCGATGTATCCGAGCAGATATCCACTGCAAGTAAAGAAGCTTCTGGTACCGGTAATATGAAATTTATGCTGAATGGTGCATTGACACTGGGAACCATGGATGGAGCAAATGTGGAAATTGTAGAAGAGGTAGGCCAGGAGAATGCAGTGATCTTCGGTCTGTCAGCGGATGCAGTAATTAATTATGAAAATCACGGCGGATATAATCCGATGGATTACTATCACAACAATCCGGAAATCCGCAGAGTGGTAGACCAGTTGGTAAGCGGTATGTATTCCAATGGTGACACCAACCGTTTCCGTGATATTCATGATTCACTGCTGACCAACAGAAACAGCAGCCGTGCAGATATGTATTTTACGCTGGCAGACTTTAAGTCCTATACGGTTGCACAGGAGCGTGTGGAGAGTAAATACCGTGACAAAGCAGCGTGGGCAAAGAGCGCGATTCTCAATGTTGCCAAGTCCGGTAAGTTTACTTCAGACCGTACGATTCAGCAGTATGTGGATGAAATCTGGCATCTGGATAAAATTACAGAATAGCCGTCAGGAAAGGCAGCTAATATAAAAATCGCCTCCAGTCGATTGAAATAAAATAGAATCAATCGGTTGGAGGCGTAAATTTTTTGAGATTTGTCAAGTGTATTCGGTAAAAAAGAGGGTGATTTTAAAATAAGGAGTTTGAAGACCTCATAAAGTCAGGGTCGAGGATTCTGGGAAATTATATTTATAGTGAGGAAGTTTTACTTTATGAAAAAAAGAGAGAGTACTTACGATTTACTTAGAATCATAAGTGCAATTGCAATTATAATGATTCATGTAAGTGATACATGGTTTGTGAATGCGATAGAGGATATATCAGAAAATGGCTTGCGCATTGAAAATCTACAAGCTCCTGCTGTCGTCTGTATATACCATTCCATATCAGGATTTGCAGTTCCTTGTTTTCTCTTGTTATCAGGAGCATTTATTTTAGATAATGAAAGAAATTCAGATTATAAAACATTTTATTCTAAAACATTTTCTAAAATAGGAGTAACAACAATTGTTTTTAGCTTGTTATATATTTTATATCGGATACCATTGTGTTTTGTGGGAGAAGACAGGGGTATTTCCACATTGCTAAAGGATATTATCAGAGGAATGCCTATGTATCATATGTGGTACTTATATATGCTTATAGGCATATATGCAATGGTTCCTGTCGTTCTGCGGTTTAAAAATAGTATATCGGAAAGAAATTTTTATAGAATATCTTTTGTGTTTTTAGTATTGGCGAGTGCCAGCAGATGGACAACAAAAAACGTCCGATTAATGTGGGATATTGGTCAGTCGTTTGAGTATTTGGGCTATTTTATGGTTGGCTATAGTATTCGCAAGATGTGTAAAAAAAGAAATAACAAGAAGGCCTGTCTTATGATTCTGGGTGGTCTGCTATTTGAGTTATGTGCCGCAGGATTGGAATACAAAGAAATCGTGGATGGGGTATTGGCAAATGAATTGAGATATGCAATTACCTCGCCATATAGTCCGCTGATTGTTTCCGCTTCTGTTTTGATTTTTTATGGGTTTACATTACTGAATGTAAATAAGAATTTTACGAAATGTTCAAGTTTAACGTTTTATATCTATCTTATACATGCAGGCGTTTGGGACTTTATGAAGAAGATGCTTCTTATATTAAAAGGCAGCGAATATTTGACAGATTTAAATGGTGCGGTATGGATTGCCGTATTTGTCATTATTGTATTTACTGTTTCGTATTGTTTAAGTAAATTATACCTCTGGATATGGAATAAACTTGACAGGGGAAAACGGATTACAAAATTTATAACCAGAATGGTACATTTACAGATAGAATAGATATGATACAAGCGTCAAAAGGTCATGCTTTTCATGCTTGTATGAAAAGGCATGACTTTGGGACGCGAAAAACACCGAAAAGCAGCCATTTTTCGTAGAAAAATGAGCGGATTTGAGGTGTTTTAGGATTGCGGGAGCATGAAATGCGAAGCAATCCGTATATCATAAGCGTCAAAATATCTTTTGACGCTTTCATCATAGATATAGATACATAAAAGTCTGTAAAAACAGCGTCCTCTTCTAAAACTTCTCACCAAATAAACCATAACATTTTTTTGACAAGTATTAAGCATTGTGTTAAACTAAACCTAACTATGAACATTAATCTGTGTGAAAGCTCAGGGGAGAATAGATTTCGAGGTGAATACGTTGGATAAGACAGAATATCGCATGAAGTTGGACGAGTTGACCGACCTTGTGGAAAAGCAGGATTACAGGGGGGCTTTGCAGATCGCTGACAGTATTGACTGGCGGCGGGTGAAGAGTGTGAGAACGCTCAGTATGGTTGCTGATATTTATGAGATGAACAAGGAGTATGAACGTTGTAAAGAGATTCTTCTGTTGGCTCACAACCGTTCAATGATCGGAAAGATGGTTTTATACCGTCTTGTGGAAATTTCATTGAAGTTAGGGGAGACGGAAGATGCGGCAAAATACTTTTCGGAATTTGTAGATGCAGCACCGAATGACAACTCCAGATTTATATTAAAGTATAAGATTTACAAGGCGCAGAAAGCGCCGTTGGAAGATCAGATTGCTATATTAGAGGATTATAAGAACAGAGAGTATACGGAGCGTTGGGCTTATGAGCTGGCGAAGTTATATAGTCAGGCAGGGCAGCAGCAGAGATGTGTAGAGACTTGTGATGATTTGATCCTCTGGTTTGCAGAAGGCAGATATGTGACCAAAGCGATGGAACTGAAGATGCAGTATGAACCACTTACTCCGTTCCAGCAGAGGAATTATGACAGAAGCAAAAAGGCCGGGAAGAGCGAGGCAGAGGCAGCAAAAAACGTTCAGACAGAAAAATCTGCAGAAGCGAAGCTGACACCAAAGCCGCAGACCGGGAAGAAAAAGACAAAAGAAAATACGGAAGAATTACTGCAGAAGATGGACAGTGCAGGGGCGGCCATCACACAGGAGGCCAGCAGTGCCAGAGAGCAGTTGGAGCAGTCCAGTAAAGAGGACAGAATTGATTATGTTCCGGTGAATTCTCCGGAATTTCTGGGCAGGACGGTGGATCTCAGAGAACAGTTGGCTAAGAGTATTCAGGAAGTATTTGCCGGCATGAAGCAGCCTCAGGAGGTAGCACAGCAGGTAGCTTCGGGCGTAAGTGCTTTGGGAGATACCGGGGAGATTTTTGTACAGGATCTGGAACCGGAAAAGATGGATACACAGGCTATTTTGAATCCGGAAGCATCAAAAAAGATTCTGACAAAGGCAGAACCTGTGAGAGCGGTCTCTGAAGATAAAAAGATGGGACCGTCTTTGGAGAATTTTGATCTGGATGCATTGCTGAAAGAGACAGCTTTTGGTTTTTCTGAGGAACTGGCATCTGACAAGTTTAAGGAAAATGATTTGAAGAACGAGGCATCTGAAACAGATGAGCTACCGGATCAGAAGATAGAGGTATCTGTACCGGATAGTGCGGAAGAATCTGCTGATATCAAAAGTGATATTGCGGGAGAGTCTGAGAATTTTTATCAGAAAGAAGAGCCGGAAAAGGTATCGGTGGAGCGGTTAAAGACACAGCCGATGCCGGATGCGGAAGAATTGGAAATGCATACGAGATCTTATGAACCGGTACGTGAATCCGTTGCGGATGCAACCCGGGAGATTAAGACAGATGATATCGCCAGTGATACAAAACGTTTTGTGGCTCCGGAAGATACGGTTCCGATGTCTGTAGAAGAGGTACTGCGGGAAGAGACGCCGGAAGAACGGAGAATCCGGGTGCTCAATGAAGAACGTCCGGAGAAGTTATCGGATGATCAGAAGCGGATTTTTTCCTATTTTTCCAGAGTTCCGGGTATGGATCAACAGGTGTTGGATGCGCTGGCAGGCGTTTATGATCATGCCGGAGAGAAGACATCCAGACATGGAAATGTTGCTATTATGGGGGGATATGGAACAGGGAAAACCCGTTTGTCTGAAAGCATCGTGAGGGCAATCTGCAAAGATCTGGGACTTACTGCCGCAAAGTATGCGAGGATCGATGCCGCGGATCTGAATAAGAAAGACCCGGCAATGGTGGTTGCCAAGATGTCGGGAGGTTTTTTGTTAATTGAGCGTGCAGGTCTTTTGTATCCTGATGTTATTCAGAAGCTGGATAAGGCGCTGGAGTTTCGGACAGACAGTATGATTGTGATTATTGAAGATGAGAAGACCAGTATGCGTGGTCTGCTTCGGAACAATCCGGAATTTGCAAAAAAATTCGATACTGTGATTTCGATACCAGTATTTACCAATGATGAGTTGGTAACATTTGCAAGAACCTATGCCCGTGAGAACGGATATAAGATGGATGAGATGGGGGTTCTGGCACTCTATACTTTGATTGGCAATAATCAGACGGAGAATGAGCCGATTACGATTGCCAAAGTAAAGACAATGGTGGATAAAGCCATGTCCAGGGCAGGAAAAGGAACGAGACGGTTTGGAAGGAGAATGTCCGGAAAACGTACGGATGATCAGAACAGAATCATTTTGTATGAAAAAGATTTTGATGTATAATGATAGTAGATGAGTTTAGGGACTGTGCGGGTTGCCGGTCCCTGTTTACAAAAACAGTGGTCTGTGAGGAATATGATATGAAAAAACCAATCCCAACACTGGGAAATCCACAGAATACCATAGCCGTACTGCAGAAGTACGGCTTTAACTTTCAGAAAAAATTCGGTCAGAATTTTCTGATTGATACACATGTGCTGGACAAGATTATTGCGGCCGCTCAGATTGGACCGGAAGATTTTGTGGTGGAAATCGGTCCGGGAATCGGGACCATGACTCAGTACCTGGCATATGCTGCCAGAGAGGTATGTGCAGTGGAGATTGATCAGAATCTGATTCCGATTCTGAAAGATACATTAAGCGGGTATGATAATGCGACGGTAATCAATGAGGACATACTGAAAGTTGACTTAAATGCACTTGCCGAGGAGAAAAATGATGGAAAGCCCATTAAAATTGTAGCAAATCTTCCTTATTATATTACGACACCGATTATTATGGGATTATTTGAGAACCATGTTCCGGTAGAATCGATTACTGTGATGGTGCAGAAGGAAGTAGCAGACCGGATGCAGGTTGGACCTGGAACAAAAGACTATGGGGCTTTGTCATTGGCAGTTCAATATTATGCGAAACCGTATATCGTGGCAAATGTACCGCCAAATTGCTTTATGCCCCGGCCCAAGGTAGGAAGTGCCGTAATTCGCCTGACACTTCATGGGGAGTCCCCAGTACAGGTAGAGAATGAGAGATTGATGTTTCGGTTGATTCGGGCTTCTTTTAATCAGAGAAGAAAAACATTAGTCAATGGAATTACGAATTCGGCAGAGCTGCCTTATTCGAAAGAACAGGTGGCAGAGGCAATTGCAAGATGCGGATTGCCCCCTGCGGTCAGAGGTGAGACTTTGACATTAAAGGAATTCGCCGGACTGGCGGATGTATTACAAAGCTTATAAGAAAATTAAAAGCCAATTCCCAGCGCGGAATTGGCTTTTAATTTTATATATTTACTAAAGGAAGGAGTGCCGATTAAATCGGCGTATGAAAAAGAAAATTTTATAAAATAATCAAATGCGAGGTGTTTGCTTTGATTTATCTTATGATGTTAGTATACGAGATAATTGTGATTATTTCATGTTTAAGTTGTAAAGAAATCATGAACAAACTCAAAAGAATTTATGTCGTGGAAAAGAGTAATGGTGAGAGCGGGAAAGAGTTATGAAAAGTAGGGAAAATGCCCATTTTTTTCTGTTGCTAGAATACGATAATTGTAAATTAATTTGAAATTACGTGGGATTATCTAAAAAATATCAAAAATAAATAAACAAATAGAGGATTTTTGATATTGATGCTGATAATAAAAATGGGTATTATAATATGAAGTTAAAGTTGGCGTACATATGCTTAAAGAGGAAGATGGGCTTTTGGTCCATAGCGATAAGGTGATGGGGGGAATGGGTTTGTATCAAAAAATTTCAAATAGCTGGTTAAAGCATTGGGATTTTATACTATTAGATTTGATTTTTTTACAGATTGCATATGTGATTCCCTGTATAGTGAGGAGTGGATGGAGAAATCCTTATGAAAACCAGATATATTTGAATATAGGGTTTATTATTTGTCTGGCTGATATCTGTACAGCTTTTTTTATGGAAGATTACAGTGGAATTATGCGGAGAGGATATTTTCAGGAATTTGAGGCGGTAATTAAACATGTATCTGTAGTTTCTGTTATTGAAGTACTATATCTGTTTTTAAGTAAAACTGGATACAAATTTTCAAGATTTTCTTTTGTGCTTTATGTGCTTTTGGCGATTTTGCTGCTTTATGGAGAACGTCTTACGTGGAAACATTGTTTGGTGAAACATAAAAGGGTTTTTTATAATAAAAGGGCTATTTTAATTATCACTACAAGCCGGAAAGCAGAGTGCGTAATAGCTACAGTCTTAAATCATACATATAATGAACTGGAAGTAATAGGGGCTGTAATTCTGGACAGCGATCATATGGTGGGCAGGAAAATTCACGGTGTTGAAGTTGTATGTACGGAAAGTTCTGTACCGGACTATATACAGACCAGATGGGTCGACGGGGTTCTGATTAATGTGGCAAGGGGAACGACATTGCCAGAGAAACTGATTACAACCTGTATTGAGATGGGTGTTGCAGTTCATACCGAGTTGGCTGTTTTGGGGGAAAATAGCAATAATCAACAATTGGACAGGCTGGGAGGATACTTGGTTCTTTCAACCAATGTGCGGATGGCTACTTCAAAGCAATTGTTTTTAAAACGTTTGATGGACATTTGCGGAGCAATCGCAGGTCTTGTGTGTACCGGTCTTATTACAATTGTTTTAGCGCCGGCTATTTATCTGGCTTCTCCGGGACCTGTATTCTTTTCACAGGTTCGTGTTGGAAGAAATGGGAGAAAATTCAGGGTTTATAAATTCCGGAGTATGTATATGGATGCCGAGGAACGAAAAAAAGACCTGATGGAACAAAATGAAATAAAGGGTTTTATGTTCAAAATGAATGCAGATCCCAGGATCATTGGCAGCGGTTCTGATGGAACAAGGCATGGTCTGGGTTGGTTCATCCGAAAGACCTCTATTGACGAGTTTCCGCAGTTCTGGAATATCCTGAAAGGGGAGATGAGTCTGGTGGGCACAAGACCGCCGACGGTTGATGAGTGGGAACAGTATGAACATCATCACAGAGCACGGATGGCAATTAAACCGGGATTGACGGGAATGTGGCAGGTAAGTGGAAGAAGTGATATTACGGACTTTGAAGAGGTGGTGCGCCTGGATATGGAATATATTCAGAATTGGAATATTGCTATGGATATTAAAATCCTGTTAAAAACGGTACTGGTTGTTTTTAAAGGAGAGGGATCAAGGTAATGTTATGTGCAATCTTGACATTATTAAGAAAATAGAAGCTTGAAATCAAATATTTTATAGAAATGTGGTGGTATAGAATGAAGAAGAAAATATGTTTTGTTGCCTCATCAGGAGGACATTGGGAAGAAATGATGCGTCTAAAAGAGATTGCGAATGAAAATATTGCTTTTTATGTGACTGAAAAAAGCGGGCAGATTACTGAAGCGGCAATACCGGATACTTATACGCTGCCTCAGATCAATCGACATGAAAAAGGATTTTTTCTTCATTTTTTGAATGTATTTGTGAAGGCTGCGGGGATCATCCGTAAAGAAAAGCCGGATGTTGTGATATCGACAGGTGCGCTGATTGCATTTCCTTTTTGCCTGCTTGCAAAGATCAGCGGAAAAAAAGTCGTATATATTGAATCATTTGCACGTGTACACGAGAAGTCATTGACGGGAAAATTAGTGTATCATTTTGCTGATTTGTTTCTTGTACAGTGGGAGTCTATGTTGGAGTGTTATCCGAAGGCAAAGTATGCAGGCGGAATTTTTTAAGTGAGGTTATAAGATGATATTTGTTGTGCTGGGTACTCAAAAATTTCAATTAAACAGATTACTCATGAAACTGGATGCGTTAATAGAAGACGACAAAATAAAGGACGAAGTGTTTGCGCAGATCGGGAGTTCGGATTATATACCAAAACATTATAAGTATACAAGGTTTTTGGACAGGGATAGTTTTGAACGTATGATGGAAAACTGTGAGATACTTATCACGCACAGCGGTGTTGGGACAATTGTTTCAGGTTTGAATCATGGGAAACCAATTATAGCTTATCCAAGACTTGCAAAATATGATGAGCATGTGGATGATCATCAGATGGAGATTGCAGAATCTTTTGAGCAGTTAAATTATGTTTTGCTGTGCAAAGAGGGGGACGATCTGAATCTGGTATTAGAAGAATGCAGGAAACACAAATTTTCCGAGTATAAATCTCAGAGAAAAAGGATGGTAAGCAGTATTCGTGATTATCTGATGGAAATCTAGATGCTTGTGGAAAATAAATGGAAATAGATGGGGAAAGATATGAAAATTGCTGTTATTACATTGCACCGTGTCCGGAATTATGGATCGTCACTGCAGACTCTGGCGACACAGAAAGCATTGCAAAGGGAAGGCTGCCAGGTAGAAATTATTGATTATTATCCGGAGCGTTATACAAGCCTGGGATTGTTAAGACGTCTGAAGAAAAAGAGCAGGCATTTTGAAAAAAATCCGATTTTATTGTTTGCTGCAAAAGCGGTTATTTCTATATCTTACGTAAAGAAAAAATTGGTATTTGACAGATTTCTGAAAAAATATATCAATTTAACTCCAGAAATGTATCGTAGCGAAGAAGAACTGCAAGATGACTTGCCGCAGGCAGACGCGTATTGTACAGGCAGCGATCAGGTTTGGAACAGTTACTGGAACGAGGGGATTGATGCACCTTTTTATCTGAGTTTTGTTCCGGCAGGCTGTTATAAATTTTCGTATGCCAGCAGTATTGGAAATGCAAAATTATCCGATGAAGAAGTATCGGCTGTAAAGCCATATTTGAAACAGTATAAGCATATTACGGTCAGGGAAAATACCGGAATAGAAGTTATAAAGAATATGGGGATTCAGGATGTAGATCAGATGCTGGATCCTACTTTGCTGTTTGGCGCAGAAGAGTGGGCAAAATATACATCGGATAAATTTTCCGGAAAAAAGTATGTAGTGACTTACAATCTGCATCATGATCCCAGGATTGATCAATATGCGGTTAACGTGGCGAAAGAAAAGAAACTCAAGGTTTATAATATCAGTTATAATTTTCATGATATTGTGAGAAAAGGCAGGCTGAAGTGGTGCCCTTCGATTGAAGAATATCTGGGTTTGATTCGTGATGCGCAGTACGTGATCACAGATTCCTTTCATGCGACGGTATTTTCGATTTTATTTCAGAAAAAATTCATGGTAATATATCCTGAGAAAGCCAGCACCAGAATCAGAAGCATTCTGAAAGTGTTTGGAATTCAAGACAGAGGTTCAGAGGATATTCCTAATACAGAGAAAATTATGTCAGAAATAGATTTTTCTGCTGTTTTTTCTAAATTAGAGCAGGAAAGAAAAAAGGCAAAACAATATATAAGAAAAGTAATACGCGAAATTTCTACAATCAGTAAACAGTGAGAGAACAAAGATGGAAAAAGCATACGCATTTAAAAATGAAACTGAGATTTTACAGAAGTCTTCCTCGGGAGGGGCTTTTCTTGGGATTGCAGATACTTTTTTTAAAAATGAATCGGAAGGAATTGTCTATGGTGCAAGATTTGATGATGAATTTCAGGTGATTCATTCATCCGCTTCAACGCTGACAGAATGTCTGCCGTTTTGTGGTTCCAAATATGTACAATCAAGTGTGAATGGCTGCTATAAAGAGGTTGTCCAAAATCTTGTAAGCGGGCATAGTGTCTTATTTACAGGTACACCATGTCAGATTGCAGCGTTGCGGTCATTTGCTGAGAAACAGAAATGTAACTGTGAAAGGCTGTATTGCGTTGATATCGTGTGTCACGGAACACCCAATGCACAATTCTGGATGGAGTATGTGAGATATCTGGAAAAAAAGAATCATGGAAAACTGGTTCGATTTTCCTTTCGTTACAAGCCCAGGGGCTGGAAGGGTTATCCGATCTATGCAGAATTCTCGAATGGAGTGAAGCGTATCAATACGCTTAGTGTCAGTACCTATCAGAATTTGTTCCGAAAGAATCTTCTGATGAAAGAAAGTTGTTTTCGCTGCAGGTTTCCGGGAAATTTCCGTTCTGATTTAACACTTGCAGATTTTTGGGGAATAGAGCTGTGCATGCCAGAGGTATCAGTGAAAGGCGGGGTTTCTCTGGTTCTTTCCCATTCGGAAAAGGGTGAACGGCTCCTGGCGTGGATGAAGGAACAGTGTGCAGATAAAAATATTTTACTGCAGCCGGTAAAGGATGATGCTTATTTAAAGTATAATCATAATTTGGTAGAAAGTACGAAAAAGCCGGAACAATATCAGGAGTTTTGGAATGATTATAAGATACATGGTATGGAGTTTGTATTGAAGAAGTATGGGGGGGACAACCTGACGGGAAGAGGAAAATTTTATGCCAGGAGATTTTTAAGAGATACAGGGCTGCTTGCAGCCGCAAAAAAAATCTTAAAGAAAGCCTGAATGATAAAAGTAATTGACGGCCAGGAAAAATAATTATTCAGAAAAGGAACGACGGAAGATGAAAGTATTAGTAATAGGACCAAGTGATACAGGTTCCCGGGGCGGGATGGCCACGGTGATTGCGGGAATCAGGGACAGTAAATATTTAAATAAGAAATTTGAGATAGAGATACATCCTTCCTATATCGATGGAAATCTTATGACCCGATTTTCTTATTCCGTATTTGCATTTGTTAAATTTCTTTTGACTTATAAGAGGTATGATTTGTTCCATATTCATACGGCTTCTTTTGGCAGCACGTTCCGCAAAAGATATTACCTGAAGAAGATAAAAAAGGCGGGGAAAAAAGCAATCATACATATTCATGGAGCAAAATATCTGGAATTTTATGAGAATCTGAATGAAAAAAAGAAACATAAGGTTGCTGATTTTTTAAAACAGGCTGATTTAGTACTGGCTTTATCAGAAGATTGGAAAGAAAAATTTGAAAAGACCATAGGAATCTGTAATTGTGAGGTGCTGAATAACGGAATTGATACGGAAACGCTTGGAATTGCCGTTTGTGATACGGATAAAAATCAAAATAAATTTGTTTTACTGGGGCGTCTGGGCGAACGAAAGGGAGCCTATGACCTGGTAAATGCCGTTGAGCTTGCGGTGAAAAAAAATCCTTCTATAAAAGTTTATATGGCCGGTGACGGAGAAATTGATAAGGTGAAAGCTCAGGTTAAGGAAAAACATCTGGAAAAGAACATTGACGTTGTCGGATGGGTTGATTTTAATGGAAAAATGGAACTGCTGAAGAAAGTTTCAACTGTAGTGCTGCCATCTTATAATGAAGGTCTTCCGATGGCAATTTTGGAGGGAATGGCCGCAGGGAAGGCAATTATCAGTACGACTGTGGGTGCAATTCCGGAAGTTGTTACCGATGAAAATGGATTTATTATGGAGCCGGGCGATGTGAAGGCATTGGCGGAAGCATTGGTGGTATGCAGTACAGATGCAGAACTGCTCCGCAGGATCTCAATGAATAATATAGAAAAGGCAAACAGCTGCTTCAGCATGAAAAAGATGCATGAGATTTTAAGTGGATACTATAAGCAAGTTTGTGATGAAGAATAAGGTGAAGAGGAAATGAGCAAAGAAAAAATAGGTTTGTGTGTGTGTTATGATACAAAAAATTTCGGGAGTCAGCTGCAGGTATTGGCTACTCAGAAAATTGTTGAGAGTCTGGGGTATGATTATGAAATTATTCGCTATAAAAAGAAGTTAACGCCCGTTTTTCTCCTGAAATCACTTCCCAGATTGTTTAATCCTTATTTTGTAAAAGTAAAACTTAAAAAAATTAAGAAGCAGAAAAGCATAGGAAAGCATCCAGAAATTGAAAATCAGATCAGATTGAGAAATCAACGCTTTCAGGAGTTTGTAAAAAAGTATTTTCGAAATTTATCAAGTCCGTATCTGGGGTATGGAGCGTTGAAACGGGGAGCGGAAGCGTATGATGCATGTTTGACAGGAAGCGACCAGCTTTGGCTGCCGGGAAATCTTGGAAGTCATTTTTATACGCAGGAATTTGTCCCGGAACAGATGTTGAAAATTGCTTATGCAACCAGCTTTGGTGTCAGCCAGATTCCCTGGTATCAGAGAAGGAGAACAAGAAATTATCTGAACCGCTTTCAATATTTAAGCTCCAGAGAATTAAAAGGTTCGGAACTGATTCAGGAGCTGACAGGAAGACAGAGCATTACAGTGGCAGATCCGACCTTATTGTTTTCCGGTGATGACTGGCTTTCTTTTTTTCCGGATAAGCGATTAATTTCCGGGAAATATATCTTTTGCTATTTTCTTGGCATCAATAAAGAGCACCGGGAGATTGCGGCAAAACTAAAAGAAAGCACGGGCTTTAAAATTGTGACGATTCCGTTTCTGGATCATTTTGTCGAGGAGGATGTGTCCTTTGGTGATGACAGACTGTTTGATGTTGATGCAGCAGATTTTGTAAATTTGATTCGAAATGCGGAATTTATTTTGACGGATTCTTTTCATGGAACTGTTTTTTCAATTTTAAATCATAAGAAATTTATAACTTTTAACCGATTCCGCGAGGATAGCAAAGATTCAAGAAACTCAAGAATTGACAGCCTGTGCAGTCTTTTGGGGTTGGCTGAGCGCAGGTACCAGAAGAATATTTATGATTCTGTCAACCGGGAAATTGATTATAAAAGTGTTGATCAGAAGTTAGGCAAGCTGCGTGAAAACTCAATCCGGTATTTGTCGGACGCCCTTATGGATATTTCAGGTGAAAGAAAAAAAGGTTAGGAGGAAGTGAGATGGAACATTTGGAAAGACCTGTAAAAGTCATCCATATGGCACCGCTTAGCACAGGTGGAATTTCTAAACTGACGTTAGTGATCCATCATTTGATGGATCCGCAGAAGGTTCGGTTTGATTATCTGGTTTTTCGGGACAGAAAAGAGTTCTTGGAAGAAGAGGCGGTTGCGTTAGGGGGAAAAAAACAAATCGTTAATACGGAGCCCATTAAGAATAAATTTGTCAAATTTGTAAAGAAAATCGTGTGGATGAAAAAGCTTTTTAAAGAAGAGCAGTATGATGTTGTCCATGTAGATGCATCAACTCCATACGATGTTATTGTTGCTGTTTCGGCAAGGCTGGCAGGAGTAAGGACCATTGTTCTGCATTCTCATAATAATGGATATCAAAAGAGTGTTCCTCTAAGAGATCTGTTTATGGGAGTATATAAAAAATTAATGCCCTTTACGGTTACAGATTATGTTACAATATCAGAGTCAGCAGCAGAATTTATGTTTCCGAAAAAGGTTGTAAAAGAAAAAAAGTACAGATTTGTCCGTAATGGAATCCGGGTTGAAGATTATCAATACAATGAAAACGACCGGATTGCAGCAAGAAAAGAGATGAATCTGGAAGGTAAGTTTGTGATAGGGCATGTTGGAAGGTTCGTATATCAGAAAAATCATGATTTTATTTTAAAAGTATTTTCCAGAATTCAGAAAGAGCATCCGGAAAGTGTGCTTTTATTAGTCGGAGAGGGAATTCGGAAAGCCGAAATTATGAGAGAAGCTGAAGTTCTTGGATTGTCGGAGTCCGTTATTTTTTATGGCGTGACGCACGATATACGCAAGATGTTATTAGTTATGGATGCTTTTATATTTCCATCGCATTTTGAAGGATTAGGAATTGCTGCGATTGAAGCGCAGACTTGCGGACTGCAGGTATATGGTGCGGATACGATTGCAGAAGAAGTAAATGTTACCGAATGTTTCCACAGGATGCATGGATGGGATGCAGATTATTGGGCAGATACTATCTGGGAAGGGCGGAACTTAAAGAACAGGAGAGACTATAGTGATGAGGTAGCACGAGCAGGATATGATATTAAAGCGGTTGCCCGGGAAATGCAGTCGTTTTATCTGGATAAAGGAAGATAAACGCATATAATTAAGGAGAATCAGAAATGAGCTTTCGACGATTCAAACCCAGTGTATTTTTGATAAATGTTGGGCTGTTTATCATAGTTGGATGTGTATTTACCTATGAGCTGATACGCGCGTTGTTAGCGGACAGATGGTATATGTCTGCGGTTTTTCTTGGAGGAGCCATGATTACGGCAGGGGCAGTTCTGAGCCGCAGAAAAGCTACTTACGGAAGAAAAAAGATGCTTCCATGGATACTAGTCGGGGTTCTCTCTCTGGTGAGAAATGCAGAATTGAGACACGGCACATATAACACAGAACTTTTGTTTCTCTTGTATTTGTGGATAGCAATAGTCTTATCGGGTATAAGCGGCTGGCAGGATAAACTAAAAAAATACACCGTTATGTGGGGATCCCTGCATGTGGCGGCTACAATCATTTTTTTTATATTCAGAGGCAGTTACGCTGTCATGGTAAATTTATGGGGGCGTTATCCTACAGGCACAAATAAAGGATTAACCGGTTACTGCGCCGGAATCACGACACATTATTCACAAAATGCCACATATATCGTCATTTTGTTTCTTGTACTGGCATGTACTTATATTGTAAAGCCAAAAAAGATGCGGACAAAGAGGGAAGCCTTTGCGATAGCAATTACATTGGTGGCGCTGATGCTGACAGCAAAAAGAGCGCACCTGTGTTTTGGTGTATTGGCTGTAGTTTTTGTTTATTATCTTGTCAATCCCGAAAAGAGAGGAAATAAACTTTTTAAGGTAATTGCGGCAATGGGAGGAGCAGTAACTATATTAGCTGTGATGTATGAAATCATGCCTGAAGTGTTTCAGACAGTTCTCGGACGTTTCGTGGACGGTGGATACGGTGATATTACCAGCGGAAGGATTCCCATGTGGATGCTGGCAGTTGATTTGTTTAAAGGAAGTCCGATTTTTGGAATCGGGTGGTCCGGTTACAGATATTCGTATGCCTTGAATCTTTTCAGCGGCTATGCGGGGAGATCTGAATTTTTAAACACGCATAATGTTTATCTGCAGTTACTTTGTGAAGTGGGTATTGTTGGAACGCTCATAGTGACAGGGGCCTTGTATTCTTTTATGCGAAATGCCCTTATACTGAATAAACATTGTGAAGTCAATGACAGTGGAAAAAGAATAAATATAGCTGTCAGCGTGGGAATGGGAGTCTTTTTTATTTTTTATTCTGTGACAGGATGCTGTTTATATGATTTGACATTTCATATGTTTATATTAATTGCGGCGATGATTATGCCGTATAGAAAAATGAGGTGAGAAGATGAACCGGAAAGCTATGATTTCAATTATTGTTCCGGTCTACAATGCTGCAGAATATCTTACAGATTGTATTGAGAGTATCCTGGGTCAGAAAGATCAGAATATAGAGATTATTCTGGTAAATGACGGATCCGGGGACGAAAGCGGAAGCATATGCAGAACATATAAAAAGGCAGATAGCCGGATAAAATACATTGAAATTGAGAATTCAGGGGTTTCAGCGGCAAGAAATATCGGCATGGAGCGGGCTTCCGGTGAGTGGGTATGTTTTGCAGATGCGGACGACAGATTATGTGAGTATGCAATCGATTCTATGCGGGAAGCCCTGGATGAATCTGCAGACGCAGTTTATTGTAATTATTTAAGAGCAGATGAGGACGCTTCATATTCAGAACAGTTAAGTACGGTACAGGCAAGTGAGATCATAGAAGCGACCTTCGATTATTCCGGAATGAAAAGTCAGATGAGCAGGTATGCTTTTATGCATCCGATGTTTTTTTCTGCATGTTGGGGAAAATTGTACAAAAGAAATATTATAGAGCAGAATCAGATTCGTTTTCCGGCAGGTATTCGTCTAAGCGAAGATTTGTGTTTTAATGTCCGCTATCTTATGTATTGCAGGAACGTGAGATTGCTTGATAAAGCAGTGTACCAATACCGTGTGAATATGGCCTCGGTCACTCATAATGATTCGTTTGCACATCTGGAGAACCGGTCTGAACTGATAGAGCTCCTGAATTCCTGGAATACCGGCAGGGAAGAATATGAAAGGGCAAAAAATAAGTATATCTTGTTATGTATACTGCGGATGAATGAGAAAATCGGAAATGTTAAAGAGAAAAAAAAGGCAGTTGCATTATACAGGGAGATCAGCTCAAGAGCATACGTGAGAAAAATAATTTGTGATACAAAGAATCAGAATTTGTCCGACGGACGGTATCAGGAGGCATATTATAAAGCCGTCGTATATCTGTTGCGGTTTAAATGTGTCAGAGTTGCAGTTAAGATTGGGCAGATCTATAGCCGGGTAAGGAATGGCCGTGTTTCACATTAACCTGTGAGGCGGAGCCGTTTGAACGCTTGGATGAAAAGAAAGGGAACAGATGAAAAAAGCAGGTATATTGACATTTCATAAATCTATAAACTATGGTTCTGTACTTCAGGCTTATGCGCTTCTTCAGACGATTATAAAAATCGGTAATCCTGTTGAAATCATTGACTATCAGCAAAAGAATTATAAATATTTGTACGGAATTTTAAGAAAACCTTGTTCTTTAGACAATATAAAATATAATCTTATAAATTGTTGTTTTTTAAAGGCGCTTCTCACCAGAAAAAAGAACTTTGAGAATTTCCGAAAGAAATATCTGCATTTGAGTGATAAAAGATATGAATGTGGCGGAAATCTGGAAGATATTGTGCGTGCGTATGATGTTCTGATCTGCGGCAGCGATCAGATCTGGAATCCGGACGCAAAAGATTTTGATATCAATTTCTTTTTGCCGTTTGCCCGTCGGGCAGAAAAGATCTCTTATGCGGTAAGTATCAATGGGGGGATACTTGATACACTTGACAATAAAGAGGAACTGAAAGATTATCTGATGGATTTTGACAGAATTTCTGTGCGCGAGAGATCCGGTAAGGAGAGTCTTTCGTCTTTTCTTTCGGAAAAAAAGGAAATTTCGGTTGTACTTGATCCCACGCTCTTATGGAAAAAAGAAGAATATGATAAAATCTGCAGCTCCCGCCTGATTAAAGAACCTTATATATTTTTTTATTCGGTCAATTTCAGCGATTATGCGGTAAAGGCGGCAGAGATTCTTTCGGACAGGCTTGAATTGCCGGTATATACCTTGTATACGGGAAGAAGCAGCGCAAAGGTAATGCTTACGAGAAAAAAGATACATTTTTGCCTGAAAACAAGTTCTCCGGAAGATTTTCTCAGCCTGATCCGAAATGCGGAATTTGTTGTTACAAATTCTTTTCACGGCACTGCATTTTCCCTGATTTATGAAAAGAAATTCTATTCGATCGGACGTGTTGACGGAGATAAAAAACTGATACCGGATGAGCGGATCTGCAATGTTTTGGAATTATTTGGGATTCCCGGACGTTTTATTTCCTGCGGGGAACTGAAAACAGTATCACTCAAGCAGGAGATAAACTACAGTGCAGTTAATGTCAGGCGGCAGAAGCTGGCGGAGGAATCCAGAAATTATATAATGCGTGCTTTAAATGAAAAATAAGGAGAGTATTCATGAATATAGCGGTTATTACCCCTTTTGACTCGGCAAATTATGGAGCGTATCTTCAGGCATATTGTCTCAAAGCGGTGTTGGAGAATATGGGACATACGGTTATACATCTGCGGACCAGAGAGGAAGCATATATCCGTAATCTGTATTATAAGAAAAAGCCGGTATCAAAGCGTGATAAAGTATTTCCGTGGAAATTCCGGCGTAAAGTAGCATTTGGCAAGCGGAAACTGGAATTGTTTTTGAAAGATCAGGCAGAGTTTCAAGTGATGAATCCGGAAGAATGTGATCCGGATTTGTATATTCTGGGAAGTGATGAGATCTGGAATATTAATAAAGATGTTTTCAGAAAAGGGATTTTCTGGGGAAGAAATCTCTCGCCGGCAATTTCTTATGCTGCAAGTATTGGCGATGCAGAAATAGAAGCTTATGACAAATATCCGGAGATTATCAATGATTTGCGGAATCTGAAAGCGGTCCTTGTCCGGGATGAAAGAACAAAGTCTCTGGCAGACAGGTATATAGATGCTCCATCCAGTCTGGTTTGTGATCCTACTATGTTGCTTCCGATTTCGGAATACGGAAATGATCTGGACGATTCCTATATTGATCAGAATGAATGTATGCTGATTTATGCGTATTATCTGACTCCGGGACAGCAAAAGGAAATTCAAAGGTGTGCTGAAAAATTAAAGTTAAAGACCGTATCCTGCTGTTTTTATCATGATTGGTGTGATTATCAATGTGAATGTACACCGCTGGAATTTGGAAGCCTTATCCGGAAATGTAAAGCTGTGATAACAACAACGTTTCATGGTACGATTCTCAGTATTTTAAATCATGCAAATTTTATAACAATTCCGACAAGTCCCAAAACTACGCAGATACTTGCACAGATGGGGCTTTGCAGCCGTGCGGTGGAACGGAAACAGGCAGACGCAGGCAGGATGGCATCTATACTGTCCGGATCGCAGGTGAATTATGATGTGGTGGAAGAGAGATTACAGAAACTGCGCCGGACTTCTCTTGAACATTTAAAGGATGCAGTGGAAGGGGCAGTTTGTGAGAAACAAGGCAGGTTTTCTTATGAGATCTGTCCGGCGGATCAGTGTACGGGATGTTTTGCCTGTATGAATAAGTGTCCCCGTCAGGCCATTCACTGTACAGTGGATACATACGGAAGGACAGTCCCGCAGATAGAATCTGCAAAATGTATAAAATGTGGATTATGTAAGAAGGTATGTCCGAGTCTTCATCCGGTTGAAAAGCATGTGCCGCTGAGGTGTTATGCAGCGCAGCGGAGAGAGGAAGAAGAACGGCGGCAGTCGGCTTCCGGAGGAATCGGAGCAATTTTGGCAGAACAGTTTCTTTTGGATGGGGGAAAAGTCTACGGCGCATCGGTCAGTAAGGAAGGAAGTGTGTGTCATTCCCGTGCGGATCAGCAGGAAGAGGGAAAAAGGTTTCGTAATTCAAAATATGTGCAAAGCGATATCGGGTATTCCTATAAGGATGTGGACAAGCAGTTGAAAACAGGAAAGCCAGTGTTGTTTACAGGTACGCCATGCCAGATTGCGGGGCTGAGAAGTTATCTCGGAAGAGACGATGAAAATCTTTGCTGCGTAGATATTATATGTCATGGTGTACCGCCGATGGCATATCTTGCACAGCATATCTCATCTGTGACAAAAGGTAAAAAGGTAAACGGGATTTCATTCCGCGGGGGAGAAGAGGAGTATTCTTTGACTTTGAAGAAAGATCAGGAGGTTGTATATTGCGCGGATAAATTTCATGATACATATTTCCATGCATTTATGAAAAGTATGATCTTCCGGGAAAATTGTTATCAGTGTCCTTACGCTGCCCCCGCCCGCGTCGGTGACCTGACGATGGGTGACTTCTGGGGACTGAATCGTTCCAGGTTAAAAACAGAACAAAAGGGTAAGATTTCTGTCGTACTTGTAAATACAAAAAAGGGAGAAAAGATTTTCAAAAGTATAAAAAACAGCATCTTGTATGAGGAGCGTGAGGTGGAAGAAGCTGTACAGGGGAATCATCAGCTCCGTGGTCCGGCTGTACCGCATAAATACAGGAAGAAATTTCTAAAGGCATACCAGTCGGGAAACGATTTTGAACGTGCAGTGAAGGAAGCGGGGGTGCATAAGGAGATGCTGATCAGGAATTTCAAGCGCACCAGAGGGTGGATGTTTTTAAGAAATACAAAAAAACGGCTGTTTGGTGGGAGAACACAATGAGGCATATCAATAAAATTTTGAAAAAATATAACTCCATACCGATTGCTGCAAAAGCGACAATCTGGTTTATGATCTGCAGTGTTGTTCAAAAGTGTATTTCGCTTATTACAACACCTGTTTTCACACGGCTGATGACGACGGAACAGTATGGACAGTTCAGTGTATACAATTCCTGGCTGCAGATTTTTACAATTATTACGACTTTACGGCTGAACTGGTCTGTGTTCAGCAAAGGTATGAGCAAGTATAAGGCAGACCGGGATGGCTATACTTCAACCATGCAGACACTGACTTGTATTCTTACAACAATTGTACTTGTGATTTATCTGATCTTCCGAAAGCAGATTAATGCAATTACGGAATTGCCGACTTATATTATGCTGGCGATGTTCGCAGAGTTATATCTTGTGCCGGCAATTGATTTCTGGACCATACGGAAGCGTTATGAATATATCTATAAACCGGTGGTGTTCCGAACCTTGCTGATGGCGGCCTTAAATGCTGCAATCGGTGTTATTGCAGTACTTTTGACGGAAGAAAAGGGGATTGCAAGGATTCTCTCCTGCATATTTGTAAATATTTGTTTCGGAGGCGTCCTTTTTGTTTATAATCTGCGTAAGGGGAAGAAATTATTCTGTGCGGAATATGCAAAATTTGCACTACTGTTTAATCTTCCCCTGCTGCTTCATTATTTTTCACAATATATTCTGGATCAGTTTGATCGGATTATGATTCAGAAAATGGTGGATGTTTCAAAAGCTGGTATATACAGTGTGGCATATAATGCCGGCCTGATTATGAAAATTGTAACCCAGAGCATCAATAATGCCCTGGTGCCCTGGCAGTATGAGCAGCTTGAGAAAAAAAGAATGAAAGAGATGGGGAATCATTTATTTCTGATTTATATTTTCGTAGGAGGCTGTGCGCTTTTGTTTTCAGCCTGTGCTCCCGAAATTATAAAAATCCTGGCGGACAGCAAATATTATGAAGCTGTCTATGTAATCCCGCCGGTTGCCATCAGTATGTTTTTTACATTTGCATATACTTCATTTGCGAATATAGAATTCTTTTTTGATGCAAATAAGTTTACGATGTTTATTTCCATGGCAGGTGCATTGCTGAATATTGTTCTGAATTATTTCGGTATTCTGTGGTTCGGATATATCGCCGCTGCTTATACGACGTTAGTCTGCTATGTAATATTCTCTATTTCCCATTATGTCTACATGTGTCATTGCATAAAAAAAATGTCAGACACAGAAGAGATATTCGGGACTGCGCGGCTGATTTTCCTTATGATCCTTGTTTTAGCGGGGGGAATACTGGTTATTTCCCTGTATGACAGACCGTTCCTGCGCTATGTATTAATTATTGCGGCATGTTTCATTGTTTATATGAAACGGAAAGCGGTTTTGTCTGTTATAAGCAATATCCGGAAAAAGCGCGGCTGATGGATAAAGTGAACTGCTTTGATTTTCGGGTTAAAAGAGGAAGTACAACTGCTTAAGCGTATGGTATTGCTTGGGCGGTTGTATTTTTTTGTGCAAAAAAAATGTTTTTCTTCAAAAAAGCATCAAAAATATAAATATTTCACGAAAAAATGACATTGTTTCAAAGCTATAGGTATATATAATTAAGATCAAGGACTATAGATAGGAAGAAATTGTGAGTTTTGTGAAATCAAAAGGTAATCTGATAGAAAGGAGGGATACAATTTATAGAAAAAAGAACCGGATGATACCTGTTTATAGTTGAAATGAACCAAAAAGAGTTTATGGATAGTTCTTATTAGGAAAGGAAAAAAGGAGAATAATGCTGAGCATGAAAAAGACAAACAAGAATCTTTTTAGTAGAATATTAGCATTGGTTATGGCACTTGCGATGATCCTGACCGGTGTTCCGGGAACAGGTATCCCGACAGGTGCAATTACGGCGGAAGCAGCAGTTTCAGTTGCCGAGCAAAATAATTTGACCGAGAATATACAGGATGGTGCTATTCTACATTGCTGGTGCTGGTCATTTAACACGATCAAACAGAATATGGCAGATATTGCAGCTGCAGGTTTTACAACCGTACAGACCTCACCTGCAAACACCTGTAATGATACATGTCCCAATATGAAAATCATGGGAAATGATACGGAGCATGGAACCGATGGATGCTGGTGGTGGCATTATCAGCCGACAGACTGGAAGATCGGTAACTACCAGTTAGGCACAAGAGATGACTTTAAAGCAATGTGCCAGGAGGCTGACAAATACGGCATTAAGGTCATCGTTGATGTTATTCCGAATCATGTAACCCCTGATCTGGATGAGGTTTCTCAGGATCTTTATAATGCCGTGGGAGGAAGAAATAATCTGTTCCATGCCAACGGATTTAATGAGATTCATCAATGGGGAAATCGTCTTGAGTGTACGACAGGGCAGATGGGCGGACTTCCGGATGTAAATACAGAGAATCCGGATTTTCAGCATTATTTCCTGCAGTATTTAAATGATTTGATCGAGTGTGGTGCGGACGGTTTCCGTTATGATACAGCAAAGCATATTGGTGTACCTTCCGATCCGACAGATCCAAAGAGCAGCAGAAATAATTTCTGGCCCGTAGCTACCGGTATGGAATCAGTAAAGGGTCTGACTCTGAAAGATAAGGATCGTGTCTTTACTTATGGTGAAGTGCTCCAGGGAGATAATGTTCCGGAAGCAGAATATGCGCAGTATATGCGTATGACAGCCAGCAGCTATGGTGGAAAACTGAGAAGCGCAGTACAGAGTAAAGACTTCAGCACCGGAAATATTTCAAATTGGCTGCATGCTACTCCAGGACGCCTGGTAACATGGGTAGAGTCTCATGATACCTACTGTAATAAGGGAGAATCTGTGGACTTAAGTAAAACGCAGATTCGTCTTGCATGGGCGGTTATCGCAGCAAGAAAAGACGGAACACCGCTGTTTTACAGCAGACCGAATAATTCCAACGGCTGGTCAAATCGTTGGGGCGATAATGTCATTGGTGCCAAGGGTGACAATGAATTCAAGTCCAAAGAAGTTTCAGCAGTGAACTTTTTCCGTAATGCAATGGCTGGTCAGTCGGAATATCTGAGAAATCCGAATGGCAACAGTCAGATCCTGCAGATTGATCGTGGTACAGAAGGTACCTGTATTGTAAATCTGGGCGCTGCAGCAAGCCTTAATAATGTACCGACTTCTTTGGCTGACGGTGATTACACCGATCAGGTATCCGGAAGAACCTTTAATGTATCCGATGGAAAACTTTCCGGTCAGCTGGATGGGGAGAAAGTAGCGGTTATTTATAATCCTTCCAAATCAGGTGTAAGTGCAACTTCCACCAGTGGTTCTGATAAGTTCAGTTCTGCGAGCCTGGATGTAAAATTGTCAGCAAAGAATGTGACAAATGCAACTTATGAAACATCAGAAGGAGCCAGCGGTTCTTATACTGATGGTACAATTATTACAGTAGGAACAACCCTGAAGGAGGGAGAAAGCGTAACAGTTACTCTGAAAGCGCAGGGAGAAGCAGGAGCGATTGAGAGAACATATAAATTTACAAAAGTCGGAAAAAATATAGCTTATATTGAGCTGCCGTCCGGATGGAGTGAACCATATTGCTATGCTTACAATGAAGCGGGTGCAGAAAATGCAGCATGGCCGGGTGTGAAGATGGAGAAAGTGTCTGGAAATACATACGGATATGAAGTTCCGGATAGTGTATCTGATCCAATGGTCATTTTCTATGGCGGAGATAACAGTCATCGTTATCCGGCAGATATGGAAGACGGATTGACATTAACCGGATCCATGATTTACAGGAATGGAACATGGGATATTTATCGTGACGGACCGACCCCAACCGTTACCCCAACTGTTACCCCAACCGTTACGCCAACCGGTGTTCCTGGTGAAGGAAATGTTGCTTATATTGAGCTTCCTTCCGGATGGAATGAGCCATATTGCTATGCTTATAGTAAAACAATAGCAAAATTAGAGAATGCGGCATGGCCGGGCGTGAAGATGGAAAAAGTATCCGGAAATCTCTACAAATATAAAGTTCCGGACAATATTTCGGATCCATTGGTAATTTTCTTCGGCGGAGACAACAGCCGCAGATATCCGACGGATATGGAAGATGGATTGGCTCTGAGCGGAAACATGATTTACAAAAACGGCAATTGGAGTACCTATAGTGTGGGACCGACACCTACACCAACGGTAGATCCGGGGGATGATCTGGTTGATGGAAGCTATGACATTTATATCAAGAAGCCTTCCGGATGGGGAAGCAATTTAAACTGTTATGCTTATGTAAGTGAAACATTGAATAACGGTGCATGGCCGGGAGTTTCCATGGTAAGTCTCGGAAGCGGTATCTATGCATATAACATGCCGGAAGGATGGACAAGCGCAAAAGTAATCTTCAATGAGGGTGGTAACCAGATTCCTGGTGCACAGCAGCCGGGTATGGATTGGACAGACGGAACATCCATGATTTACAAAGATGGTTCCTGGGTAAAAGTAGAATCCAAAAAGAAACTGGATATCGTTTCCTCTCTTGCAGACGGAAGCACCTTTGATACAGAATCAGAAACAATCACCCTGACACTGAAAAATGCAGTGAGTGGTACATATTGTGTAGATGATGGTCCGGTAAAAGATTTTACAGATTCTGCAAAAGTAGTAATCGGACAGGGTAAGATTGCAGACAGTAATGTAAAAGTAAAAGTTACGGCAACAAATGGAACTGAGACAAAGGAAGTGACCTTTACTTATCACAAAAAATTTGACGCTCAGAAAAACGGTGGCTATACACAGTATGAGACATCCGTAAAGGCAGCCGCAGCGACGGCTAAGGCGGCAAGTGCAGCAGTTGCAAGTGCAGCATCTTCTGAATCACTGGGCGGCAAGTATGCGACAAATCCGAACAGCCAGAAGGGTAAATACAAGACAATCAGCAGTGCGTCAGATTTTGATGAATCCATGATTATCGCACAGGGCGTAGCAAATGATGATGCACGTACCTTCCGCGGTGCACATGAAGGACCTGTATATGATACCTATGCACTTTATGGCGCATGGGATGATACAAATCTCTATCTGGGATGGCAGTTTGTAAATGTAACAGATGTTGTTGATCCGGCTCAGGGTTATCCGATCAGTGACAACGGTAAGCCATGGAACGGTGATATTCCGCAGGTACTTGCACTGAATCTGGGAACCGGTGTGACCAGTGACGGAAGCGCAAAGGGTACGGATGATAAAACAGGCGCCGTAAATTATTCTGATTACGTATGGGGTCTTCCGATCAAATACGATACAGCCGTTGATGCACTGCTGTGCTTCTCCAGTAAACCTGGTGTTGGACAGCCTGCACTGTTCAGAGCAGATACAGACGGATACTTTAATTATGACACGGCAGTTGGATTCAAGGAGGGAGGAATCTCCTTCAAATATGAGGATGGATTCTTTGGATCCTCTCTTTACGGAATCAATGCGAATGGTTATCAGGGATATAAACCGGCGGATTTGCTGGATGCATCTGCGAACTGGACTGATTTCCTGACAACGAATCACAGCAAAGCACAGGATACGTTCTATCTTATGACCATTCCGCTTGCAACACTTGGCGTATCTAAGAATGATATTGAAAACAATGGAATCGGTGTTATGCATATTTCTACTTTTGGTTTGAGTGGAACGGCATGTATCCCTATGGATATGACAATGCTGGATCATGCAACAGAACCGTATAGCCATGATGACTCTACAACGGCAGAAAAAGAGGATGAAGACAGAATTACCGTACCGCTTGCACGTCTTGGAGCAGGCGAATCAGGTCTGACACCTACACCTACACCGACATCTACACCTACACCTACGCCGATTGTCGGCACAGGAACTATGACCGTAAACTTTGGCGCTGACCGTTCTTCACCGCAGGCAACTACCACAGCGTTGACATTGAAAGCCATTGCAGAAGGCGGTAACGGAACTTATACATATCAGTTCCTGGTTGACGGCAAAGAAGTGCAGAATTCAGGTAAAGATACTTATACATGGTCTCCACGCAGCGGAGAACACACAATTGGCGTTAAAGTAACAGACGGCAAAGGCATAGTAACAGAGTGCAGCAAGACTTATGTTGGGGAAGGAGAAGATCCGTATCAGCCGATTACAATTAAGTCCTTTACTGCCAATAAGCAGTCACCGCAGATAAAAGGTACTTCCATTCGTTTTGCTGCAGCGGCAGAAGGCGGAAATGGAACACTGCAGTATTGTTTCTACCGTGTATTAAACGGCAAGAAAACAGTTTTCCGTAATTTTGCAGAGAGTGCAAGTGCATATTGCAATCCTGCCGCCGGAACTTATACAATCGGTGTGGAAGTAAAAGATGCAGACGGCAATACAGCAAATAAGGAAATGACTTATACATGGAGTAGTAATGAAACCCCGATTGTAATTAAATCCTTTGATGCTTCTAAAGCTTCTCCGCAGCCAAAAGGAACATCTGTCCGCTTCAGTGTAACAGCAGAGGGTGGCAGCGGAGCACTGCAGTATCGCTTCTATCGCGTGATCAATGGAAAGACAACGGTATTCCGTGATTATGCGTCAGGCAGTGCAGCGTATTGTAATCCTGCAGTGGGAACCTATACGATTTATGTAGATGTAAAGGATGCAAACGGCAATATTGCAACAAAGAGCATGACCTATACATGGGGCAGCGCGAGCACAGAACTCAAAATTAAATCTCTGACGGCTTCCAAAGTATCGCCTCAGAAGAAAGGGACATCTGTTCGTTTTGCAGTAGAAGCAGAAGGAGGAAAAGGAGATCTCCAGTATCGCTTCTATCGTGTGGGAAATGGAAAAACAACGGTATTCCGTGACTATAGCTCAACAAAAACAGCATATTGTAATCCTGCCGCCGGAACTTATATTATTCAGGTAGAAGTAAAGGATAGTGAAGGGAATACTGCGACAGAGAGTATGCTGTATCAGTGGAATTAAAGAATGAAATCAGTGCTTGGGTGAAAGATTTGCGCTGAGCACGCAACAGGGGCTGCGCACAACAGGTAAGTGAGGCAGTCCCTGTTTTATATATAAAGAAAACGAATGAAAGCAGAAAATTCGGAAAGGAAACATGGAGAATGAAAAGAAAAAAATTAATTGCACTTTTTCTGAGTGCAGTTACTTCCATTACAAGTTTAAGCATTGGGTATTATCCGGATGCTATCATACAGACACAGGCAGCAATTTCTCAAAGTGATGCAACGAAGACGGCAAGTTCATCCGGTGTAATCTTTGCAGACAGCAGAACAGATTTCAGAGATGAATCAATCTATTTTGTTATGACAACACGTTTTTATGACGGAGACACTGGCAATAATGTACAGTGCTGGGATGGAACACAGTATGATGATGAAAATGATCCGGAGTGGAGAGGAGATTTTAAAGGTCTTGCTGAAAAACTGGATTACATAAAGGCGCTTGGCTTTACGGCAATCTGGATTACACCGGTTGTAGAAAATTGCAGCGGTTATGATTACCATGGGTATCATGCGCTTGATTTTACAAAAGTGGATCCCAGATATGAATCTGATGATTTTACGTATCAGGATTTTATCAATGCCGCACACGCAAAAGGATTGAAAGTCATACAGGATGTCGTATTCAACCATACAGGAAATTTTGGTGAAAGAAATCTTTTCCCGATTTTTGATAAGGAGGGAGATCAGAATACTTCTGCCTGCCTGAAGAAGATCGAGGGATCCGGGCTTCCTGAGAACTATGACAGCCTTACCCCTTTTGCTCAGTATCAGGCAAGATTGACCCTGATGAAGAATATGGATGGTGTAAATCATGATGTAAATAATATTTATCACCATGACGGCAGTATGGGATGGGAGGAATATTCCTGTCAGACAGGCCAGATTGCAGATGACTGTGTGGATTTAAATACAGAAAATCCAACGGTATATAAATATCTGCAGAATGCTTATAAACAGTATATTGATATGGGGGTAGATGCTTTCCGTGTAGATACGACAAAGCATATATCCAGACTGACATTTAACAACGCATTAACAGAGCCGTTTTATGAAGCGGCGAAAGCAAACGGAAACGATAGTTTTTATATGTTCGGAGAAGTTTGTACAAGAGTGCGTGAGGTATGGAATAAGGGAGTTCCGCCGTTATCTTCGCCGTTTTATACATGGAAGGAATCAAAGAGTTATCCCTGGAGCGAGACGGACAGTTCTGTAAATGAAGCTTCTACAAAACAAAATTACAATGATAATTTAAGTGTGGATGCGCAGCCTACAAGTGACAATGCGTTACTGAAGGGAAATGATTATCATAAGCCGGATTACAGTCAGAAATCCGGCATGGGTGTCATCGACTTTCCGATGCACTGGAATTTTGAGAATGCACATTCTGCATTCCGCGTTGCTGTAGATAATGATAGATCTTACAACGATGCTACCTGGAATGTCACTTATGTAGACTCCCATGACTATGCACCGGATCAGGCTCCTTCCGATCAGCGTTTTGCCGGTTCTCAGGATACCTGGGCGGAGAACTTAAGTCTGATGTTTACCTTCCGTGGTATTCCGTGTATCTATTATGGTTCGGAGATTGAATTCCAGAAAGGCGCTGTCATTGACAAAGGACCAAATATTGCCATTAGCGAGACAGGAAGAGCATATTTTGGAGATCATATCGAGGGAGATGTACTGACAACCGATTTCGCAGAGTATTTCGGAGCGAACGGTACTACAGCAGAAACACTGAGTCATCCGCTGGCATTGCATATTCAGCGTCTGAACCAGATCCGTCAGGCGGTTCCGGCACTGCGTAAAGGACAGTATTCCGTATCTGACATCAGTGGAAATGATATGGCGTACAAGAGACGTTATACAGATGATAATACAGACAGTTTTGCACTGGTAACCGTAAGCGGCACTGCAACATTTAACAATATTCCAAATGGTACCTATGTTGATTGTATTACCGGGGAACCAAAGAAAGTATCAAATGGTACTTTGACTGCAGATTGTTCCGGAAAAGGAAATTTACGTGTCTATGTATTGAATACTTCCAAGACACCGGCTCCCGGAAAAGTGGGGCAGGACGGAAAATATCTCTACACAAACAGTTCTGTGGAAACGGCTCAGCAGCAGTGTATCTACTTTAACAATGAAGCCGGATGGTCTCAGGTAACAGCAAACTTATTCGGTTCCAATGGTAATCTTGTAGAAAGTCTTCCAATGACCAATGTAAAAGATCAGGTTTATGCATGCAAGTACAGCGGCAATGCCCAGGGACTCCGTGTGGTATTCACAAACGGCAGTTCTACAAGCGCAGAGGCGTCCTTCCAAAACGGCGGTCTTTATAACAACAGCGGATACATCAGCCAGTATCAGATTGGCGGGGATGTAATTCAGGTTACAGATGTTAAATTAAGTCCGAAACAGATTTCTATGAACTTAGGTGAGACCTATACCGTCAATGCGGAAGTTTTACCGGAAAATGCAAAATATAAGACCTTAAGCTGGACTTCTTCCAATACAGATGTGGCAACCGTAAAAAATGGAGTCATCACTCCGCAGGATGAAGGAACAGCCGTAATTACAGCCACTTCTAAAAATGGGATTCAGGATCAGGTGACTGTCACTGTTACGGTCCCGCCATATGATTATGAAGAAGTTCCGGATGGCTATACGGCAATTTATTTTAGCAAGCCGAAGAGTTGGGGCAATTCGTTGAATGCTTATATTTACTATGGGGACAGTACTACAGTTACCAGTGGATGGCCTGGTTCTTCAATGGAGAAACTGCCGAATGGTGTTTACAGATACGTATTTAAAACTCCGGCGGCAAGTAGCATGAAAGTATTATTCAATGACGGAAGCAATCAGGCACCGGGTAGTGTAGGCTTTGATGTAGTTGCGTATGGGAAGTATGGACAAAATGGATTGGAAGAAGTGGTGAAACCGGTAAAACCAACGCCGACACCAACGAATACGCCGACACCAACACCGACGAATACACCAACGCCAACACCGACGAATACGCCGACGCCAACACCAACCAACACGCCGACACCAACTGTTACTCCGGTTCCGGAACTTCAGGTAAAATTAACAGCAGATAAACAGTCACCGCAGCAGGCAGGAACTTCTGTCAGACTGGACGCAGCAGCAGAAGGCGGAAAAGGAGCACTGCAGTATCGTTTTTATCGTGTGGCAAACGGAAAAACTACGATATTCCGTGATTATGGAAAGAGTGCAACTGCTTACTGCAATCCTGCGGCAGGAGATTACAAAGTATACGTAGAAGTAAAGGATGAATCAGGAAAAACAGCGACAGCTTCCATGGATTATAGTTGGAGGGCTTCGGGAGAAACTCTGAAGATCACAGAGATTCAGACGGATAAACAGTCACCGCAGCCGAAGGGAAGCAGTGTAAAACTGACCGTAAATGCGCAAGGCGGAAGCGGCATCCTGCAATACCGTTTCTACCGGATGAAAGATAATACAATTAAGGTATTCCGGGATTATCAGGCTTCCAACGTGGCTTACTGCAATCCGGACCCGGGAACTTATACTATTTATGTGGATGTGAAAGACAGCGCCGGAAATATTGCTACGGAAAAGCTTCAATACACATGGGAAGAACAAACTGAGAAAATCACAATTAAATCTCTTACCGCATCCCAAGTTTCTCCGCAGCCGCTGGGAACAAGCATACGCTTCAATGTGGAAGCAGAGGGAGGAACCGGAAGTCTGCAGTATCGTTTCAGCAGGGTATTCAATGGAAAGACCACAGTGATCCGTGACTATGCAGCAGGAACAAAGGCATATTGCAATCCACCGGCAGCAGGAGATTATACGATTTTGGTGGAGGTAAAAGATGCAGCAGGAAATACTGCAAAGGCAAGTCTCACTTATAGCTGGGGCGCTCCTTCCAGAGAACTTCAAATTAAGAATATGGCAGTTAGTAAAGTATCTCCGCAGCCGAAAGGAACCTCTGTCTGCTTTGAAGTAAGCGCAGAAGGTGGAGAAGGAGAACTGCAGTATCGTTTTTATCGCGTGGGTAATGGAAATGTAACGATATTCCGTGATTTCAGCACAAGCAATAAGGCATATTGCAACCCGTCGGCTGCAGGTTCTTATACGGTTTATGTAGATGTAAAGGACAAAAACGGCAACCTGGTGACAAGTCAACTGCCGTATGTATGGAAATAGGAGTATCTGAAAGAAAGGCAGGTTTAAAAAAGTGAAAAGAAAAGCAATGGTATTGTTTCTTGTGGGTGCAATGGTGATGTCGGCAGCGGGATGTTCGCAAAAAGAAAAGTCTGACACTTCGGTAAGCGTTTCGGCCGATAGTTCAAGCAGTGCAGAAGACGGGGAAACCGTACCGGAGACAGAAAAAGCAAATTCTGAGGAGGAAGCGATTGCCCAGGAGCAAGAACAGGCGCAGGCGCAGGTTGAGGCTGATGAAATTGATCAACAGCACCAACAGGATAATCAGAATAAAGAACCTGTTGAACAGACAGATTTTGGAAGAGTGATCCCTCATCTGGAGGATGCCGATAATTGGATAAGAACTGAATCAACAATTACAGAAGAGGGAATCAGCCGTGAATGTTATCAATGTGATGAAGAACTGAAATATCAGTGGGAGAGTGGTCAGGCATCTGTCGCTGATATTCAGGAAGGTTTGAACACATGGCTGAGTCAGAAGAATTGGGCTCTCTCTGAGAGTGGAAAAAATGACACATTATCAGATGCTTTAGCGTGTGAGGTTTATGCTTATGAAGCCATGGAGGATGATAATGGTTACAGTATGTACCATCGTGGAGTTTATATACTGAAAGATGAGTATTGGTACGGAATAGACTTTAACGTAATTGAGGGAGTTTTCGGTGATTATTATAATACCATCGGAGACTATCTGGATAAGCTGACGATTTCATGAGCCGGAGTTAAATAGAACATCATCTATTTGCAGCACTTTTTGGTTGATAAGTTCCCATGTGATCTGAGACGGATGCATATTTCAAATCGAGGAATATTTCTTATGAAGCTTGACGGGTTTGTCAATACGTGCTAAACTTCTGAATGGTATTGATATACCTACATGAGTTTGGCTGTCTGCATATGAAAGTCGATTGCTCCGCACTTCGCGCTCCTGCAATCGCTGCCAGTATGAGTAATCCGGGCTATCGCCCTCCTTACTCATACTGGCTTGCCCGTTCAATATCCATGACCCTGCGCGTGCCAGCACA
>OGQM01000347.1_pt1 | contig 44007 bp, 32 predicted proteins | sample 1553191 | NCBI WGS metagenome assembly OGQM01 (sample SAMEA2579954, study PRJEB22360) | human gut metagenome | biome: human gut; feature: human-associated habitat; material: faeces | place: Denmark | collected 2008/2010 | reverse complement strand
GTCCGGCCGTTGAATGTGCCGGAGACAGAGCTTGGATCATGGCCGAAGGAGATGGAGATGGATGCGGTGCCCTTTACCTTGCCGCCTGCGGGGGCAACGGTGATGGAGGGTTTCTGCGGACCGTCAGGATTCTGCTCATACCATTTGTATTCCTTGAGCAGATACCATCCTTCGTAACCGTTGAAATCCAGCTTTATGCCTGGTTTCTGGTCGGCGGGATAGCGATCCGAGCCATTCTCTCCGGTATTGAAGATTACCATGGCATCTTTGCCGGCTTCGTCGGGGAGCGTGTAGGAGTACCATCCGTTCGATTCCGCGGTCATCGTTTTTCCGGGCCATGCGCCTGCGTGCTCGGTGGTGCCTGCCGTTGTGGTTGAATATATGTAGGCATAGGGGGAGTTGGACCAGCCACCTTTGAAATGGATTGTGCGGTGGTCGGGCTGGGGAGGTGTCGGTGTTTTGACAGTTACAGTGTAGACTTTGGTCTCAGAGCCGGAGCTTACGGTGTATTTGAGTTGCGAACCGTTGGAGAGCCGGCCATAGGAGTGGTTGGATAACTGTGTGCCATCGAGTGAAATGTCAACTATGGCGTCGGGTGAGGCCGGAACTGCGGAAAAAGTGGCGAAAGCCGGACTTCCGGGTAAATCGATGTTATAGTCGGTGGTGGCGTGAGAGAATCCGGTGACCACATTTTCGCCTTTGATTTTGACTTCGAGAGAGTTGAGTGTGGCGTCGGCCCATGCCGCAAGTACGCCCGCTCCCAGAAGCAGAGCGGCAACAAGCGACTTGGCGCCGCTGACGAAGGAAAAGAACTTTTTCATTTTTTTTTGTGACGTTACTTCTTGATAATCTTGATTAAGACGGGCGCCTGACCGGTGATGTCGGCGCGAAGGATGTATAGCCCCGGAACGAATGCCGAGATGTCGGCCTGCAACGAATTGCCATTGCCGGGGATGCTCAGCAGCATGGAGCCATTGAGCGAATAGATACCCACTGAGGTGATGGCGGCTCCGGCGCTGACCGTGAGGATGCCTTGGGTGGGGTTGGGAGACACCGATACAGTCACAACTGCGTCATCTGCAATGGATTCAGTGGCTGAAATTATCGTTGTCATTTCTACAGGCAGAACCGCTTTCTGATTGTTCAGCGATTTGAGTACCGGGGACGCGTTGGTGACAGATCTTGTTTTCTCTTCGATCAGCCAGTCCCACGTATTATCGAAGTCCCAGTCAAAATGTTTCTTGAAATTTTTCTCCCAGGCGATTTCTTTGGCCTCAAGAGTTGTGGAGTGGTGGCCGAAAGAGGTCCATCCGTTGTTATTGGGAATCCCGTCCCAGGCGTATGTGTCTGTGGTTGTGTTCTGCGGGTTGTTGTTGCCGCCGAAACGTGCCGAGTAGTTGCGGTCGGAAATGATGCCGCCGTTGATGGCGACGGATTTGCTCACCTGACCGTAGTTCGCGCCGACCAGACCACCCACGTAGTCCAGACCGTTGACATGACCTGTCGCATAGGTGTTGGAGATTGTTCCGCGGTTTTTACCCACCAGACCGCCGGTGGCATAGTCGTCGGGATTGCTGACGTCGGCTGCCGAATAGCAGTCGGTGATGGAGCCGGATGATTCATTCTCGCCGACCAGGCCGCCTGCGCATACCGATGTGGCTGTAACACTGCCTGTGGAGAAGCAGCGTTCCACGCTTCCCGACTTGAGCAGACCTGCGAGAGCGCCGGTGAGAATGGTGCCGTGGATGTTGGCATCGATTACGCCGAGATTCTTAACGGTGGCGGTGGCGCCGTCGACAACGCCGAACAGTCCGGTCGGCTCATCTTCGGCCGATTGGGATATGGCGAGATTCTTTATCGAGAAACCTTTGCCATCGAAAGAGCCGGAAAAGGGTGTGGTGCTGTTGCCTGTAGGCGATGTGACAGATGATGCGTCGATGTCACTGCCGAGGATGAAATGCGATGCCCAGTGCGAGGAATTTTCTGACAGATATCTCAGATCGGCTGCGGTTTTGAGGATCCATGGCGAGGCAGCCGTGCCCTCTCCGCCGGAGTAATACTTTTCGGATTGTTTAGCTGTAACGTCCAGGTCGTCAGTCTGGTCACTGCCTGATTTTGCTATAAAATTCAACTTGAGTTCTTTTAGCGACGAGAGAACAGCACCATCAATGTGCCAGAAGTCGGCCATGTCCGCAATATTGAAAGAGAAAGTCGAATTGTCGATCTTCGTCATTTTGTATTTGTCGACATTCGTATTTTTCCATTCAGCGGCTTCATATTTCTTTTCTGCGCCATTCTCATTAATGATAATCCAGGAATAGAGATACACGTCGCCGGCGAAACTTTGGCTTGTAAGATTGACTGTAATGGTGACCGGCTGGCCTAAAATTGCGGGAGCGGGGGCGGATGTAATGGTGGCCGGATACTTGGCTGCAAAAACTGAAAGACAGCATGCGATCAGCGCCACCATACTCAACAATGGCTTCTTCATAAAGAGGTGATAAGTATTGGTTCGGTTAACTTATGGTTCTCCTTGGCAGGAGTACTGGTAAGTAAGACTAAGTGAGTGCATGCAGTCGGAGGACTGCATAAATCTGCTGCAAAGTTAACCAAAATTTGCTTAACGACATCCCTAAGAAAAAATGTTTTTTAGCATAAAATGGCGTTTGTGACTATTCTGTCATTCGGCCGGCGAGGGTGTTTCCTCCTTGGATACAACAGATGTGTCAGAAATGGTGTCGGCCGAAGATGCTGCCGGGTCGGAGACCGGTGTGAACCATGCAGGCATGCCGAGCACAAGTCGGTAGATGTTGCACCCGATAAAGTTGCCGGCAACGGTGGGCAGATAGGCTGCAAGGAGGCTCCAGCCATGCTCGGCGATGAAGGAGTGTGAGCAGGAGGCGTAGTAAAATGAATCTGCCACGCAGTGGGGGAATCCGCAGATGATGAATGCGGGGACACCGAAAAGCAGGGGAAGCCAGTTGCGCGAGAGCGATGCGCCGCGGACAGCCGCTGTCATGATGAATCCGCAGGGGATGGCGAGCACACCGCACATCAGCGGACCCTTAGCCAGACGGGCCGAGATGATGCTCTCGGATGCTGCGGCGATTTCAGGTGTGCATGTCATTGCCGAGATTATGGCGCAGCCGCCGAGGTTGAGCAGCAGCATCAGACCTAAGAGCGCGAAATCGCGGCCACTGTTGCGCCACACATGCTGTGCCTGACCGGTGAACAGGGGAAGTTTCATGGCCACCACTACAATCAGTCCGAATGCAAACATAGCGGCACCCAATACACCGGTGACTTTGAGATAGATGGTTGCGGCGACGCCAATGGCACATCCGGCCAGCAGTGCTCCGCTCAGAAATTTCACAGCAAGATCTTTTTTCATTTTTCAGAGGTGATTGACAGTGTGGTTTCGGCAGCAGGCAGCTTCCTGTTTTCGGATAGTAAGCGATAAAGCTCCCGAACCCAGAGAACAAGCGATGAGGCTGCCACGATAATGACGAAATCGAGGGCGCCGCCGGGGTTGAAGCGCCAGTCGGCGGTGTGGAACATGGGGGCGCAGTTGAAGAACTCGTAGGCTATCTCGGTGATGAAAAGCTGACCTATGACAATGACTGTAACGATCGTCCAGAAGCCCGAACTCATTCTGACGCGGAACACCGATTTGCCTGTCTCGAAACAACGGGTGTTGAACATATACCAGAAGTGGGTCCACACGAATATGGAAAACAGCAACGTTGCTTCATAAGGGGTGATGGTGCCCGCAACCGCATCTTTCGTGGCGTGAAACATCTGAATGACCGAAGTGACATCCATGGTGTTGAAGATGCAGTAAAACCCGAGTGTGATGGCGAAGAAGAGGAAGCCGACTCCGATAAGCTCCGATGTCATGGCACGGGTGAGGATGAAAGCTTTGCGGTCGCGCGGTGGATCATCCATAACTTTGGGCGAGGGGGGAAGCGAGGCGAGTGCCATGGCGCCGAATGTGTCCATTATCAGGTTCACCCAAAGCATCTGTGTCACCGTCAGCGGCGATTCCGAACCGATAAACGACCCTACAAGCACTAAGAAGCCGGCCGCCACGTTGACGGTGAGCTGGAACAGCAGGAAGCGCTGGATGTTGCGGTAGAGCGAACGTCCCCACATCACGGCGCGGCCGATCGAGGAGAACGAGTTGTCGACAATCGTGATGTCGGATGCCTCTTTGGCCACAGAAGTGCCGTCGCCCATGGAAAGCCCCACATGGGCGCTTTTGAGCGCCGGAGCGTCGTTGGTTCCGTCGCCGGTGACAGCCACCACTTCGTTGTTGGCCTGCAGGGCCTCCACGAGTCGTTTTTTGTCGAGTGGACGCGCACGGGCTATGATCTTAAGGTCGCCGACACGGTTTTTGAGTTCCGAATCGGAAAGTGCGGCGAATTCGGGACCCGTTATTATGTTGCGTGCAGAGTCGGTGGTGTCGTCCCACAGACCTATCTGGCGACCTATCTCTTTGGCGGTGCCGGGTGTGTCGCCTGTCACGATCTTCACTTTCACACCGGCGTTGACTACCTCGCGGACGGCCTCGGGAACATCGGCACGGACAGGGTCGGAAATGGCGACAATGCCGAGGAATGTTAGCGACGTTGCAGACACTTTGCCATCTTTTATGGCGACATCACCCTCGGCGAGCACCTGCCAGGCAAATCCGAGAGTGCGCATTGCCTGATTCTGGTATTCGAGCAGCTTGGCGTCGATCTCATCTTTTGTCACTCCCGCATGGTTGTGGCACATGCCGAAGACAATCTCGGGAGCGCCCTTGACATAGAGTATTTTTTTGCCGTTGGCCGATCTGACCACAGTCGCCATATATTTGCGCTCTGTGGTAAAGGGTAATTCCTCGATGCGAGTGGCGTTGCTGCGTAAGCTGCGGTAGTCGGCGCCGCGGCGTTCGAGCCATAGGAGCAGGGCGCCTTCCGTGGGGTTGCCGAGGACTTCGGTTTTTTCTTTTGAGTTATCGAGCTGAGCGGTGGAATTCACTGCGATACCTTCATAGATCACCTGGTCGGACGGCTCGCCGAAAAATTCAGCGCGATAGACCTGCATCTGATTCTGTGTAAGGGTGCCGGTCTTGTCGGTACAGATCACCGTGGTGGCGCCCATGGTCTCGCATGCGTGCATCTTGCGCACCAGGTTGTTGGTCTTGAGCATGGCGCGCATGGAATAGGCCAGTGACAGCGTCACGGCCATGGGCAACCCCTCGGGCACTGCCACCACAATCAGCGTCACTGCTATCATGAGGGTCTTCAGGGTGTGGGCGAGCAGTGTCGGCCACTCTGCGTTGCCGGCTCCCTGGTTGATAAGAGCGAAAGCGCCGCACACCATGCCGATGAACAGGGCGAAGAAACTGACGATGGTGAGAATGCAGGCTGTCTTCGACCAGTGGGGAAACTTGTTGATCACAAGCCAGAAGAAGATGGCAACCGGGGCCGTCAGCGTCCATGCGGCCCATTCGCCCCATCCGAGGAAATGAATGATCTGAGCCACGATGATCAACCCGGCGAATATGTAGCTGCCGTTGGTAATCCAGACAGCCAGACCGTCGAGCTGTTCGTTGAGCGGGGTTTTGACTGAGTCGTCGATCTGCGCTTCTACAAAGACTTTCCCCATTTCGGTGGCGTCGCCCACGCGGATGACACGCATGGTGCCGTGACCCTCCATTACTTTTGTGCCACGCATTACGTGGTCGGAGGAATAGGTGGCGTCGGGATCGAAATCTTTCGGGTCGACGGTCTTGTGGCAGAGTGGTTCACCGGTAAGAGTCGATTCGTCGACACTGAGAGTCACCGCATCGAGCAATTCGCCGTCGGCTGGTATCTCGTCACCGGTGTTGAGGATGACTATGTCGCCGACAACCACATCTTTGCGGGGTATGGAGGTCATGGAGCCGTTGCGCATCACCTCCACAGCTTCATCGTCGTTGACCTGATTGAGGATCTTGAACTCCTTGTTGGCTTTCTGCTCGAAAATGAATCCGAGGACGGTGGCCATCAGTATGGCAACGAAAATGCCTATGGGTTCGAAAAATACTTTCCAGTCGGAGTGCAATCCGAAATATTCATATAACGCGATACCGACCGAGAGTACTCCCGCGATAATCAGAATTATAATCAGCGGGTCGGAGAATTTTTCCAAAAACTCTTTCCACCAGGGTGTCTGAGGAGGTGGTGTGAGGATGTTGGCGCCATATTGGCGGCGACTTTCAATTACTTGGGCGTCGGTCAGGCCGTTAAATTGCATATTCTGGATAGATAATGCCCGCGGGAAACGGGGGTCAGGAAACAACAACGGCTCTGCAAATGTGTGATATGCAGAGCCGGTTTATAGGGCTTGAAAACCCTGAGCGGAAGGGACGAGATTCGAACTCGTGGTAGGATAAACTCCTACGTCAGTTTAGCAAACTGGTGGTTTCAGCCACTCACCCACCCTTCCATGTGTTGATTCTGGATGTGTTCGGGGCTTTTGAGGAGCGCTTTGGGCGGCTCTGTTTCAAAAGTGCAGTGCAAAGGTAAGAACAATCTTTGAAACTCGCAAATTTTTCGTGCCCTTTTCAAGTTTTTCCGAAAATTTAATAATTCACCGGATGAAATAAATTTAATAATTCACCGGATGAAATTATGGAGGGTGACAGAATTTTTGTAATTTTGCTTTATTAAGGAAAAGAGTCGCCCTGCGTAATGAAACAGACAACAGACATTGAGGAGAACACTGACCGCATCTCGCCGGAGACGGGGAGGGTTGCGGTGATTGCCGGTGCCGGGCCTGCAGGACTGACTGCTGCGTCCGAACTGCTCGACACGGACGGAGTGTGCCCTGTTCTGTTTGAGGCTGACAGTATCGTAGGAGGAATATCACGCACGGTGAATTACCGCGGCAACCGCATTGACATCGGCGGCCACCGTTTCTTCAGCAAGAATGACCGTATAATGGAATGGTGGACCCGCGTGATGCCGCTCGAGGGCGATCCTGCGGTCACCGACCGCGCCATGCTCCGTCGTAACCGCGTGAGCCACATCTATTATCTGCGGTCGTTTTTCGACTATCCGGTGAAGATGAGCGTGCAGACCATCCGGAACTTAGGTCTGTGGCGCACTCTCCGCGCGGGCTTCAGTTATATTGCGGCGACAATCTTTCCCCGCAGGGAGAACTCGCTGGAGGATTTCTATATCAACCGCTTCGGCAAGGTGCTCTACAGCATGTTTTTCGAGGATTACACTGAAAAAGTGTGGGGAGTACATCCATCGCGGCTGAGTGCCGATTGGGGAGCACAGCGTGTCAAGGGGCTGTCAATCATGGCCGTACTGAAAGATATGGCACGGCGAGGGCTTTGCAGCAAAGATGCTTCGCTGCAACAGAAACAAACGGAGACATCGCTTATAGAGTCATTTATTTATCCTAAATATGGACCCGGGCAGCTGTGGGAGTTTGTCGCTGAGGATATAAAGCAGCGGGGAGCGCAGCTGGAAATGAACACCTGCGTAAAGGCTGTCAATTGCCGCGACGGGCGTGTAAGGTCGGTGACTGTGGAGAGCGCGGACGGCGCGGAACGGGAGGTGTCGTGCGACTGGTTCCTATCCTCCATGCCGGTGAAAGATCTTATTGAGGCGCTCCGGGGCATTGAAGTGCCTGACAATGTCAGACAGGCAGCCTCGGTGTTGCCTTATCGCGATTTCATCACAGTGGGTCTGCTGGTCGACCGTCTGAAGATAGGCGGCGGAAATCCGGTGCCCGACACATGGATCTACATTCAGGAACGCGATGTGAGGCTTGGACGTTTGCAAATCTTCAACAACTGGTCGCCGTTCATGGTAGCCGACCCGGCGAAAGTGTGGATCGGTCTGGAATATTTCTGCAGCGAGGGCGACGCCATGTGGCGGATGTCTGATTCTGATTTTATAGAGATGGCCAAGGCCGAACTGGAGAAAATCGGAATCATCGACGCCGCCGATGTAGTCGATGCCGTGCGCATCAGGATGCCCAAGGCATATCCGGGATATTTCGGGAGTTACAGTGAGATGCCCACTATACGCAGATTCCTCAGCTCAATCCCCAATCTTTACTGCATAGGCCGCAACGGGCAGCACCGATATAACAATATGGATCACTCCATGCTCACCGCCATGGAAGCTGTGAAGCTTATCCGCAGCGGGAGCACAGACCAGCGGGCGCTGTGGAATGTCAACACCGAACAGGATTATCACGAGTCTGTTTTGAGTGAAGGCCCGGCTGCCAGCAGTGCCGACAGGGATGGCGACACCGACTAATACCGTTTGATGCATTTTACGCCGTTTGAGCGCTGTAGCTACGGATTCAATTAAATTTTTTTAGAAAATATTTTGATTTTTTGTTGGAGATTATAGATAAGTTACATGTTTTTGTCGCGACAATCCAATGACGAACTGCGGATAGAAACTTCTTATCAATTTTTTAATGACCCAATGAAAAAAGAAGTATCAACTCTTTCTGACTTTATCACAAAGTTAGATGCCGAATTTCTCGACGGGAAAGAGGCAATCCAGCTCAACGGAGGCTTTTCGCCTTTATCAGCAGACGGTGTCACCAATGACCGTTGTGAAAACGTAAAATGTCCTGGCTCGAACAACTGTTCTTGCCCACATAATTATGAGAACTAAATGTTCTCATATCCGACACTTTTGTACGCAAAATCCGTCTTAATGGTAAAATATAGCCAGTATAACGTCAGAATTCCCATGTCGGCGAATACTGATGTCCTTTATAATACGGCTTCCGACAAATTCATCGCAATCAGACGCAATACAGAACTGAAGGACATTTCAGAACTTTCAGAATCCTTGACTCAACTGCTGTTGGATAATCAAATGATTGTTCCTGAGGAGCTTGATGAAAGAGGAGAAGTGATAGCACAATGGGAAAAGAGGGTTAAATCTGAAACTGATTTTTTTGGCACAATCACCATAGCCGGACAAAACATCAACGACTACAACCTTAAATGGTGGCGGCAGCACTGCGGTGTGGTGATGCAGGATGGAGTGATATTCTCAGAGTCGATCGGACGGAATATCGCCGTAGGCGACGGCGATGTAGATGTCGGGCGCCTTGAACAGGCCGCCCGGATAGCCAACATTCATTGTAATCGACCGAGGCAAAGTAGTAGAGACGGGCGACCATGCATCGCTCATAGCTCGTCGCGGCGCCTACTACAACCTTGTTCGCAATCAGCTCGAACTGGGTACCTGAGAGAATGCGAGGCTCTACCACAGCTTTCCCCGAAACGCGGGTTGAGCGGGCGAGGGATTAAGGGTGACGGCTGAACAGCTCGCGGAGCAGATCGGGACGATGGAGGCGGTTGAGGGCGGCGGTGATGGAGCGGCGGTATGTGGCGTCGTACCAGAAGAAATATTGACGCTGGGCGAGCTTTTCTTCCGGAGTCACTGGGGTGTAGATTTTTTCAAGCGTATAAGGATGATAGCCGGTGTAATAGATTTCCGTGGCCACGGTCATCGGCGTGGGGGTGAAATCCTGCACCTGTTCGAGATGGAAATCGAGCCGGCGGGTCTTCACGGCCAGTTCGGCCATGTCGATTTCACGGCAGCCGGGGTGCGACGATATGAAATAGGGTATAAGTTGCTGACGGAGATTATAGCGGCGGTTAACGTCGTCGAATACTTTCTTGAACTGATGGAAAAGGTCGAACGACGGTTTGCGCATCACATCGAGCACGCTGTCTTCGGTGTGTTCGGGCGCCACTTTCAGGCGTCCGCTGACGTGCAAGGCAATCAGTTCCTCGTTGTAGCGGCGTGAGGCGGCGTCAATCTCCTTGCGGCCTGTGCGGTGCATCGACAGGTCGTAGCGTACGCCGCTCCCTATGAACGACTTTTTAACGCCGGGCAGAGCGTCGACGGCATGATAGACATCGAGCAGCGGGCGGTGGTCGCTGTTGAGATTGGCGCATGGTTTGGGATGCAGACAACTCGGACGCAGGCATTTGCGACAGATTTCGCGGTCGAAGCCCCCCATAGCGTACATATTTGCCGACGGACCGCCGAGATCGGAGATATACCCCTTGAAGCCCGGCATGGCCACCACCTGTTTAGCCTCCCTGACAATGGATTCGCGGGAACGGGAAGCGATGAATTTGCCCTGATGGGCCGATATGGTGCAGAAAGCGCATCCGCCGAAGCATCCGCGGTGGAGGTTGATCGAGAATCGTATCATGTCGAACGCCGGGATGCGTTTACCAAGATAGCGCGGATGGGGGAGACGGGTGTAGGGGAGATCGAAAGTGCGGTCAATCTCCTCGGTCGTCATAGGTGGGTACATGGGGTTGACGCGCACCACCCGGTTGCTGTCGAGCTGCTGCCAGAGCGTGGCGCCATGGTAGCGGTTGCTCTGCTGCTCGATATGCTTGAAATTGGCGGCCTGCGCCATCTTGTCGCGGCGCACCGTGTCCCAGGAATTTAAAACAATGTGCTCCTCGTCTGAGTCAAGGGTGAGTTCCTTCATCCGGGAGACCGACTCGAACAGCACAGTCTGCGGCACGTCGCGGATTTCGGCAATTGTCTCACCGGCATTCAGACGCCGGGCAATTTCAAGCATCGGCTTTTCCCCCATGCCGTAGACAATCATGTCGACCGGCGCGTCGGCCAGAATCGACGGGCGCAGACGGTCCTGCCAGTAGTCGTAGTGCGACAGGCGCCGCAGCGAGGCCTCGATGCCACCGGCTATAATCGGCGTGTCGGGAAATAGTTTGCGCAGTATTTCGGAGTAGACTATGGTCGGATAGTCGGGACGCATGCCGTGGCGTCCGTCGGGAGTGTAGGCATCGTCGCTGCGTCGGCGTCGGGCCGCGGTGTAGTGATTAACCATGGAATCCATGGCGCCGGCCGAAACTGCGAAGAAAAGCCGCGGGCGGCCAAACTTGCGGAAATCGCGCAGGTCATCCTGCCAGTTGGGTTGCGGCACGATGGCTACACGTAGCCCGGCGGCCTGAAGCGTGCGCCCGATGACTGCGGCGCCGAACGAGGGATGGTCGATATAGGCGTCGCCCGTGAAGATCACCACATCAACTTCATCCCATCCGAACTGCTTCATCTCCTTGACAGAGGTGGGGAGCCAGTCGGTGACGGGGCGGCGGGGATAGTCGATGACCGTGCCGGTGGCAGCATGTGGCTGCTTCTGTTGCGGCTGCTTCTGTTGCGGCTGCTTGAAATTGGGATTATATGATTTACGCTTCTTCTCGGGCATTACTTGGATTGACTGGTGTCAGGCGGGTAGGGAAGCGGCGAGTTTCTCCATTTTCAGAATCTCGTCGCGCAGACGGGCTGCCTCCATGAATTCCATACGTTTTGCGGCCTCCATCATCTCTTTCTTAAGATGTGACACGCTCCGGCGGAGTTCGTCGGCGCTCATATAGGGGATTACCGGATCGGCGGCAATATCGACTGTCGAGGTGTATTCGTTGGCGTACGGCACCACTTTCGCGGCCTGGGCGGCGGCGGTGTGGCCGCGTTTGTCGCGCTGAGGCTTCTCGGGCGAGAGTGCTTCCAGTTCCATACCGACCAATGCACTGCGTGCTTTCACAATGGCCTGCGGAGTGATGCCGTGGGCTTCGTTGTAAGCCAACTGTTTCTCGCGTCGACGGTTGGTCTCGTCGATAGTCAGACGCATGGAGTCGGTGATTTTGTCGGCATACATTATCACTGTGCCGTTGAGATTGCGCGCGGCGCGGCCCACTGTCTGGGTGAGTGAACGGTGCGACCTCAGGAACCCCTCTTTGTCGGCGTCGAGGATGGCTACCAGCGATACTTCCGGGAGATCAAGACCTTCGCGGAGGAGGTTGACGCCTATAAGTACATCGTAGATGCCGGCGCGCAGATCGTCAAGAATCTTGATGCGGTCGAGCGTGTCGACATCCGAGTGGATATAGGCCGTCTTTATATTGAGTTTGAGGAAGTAGTCGTTCAGTTCCTCGGCCATTCGCTTGGTGAGGGTGGTGACCAGCACACGTTCGTTGCGTTCGCGTCTCTGCTCTATTTGCTCGAGCAGATGGTCGATCTGGTGCAACGACGGCTCGACGGTGATCAGCGGGTCGAGTAGTCCGGTGGGTCGGATCACCTGCTCAACCACCACACCCTCGCTCTTCTGCAGTTCATAGTCGGCAGGCGTGGCGCTTACGTATATGGTCTGTCCCGACAGTCGCTCGAATTCCTCGAAGCGGAGCGGGCGGTTGTCGAGAGCCGACTGCAGCCTGAATCCGTAGTCAACGAGATTTTGCTTTCGCGAGAGGTCGCCGCCATACATGGCGCGGATCTGCGGCACCGTCACATGACTTTCGTCGATAATCGTGAGGTAATCCTTGGGGAAATAGTCGAGGAGGCAGAAAGGTCGCATGCCCGGCTCGCGGCCATCGAAATAACGGCTGTAATTCTCGATGCCGGGGCAGTGGCCTATCTCGCGGATCATCTCTATATCGTAGGTGGTGCGCTCGTAGAGTCGCTTGGCTTCAAGCAGCTTGCCCTCCTTGTTGAAGAAGTCGGTCTGCTCGCCCAGATCGAGTTCCATCTGTGCCAGCGCCGATGCCTGTCGTTCCTTTGAGGTGACGAACAGGTTGGCGGGATAGATCTGGAAACGGTCGTGCGATCCGAGGTGGACATTGTCGAGAGGGTGTAGGGTGGTGATGCTCTCTATTTCATCGCCGAAGAACACTACCCGCAGGATGATCTCTTCGTAGGCCAGACGGATGTCGACCGTGTCGCCTTTGACACGGAAGTTGCCGCGGTTAAGTTCGATCTCGTTGCGCGAATAGAGCGATTCGGCCAGTCGGCGCAAAAAGGCGTTGCGCGATATGCGCATCCCTTCGTGGATTTCGATGACGTTAGAGTCGAAATCCTCGGGGTTGCCCATACCGAATAGGCATGATACGGAACTGATAACCACCACGTCGCGACGTCCGGAAAGGAGTGCCGACACGGTGGCCAGACGCAGTTTCTCGATCTCGTCGTTGATGGCGAGGTCTTTTTCGATATATTTGTCGACGGTCGGGATATATGCTTCGGGCTGATAGTAGTCGTAATATGACACGAAATACTGCACCGAGTTCTCGGGAAAAAACTGTTTGAACTCGCTGTAGAGCTGTGCGGCCAGAGTCTTGTTGTGACTGAGAATAAGGGTGGGGCGCTTCACCTGCTGGATCACATTGGCCATGGTGAAAGTTTTGCCTGAGCCTGTGACTCCGAGAAGCACCTGGGCGGGCATACCCTCGTTGACCCCCTTGACAAGTTGGTCAATGGCTTCGGGCTGATCGCCTGTGGGTTTATATTCCGATGTCAGTTTGAAATTCATAAGCGGCAAGGAGAGAAGAGGAAGTTTTTAGGTCAGCGCAGACGGTCGGCTGCGCGCAGCAGTTTCTCGTCGTGAACGATGCCTCGGTAGGCAAGGATGGAGAATATAATGGCGCCGAGCAGGAGCAGCATAGAGCCGAGCCATTCGATTTCGGCATTGATGCTGCTGCTGACATGGTAGACCATGAATGCGGCGCAGCAACCGAGCACCGCCATGAGAATGATTCCTATAATGGTCATGCGTTTCTGCTTGCGGGTGTCCTTGAATGAAAAGATGTTGACAATTACCAGCAGAGCCGTGACAATGCCCACGGCAAGGAGCGCCCAGTTGTCGCTGAGCTGAATCAGCGTGGCCGAATCGGAAGTTGCGTCGAGAGCGGTCATCGACAGGGATGCCACGGGGAGAAAACAGAACAGAAGCGTGCACACGGCTGCCACAAGCAGCCATACCGATTGAATGCGTTGTAAAACCATACTTATAAGTAACTGTTCAAAGATTATGCCAGAATGCAGGCATAAATGATTATGTGGAGTGCTTTATAGCAAGTCCGACTGCAAATATACGAATTTTTGCCGAAATCCTCACCATATTTACATTTATGTAAATCTTTATTAGTAACTTTGAGTCGTCTTTATACGTGCAAAGATTTTTGAGTGAAGTAAAACAATGAAGAAAGATAATTCAACAGTGGGTAACGGGTCGGCGGTTCGTTATGGGATGTTAATGCCGTTGGCTTTTATGATAGCGTCGGTGATTACTTGTTGCTTGTCATATTCAAATGCCAGACAAAACATCGCTAACGATCTTAATGATGCGATGTTCGCGTTGGCTGATGAGAACAGTGAGCTTTGGACTCGCCCCGACACCGTGGCGGCCATACGGCAAATGTATGAAACTACCCACAAACCGCTGATTTATCATGCGTCAGATGTCAATTTCAGAATCGCGTCTCTGAAGGACGATGCTTACTTCACACTCGCTTTGGTAGAAAAAAAGAATTCGTTTCATAAAATCGGTGGAAACAAAATTGCATCTGACTCCATCATGCTCATGCCGCGACACTCTGCCGACGGGATTGCAATACAGGTTCAGGGTTTTGCCGACTGTTCCATGGCATCGGTGTTCAGCGCCTCGGATCAGACATTGCCAGGTATCCTCCTTACTCTGTCTTTTCTCTCAATGGCCGGAATATTTGTTTGGAAAAGAAGGGAATCCGAGGTTGTCGAAACCGAACTGATTGCCCTCCCGGCAACGCCATCGCTTGCCGGCGTCAAGCTCACCCCGATGCAGCGGCGCTTCGCTCAGATGCTTCTCGAGGCTCCCGACATGAAAGTCGATAAAAGGGTATTGTGCGAGACTCTCTGGGATAATAAAAGCAATGCGGAGGAATCGCTTTACACCCTTGTCAGGCGCACTAAGAATGCTCTTGCCGAGGTCAATATGGAGATTGTGTGCAATCGGGGGGATTCTTACGAACTTCGTATAAATCGTTGACATACAGTATTGTCAGAATTTGTCAGATAAAAGTCAGACAAATTTTAAAGCCCGAACGCGGCGTTTTAACTTGCTTTGCAGAAAAATTCGCAAAGCATGAAAACTAAAATTACATTGTCAATTCTTACCCTCCTACTCATTGCAGGGAGCGGTCACGCGCAGAACGTTGAGGCAACCGACAGCCTGACGCGCGAACTTCAGGAAGTCGTGGTCACGGCGAAGCAACCTGCCACCAAACTTGTCGGCTCGACACTCGTATCAACCATCCCAGGCTCGAATCTTGCCGACCTTGGCAATGCTCTCGACGTGCTGGCTCAGTTGCCTATGATAAAGGTTGAGGACAATGCTGTCAGCGTCATCGGCAAGAGCAATATCGAAATCTATATCGACGGGCGACCCATGCGCGACGGGCAGGAGCTTCAGCAGTTACTTTCTTCCAATCTGAAGAAAGTGGAATTGCTCATGGTGCCGGGAGCCGCTTATGCCAGTACAACAGGGGCGGTGCTTAAAATCACGACACGACGCAACTTTGTGCAAGGGCTGACGTTCACCGACCAGTTCCAGCTTCAACGTAGCCGTAAATGGTCGGTTATGGATTACCTCAGCCTAAGTTACCGGGCAGGCAACTGGGAGTTCTTCGCCAACGGAACAGTAAATCGCAATAATTCGCTCGCGAAAGGAGTTACAACCAATACTCTCGTTTACAACGGCAAGGAAACGACTGTCGGCAGCTCTCAGCATAATTCATACCCTACGACTACAGGCATTGTAAAGGCCGGATTCAATTATGCCACCGGCCCCCAATCGTTTGGCGCATACTACCGTTACAATCCTGAGCGCGGCGATTTCAACAACACCGGCAGCGAATGGCTTGACGGCAATCCTGCAATTAGCCGGAAGATTGACAAGCATATCCGGTCGCACAGTCACCTCGCTTCCCTCTACTATGAGAACACTTTTGCCGATAGGTATCTCCTTCACCTCGACGGAGATTTCCGTCGGTCAAACGAGAGCAATTCCGTCGCTACCACCTATTCCGAATCCACCAATCCGGCAGTGAACTCGACCGATAAACGCACATCGACCCTTTGGGCCGGGAAGCTGTATCTGAATTTCCCACTGTGGAAAGGGGAATTCACAGTCGGAACGCAGGACAGCTATACGCATACCACTCTCGATTACCGTATGCTCAACAATGCCGTCAGTGAATACATCACTTCATCGTTGACCGATGCACGCCAGACTTCCGCTGCTCTGTTTGCTTCCTGGGCGCGTATGTTCGGCCGGTTCTCCCTTTCGGCGGGGGCAAGATATGAGTATGTCGATTATGATTTCAAGGTCAACGGCAAACGCGATGATGATGTAAGCCGCCGCGACCATCTGTTGACGCCCGACCTGTCGCTCGGCTATTCGTTCAACGAAGAATCGCAGATAAGCCTCAGCTACAAGATAGCAACCGTGAAGCCTCCATATTCTCAGCTTACCGGTTCGCTCAGTTACACAGGCTTGCACGAAATTGAGGGCGGCAATCCCGGATTGCACGACGAGAAGATGCACGATATGCAACTGTTCGGTATGTGGAAAGGCTTTATGTTACAGGCAGATCACACACGAGCTCTCGACACTTATGCCTTTGTCAAGCAACTATATCCCGCTGATAATCTTCAGTTGCTTATGCACCCGGTAAATATCGATGTTTCGGCATTGAACCTCTACCTTGTCTGGAGTCAACCCATACGCCGGTGGACGCCCAATGTAACCCTCGGCATGTATCGCCAATGGCTCAATCTTTACGGAACGAGCTATAACAAGCCTATTTTCTCGTATTACCTCGACAACACATTCTCCTTGCCGAAAGGGTGGACGATTACAGCCAACATCAGCGGCAGTTCGCAGGGCGATATACACACCAACCGCTTCGGTGCTTCATGGTTCACCATGGACGCATCGGTGGGCAAGACGTTCCTCAACAAGTCGCTGACAGTCAAACTCTCTGCAACCGATATATTCAATACAGCCAACAACGACTGGACCATGAACACCTACGGCGTATTCGTTGATAAACGCCAAAGCTATGACCGCCGGGGAATCGCGCTCAATATCATCTACAACTTCCAGCCGCGCAAGAGCAAATACAAAGGCGCCTCGGCTGCCGAAGCGGAAATGAAAAGATTATAGCCTGAAGATAAAAACAGGAGCAAAATATCACTTAATCGAATTTTATCAGGAAAAAATGGCGGTGTGTCGAAAATTTTTACTAATTTTGAGCCGCAATCAGTTTATTGGCTGTCTCCCCTTGGCGGGGGAAGTCATCTGATGCCCCTGTAGGTATAATTAACTGCGGCAAAGCCATCGCAAGGCATTGCCGGGTATTCTTTTTAAATAGATTCATCAATGCACGACAGATTATTTATATTCGACACCACGCTTCGCGACGGAGAGCAGGTGCCCGGATGTCAGCTTAATACAGTAGAAAAAATCGAAGTTGCACGTGCTCTTGAAAGCCTCGGTGTCGACGTTATTGAAGCCGGATTCCCCGTTTCGAGTCCCGGTGATTTCAATTCCGTGGTCGAGATTTCAAAGGCTGTGACCTGGCCCACTATCTGCGCGCTGACACGTGCCGTTGAAAATGATATAAAGGTAGCCGCCGAGGCTCTTAAATATGCCAAACACCCCCGCATCCACACCGGTATCGGCACTTCCGACCAGCACATCAGATACAAGTTCAATTCCACGCGTGAAGAGATTATCGAGCGCGCAGTGCGTGCCGTGGCTTACGCAAAGAAGTATGTTGAGGATGTGCAGTTCTACGCCGAGGATGCAGGCCGCACCGACAACGAGTATCTTGCCCGTGTGGTCGAAGCTGTGATCAAGGCCGGCGCCACGGTCATCAATATTCCCGACACTACCGGATATTGCCTGCCCGAGCAGTTCGGCGCGAAAATCAAATATCTGATGGAGCATGTCGACGGCATCCACAATGTGGTTATCGCCACCCACTGCCACAACGACCTGGGCATGGCCACCGCCAACACCGTCAACGGCATCCTCAACGGTGCCCGTCAGGCCGAAGTTACCATCAACGGTATCGGGGAGCGTGCCGGCAACACTTCGCTCGAAGAGGTGGTGATGACATTCCGCTCGCACCATGAGCTGAACATCGACACCAACATCAACACCACTAAAATCACAGGCATCAGCCGCATGGTGTCAAGTCTGATGAACATGCCTGTGCAGCCCAACAAGGCCATCGTAGGGCGAAACGCCTTCGCCCATTCTTCGGGCATCCACCAGGACGGTGTGCTCAAAAACCGTGAGAGCTACGAGATCATTGACCCCAAGGATGTAGGTCTCGACGAAAACTCGATTGTGCTGACTGCCCGTTCGGGCCGCGCGGCGCTCAAACACCGTCTGCATGTGCTCGGCTGCGAACTCACCAATGAGCAGCTCGACAAGGCTTACGAAGCATTCCTGAAACTTGCCGACCGAAAGAAGGAGATCAACGACGATGATGTGCTCATGCTTGCCGGACAGCACAGCAAGGCATCCTCGCGTATCAAACTCGATTTCCTGCAGGTTACTGCCGGTGTGGGTGTACACTCCGTTGCAAGCATCGGGCTTGACATTGCCGGCGAGAAGTTCGAGGCATGCGCGTCGGGCAACGGTCCGGTCGATGCCGCCATCAACGCTCTGAAGAATATCATCCACCGCAAGATGGTGCTCAGCGAATTCCTTATCCAGGCTATCAACCGGGGCAGCAACGACGTGGGCAAAGTGCATATGACTGTGGAACATGAAGGGGAATCCTATCATGGTTTCTCGGCCAACACCGACATTGTCGCCGCTTCGGTAGAGGCATATCTCGACGCCATCAACAAGTTTGTCCGCTGAGCCTCGGGCATTCAACCAAGTCAGTCATCACATATCTCTATGTCAAAGACTCTTTTCGACAAAATATGGGACGCTCATGTGGTAAACCACATTGAAAACGGTCCCGACCAGCTCTATATCGACCGTCATTATTGCCACGAGGTGACAAGTCCTCAGGCTTTCGAGGGTCTGCGCCGCCGCGGATTGAAAGTGATGCGCCCCGAGCGCACATACTGTTCGCCCGACCACAATATCCCCACCCACGATCAGGATAAACCCATTCAGGATCCGGTATCGGCCAATCAGGTGAAAACGCTGCTCGACAACGCCCGCGAGTTCGGCCTCGAGCTTTTCGGTCTCTGCCACCCCAAAAACGGCATCATACATGTAATAGGTCCGGAAAACGGCCTTACCCTTCCGGGGCAGACACTGGTGTGCGGCGACTCACACACCTCAACCCACGGCGCTCTCGGCGCAGTGGCTTTCGGTGTCGGCACCAGCGAGGTTGAAATGGTGCTGGCTTCGCAGTGTATCATCCAGCCCAAACCCAAGAAGATGCGCATCACCGTTGACGGCCGTCTCGGCCACGGTGTCACTGCCAAAGACCTGGCATTGTACATCATTGCGAAAATGACCACCGGCGGTGCCACAGGTTATTTCGTGGAGTATGCCGGCGAGGCTGTGCGCTCGCTCTCCATGGAGGGACGTCTGACTCTGTGCAACCTCTCGATTGAGATGGGTGCGCGCGGAGGCATGGTCGCACCCGACGAGACCACTTTTGAATATATCAAAGGACGTGAATATGCTCCCAAGGGAGAGGAATGGGAGAAAGCGCTGGCACACTGGCGCACACTCTACAGCGATCCCGACGCTGTTTTTGACCGCGAAGTGCATTTCGATGCCGCCGACATAGAGCCGCGTATCACTTTCGGCACTAACCCCGGCATGGGCATCGGCATCACCGAGGCTGTGCCCGAAGCACCCGCCGACCCTCAGGCGCGCGGCTCATTTGAGAAAGCACTTGACTATATGGCTTTCGAGAGCGGCAAGACACTCCTCGGCACCCCGGTGGATTATGTGTTTCTCGGTTCCTGTACCAATGGCCGCATCGAAGATTTCCGTGCTTTCGCCGAATTTGTCAAAGGGAAGAAAAAAGCATCAGGCGTCACCGCCTGGCTCGTTCCCGGCTCATGGGCCGTGGCCCGTCAGATCGAGGCAGAGGGTCTCGACAAGGTTCTTGCTGAAGCAGGTTTCGAACTTCGTCAGCCCGGTTGCTCGGCATGTCTGGCAATGAACGATGATAAGATACCTGCCGGACGACTCGCCGTGTCGACATCCAACCGCAACTTCGAGGGCCGTCAGGGTCCCGGTTCGCGCACCATTCTGGCAGGCCCGCTTGTGGCTGCTGCCGCCGCCGTCACCGGCGTCATCTCCGACCCTCGCGAAATGATGTAAACCTCTATCCGACAATGAAAGAAAAGTTTTCCACAATAATATCGAGCTGTGTGCCGATGCCGATTGAGAATATCGACACCGACCAGATTATTCCCGCCAGATTTCTGAAAGCTACATCCCGCGAGGGGTTCGGCGACAATCTTTTCCGGGACTGGCGTTTCGACAAGGATGGCAACCGCATAGAATCGTGTGTGCTCAATGATCCGAAATATTCGGGTTGCGTGCTCGTGGCCGGCAAAAATTTCGGCTCGGGATCTTCCCGCGAACATGCCGCCTGGGCTATTCACGACTATGGTTTCAGAGTGGTAATCTCGAGCTTTTTCGCCGATATCCACAAGCAGAACGAACTTAACTGCTTTGTGCTCCCCGTGACGGTGTCGGAGGAATTCCTGGCCGAGCTGTTTGCATCGATCGATGCCGACCCCCGCGCACAGGTGAAGGTGGATCTGCCCTCGCAGACAGTGACTAATCTTGCCACAGGCCGCACCGAAACTTTCGACATCAACCCGTATAAGAAACTATGTCTCTCCCAGGGACTCGACGATGTGGAGTATCTCCTCTCCAAAAAGCCTGAAATCGAGCAATTTGAGGCTTCCCGCGAATTCTAAACTTCCCGCGAATTCTTAACGATACCTATATAATATGGATTTCAAAATTGCAGTGCTCCCCGGCGACGGCATCGGTCCCGAGATTTCTCGGGTGGGTGTAGACGTTATGGCTGAGGTGTGCGAAAAATTCGGACATAAAGTCGAGTTCCGCAACGCTCTTGTGGGCGCATCGGCTATCGACGCCGTGGGCGATCCATTCCCTCAGGATACTTTCGACACATGTCTGTGGGCCGATGCCGTGCTTTTCTCGGCAGTAGGCGACCCCAAGTTCGACAATAATCCCAACGCAAAGGTACGTCCCGAGCAGGGACTTCTCGCCATGCGCAAGAAGCTCGGCCTTTTTGCCAATATCCGCCCGGTAGAGACATTCGACTGCCTGCTCCATCTATCTCCCCTGCGTAAGGAAATTGTGGAGGGAGCCGATTTTGTCTGCATCCGCGAACTCACGGGCGGTATGTACTTCGGCGAAAAGAAAGAGGGCGACGATTACGCTTACGACACCAATGCTTATTCCCGTCAGGAGGTTGAGCGCATACTGCGAGTGGCATATGACTACGCCATGCGCCGTCGCAAGCATCTCACCGTTGTCGACAAGGCCAATGTGCTCGCGTCTTCCCGTCTCTGGCGCAAGGTCGCTCAGGAAATCATGAAGGAGTATCCCGAGGTGGAAACAGATTTCATGTATGTCGACAATGCCGCCATGCGCATGATCCAGGATCCCCGCTTCTTCGATGTGATGGTTACAGAAAATACATTCGGCGATATCCTCACCGACGAAGGCTCTGTAATATCCGGTTCAATGGGCCTGCTCCCGTCGGCGTCGACCGGCGAGAAAACACCTGTCTTCGAACCGATCCACGGTTCCTGGCCTCAGGCCAAAGGGCAGAACATCGCCAACCCTCTTGCCCAGGTGCTGTCAGTGGCCATGCTCTTTGAATATTTCAACCTCATGAAGGAGGGCAAACTGGTCCGCGAAGCCGTAGCTGCCTCCCTTTCAGCCAATGTGCGCACACCGGAAATACAGGTGCCCGGCGGCGCCCGCTACGGCACCAAAGAAGTAGGCGCCTGGCTTGTGGACTATATCCGCAAAAACTGACATACGGTGCCGACCAAACGAAACACAATAATCGCGATTGCCAAAGGCATCGCGATTATTTTAGTTGTTGCGGGTCACGCCGAAGGTCCGGAGTGGCTCACCAACTTTATCTACGAATTCCACATGCCGCTGTTCTTTATGGCGGCAGGTTTTTTCTTCAACCGGAAATATCTGTCTGATCCGTGGCCTTTTATCGCCCGGCGTTTCAAAGGGTTGTATCTGCCTTTTCTGAGATGGTCGGTGCTGTTTCTGCTGCTCCATAACGTATGGTTTCATATCGGTGTGCTGAACGAGACCTACGGAAACTGGACCGGAGGTGTCACACACCCCTACACATTGAAACAGGGGGTAGGACGTCTGTTGACCATTGTGACTCAGATGGCGGGCTACGATGAATTCATAGCCGGTGCTTTCTGGTTTTTCCGCGGGTTGCTGGTGGCGAGCATAGTGTTTCTGCTGCTTTACAAGCTGGTGGATTCGCATACACGTCTGAAACCGATGGCAGGTGTGGGGGCGGTGTGTCTGCTCATACTTGCGATACTGGCTGTCAGGATTAATTTCCATCTGAAAATCAACGCTCTGGCGGGAGGTGGCTGGCGCGACATGTGGGGAGTGTTTTTCTTTGGCGCCGGGTATCTTTTCCAACAGTTCGGACAGCAGGCTGGTCGCCGCCGGTGGGTCGCTCTCCTATGCATGGTGTTCCTTTGCTGGGGTGCCACACAGCATTTTTGCGGAATGTATAACGGCGGAAAATTTCTTGATCTGCTTACACTCCCGCTGACCGGTATCGGCGGTTTTCTTCTGGTGTATTACATTTCAAGCCGGATAGACAGCCGCGAGGGACGTCTGCGCGACGCGCTGATATATCTTGGCGAGAACACTCTTTATATATTCATACTGCATATCCTGGCATACAAGCCGGTGAGCCTGCTTAAAATCGCATGGTACGGTCTGGATCCGCAGCAGATGGGCTGCCACATGGTGATACACGACATGCGCCCCGACTGGTTCTGGATTCCGTATACCATAGCCGGGGTGCTGTTGCCGGTGTGTGCGCTCGAACTGGCGCGCCTGATGCGCCGGTCAGGAAAGCGAATACATCAGCGAATCCGTGATAAGAGGAATGAGGCCGGCGCTGATGCCGAGGCGTATGAGAGCGGGAGTATCGGCTTTCATATCGGAGAGAAAACTCTCGATTGAGGCTTTGGACACAGTGCCGTCGGATGCCGAGCTTCCGTCGGGACGAGGCCGGGAGAGAATGCTCAGACGATAGAAGTTTGATGCCTCCTCGAAGTGTCCGGTGACAAGATTGAGATGTCCGAGATTGAGATAATCCTCGGGCTGAGGATCGAAATCCGTTATGATTTTCTCGTAGTAGCGACGGCTCTGGTCAAACTGCCGGTCCATGAGCAGGCTCCATGCCAGCGGCCTGAGTGCTTTTCCCGATTTCTCGTCGAGGTAGAAAGCTTTGTAGAAAGCCTTGACAGCCTCGGGATAATGACCCAAGGCAAGATGCGCACGTCCCATGGCAAGCGCGTTGGATGGTTTGTCGGGACGCAGTTCCTCAAGTCGTTCGTATGCCACAAGTGCCGACGAATATTCGCCAAGCATGGCGTAACAGCGTGCCAGACGTGCGATGGTCCATGCACTGCGGTTGTCGAGCATGTCGGCTTTCTCGAAATAATCAAGGGCGCCACGTGTGTCGCCCGTTTTCATAAGCGCATGACCCATTTTCTGGTAAATCTGTGCCGACGGACCGCCCAATTCCTCAACGATGCGGAAAACTTCCACGGCCTCGGTCATGTAGCCGTGCGAGAAATAGAATTCGGCAATGACCGACAGCACTTCGGGATCGCGCACATCGTCGCTTAGGGCCGGCACAGTGGCCAGATTCAGGGGCGCAGAGAAAGGGTTGGGAAATTCCCCCTTGCGACGGAAAAGGCGGAAGAAACGATAGAGATTCTGCACCTGACGGCGGATCGTCTCGCGCCGGTTGTCGGTGGAGAGATCGAGCGTGGCGGCTTTCATCTCGTTGAACTGATCGGCCTGCTGATTGATCTGTCGGAGAACAAGGTCGCGCTGCGATGCGGGAACGCTGCCGAGCGAAAGCAGCAGGGAATATTTATCGCTGTCGCACAGGAATTTTAGATCTTCAAATGTCTCGGCTAATTTTCTGAGACCTGTGCGCCCCGGAATATCGGCAAATTCGCTCCGCTCGCAATGGAAGGGAAGAAACCAGTTGGAAATCTCGTTGAAAAAGGGAAATTGTTTCAGATGGGCAAAAGTGGCCATCATCACGTCGCCACCCTCCTCCTGAATCTCGCTCATCTCTTTGAGCCGGTCGGCGATACCCGATTTCTCGAGCATTTCGTGCCATTCGGGGTTCTCCTCCATCTCTTCGGGCGTAAGGGCGTTAAGCTCGGATGGTGAAAATTTCCGTTCTATCTCAGGTTTCAGCTTCATCATGCCGGGCACAATCTCGTCGCGGATTTTAGCCGAGATGCGCTCGGTGTCGCGAGTGCGGGTCAGCTCCATATATGCGGCACGCAAATCTGCCTTCCATTGCGGCAGTTCGCGCACGGCTGCGAGCCGGTCGGCCATACGTGAGGGCAACCGGCGCCGGCGCCAGCGATGCAGCAGTATCAGCAGACCGATTAGAGCCACGGCCGACACTTCTCCGCTGCCGTTGGTGTAAAGGTCGCAGAGCAGTTCCATGCGCCGCGGATCGAAAAATTCCAGTCCCCCCATCAGCAGCGCCCAACTGAGCAGCGCGGTGACGTGTTGAGGCAGATATTGCTGAGATATGGCGTCGGAGAGCGCTTCTGCATCGGCGCGCGAAAACGGAAAGGTCACCCAGACAAGGGCAAACAGTTTGCGTTCAAGCGATTCGCGGAACGTGGCAGCCGACATATACGTGTTTGTGTGCGCGCCCGAGGCGGCAATGTCGAGAAGCGATCCTGCCGAACATTCGCGACGATATGCCGCAAGCGTGGCAGCAATCGTTTCGGATGGCTGTCCTTGCTGGTAGCGGAGCGTATTATAATATAATGTGGAGGTGTCGCGAGATTCGTTATTGCGTTCAAGAAGGTCAGTGACGGTGAGTATGGTCTCTCCGATGTCGGCGGTCATGGCATCACGCGCCGGATCTTCCGCGCCCGAAACAGCATATGACAGCAACCGGCGGTATGATTCCTCGGCATTAAGCAGGCGGTCGGATGCCTCCCATGCCATCTGCCCTTCCGACAGCGACCGTGTGAGCTGGAAAGCCTGTCGCAGACGGCCGAGTTCCACGCAGTTATATATTTTTTGCTTTATTTCAGAGAAGATTTCTTTTTTCATCCTGTGGGGGGTGATTGTAAAGTCGCTGGTACTTAGGTTTGCAAATATAACAATCATCAGAGCAAACATCTTGCCAAAATTATATAAAAAAGCCACAGGCTGCCGGAAAAATTTTTAGAAAAATTATTGCAGAATTCAATCGGAATTTGTTATATTTGCAGTGGAGACAGTTAAAAACAGCGAAACTGCTTAAAAACTGTTTTTTAAATCTGCTATAAAACACAAATATTACAGCAAGAACCTTAAGTGAACCCTAATTAATATTTTACCATGGATATTAATAAAATCATGAACGCCCTGGAAGCCAAGCATCCGGGCGAGAAGGAATATCTCCAGGCTGTCCGCGAGGTGCTCCTCTCAGTAGTCGATGTCTATAACCAGCACCCTGAATTCGAGCGCAATAAAATCATCGAGCGCATGGTCGAACCTGACAAGATCGTCACTTTCCGTGTGACATGGATCGACGACAAAGGCGAGGTGCAGAACAACATAGGCTATCGCGTGCAGTTCAACAATGCCATCGGTCCCTACAAGGGCGGTATCCGTTTCCATGCTTCCGTCAATCTCTCGATTCTGAAATTCCTCGGTTTCGAGCAGACTTTCAAGAATGCCCTGACCACACTCCCCATGGGTGGTGCCAAGGGTGGCAGCGATTTCTCGCCCCGCGGCAAGAGCGACCGCGAAATCATGCGTTTCTGCCAGGCCTTCATCTTGGGACTGTGGAAAAATCTCGGTCCCGACCGCGACGTGCCCGCCGGCGATATCGGTGTAGGCGGCCGTGAGGTTGGATATATGTACGGCATGTACAAGAAACTTGTCGACGAACACACCGGCACATTCACCGGCAAAGGTTTTGACTTCGGCGGCTCGCGTCTGCGTCCCGAAGCCACCGGTTTCGGCGCCCTCTACTTCGTGCAGAACATGCTCGCACTGAAAAATGAAGACCTGAAGGGCAAGACAGTGGCCATTTCGGGCTTCGGCAACGTGGCCTGGGGTGCGGCCTCGAAGGCTACCGAGTTAGGCGCCAAGGTGGTGACTATCTCAGGTCCCGACGGCTATGTCTACGATCCCGACGGCATCAGCGGCGAAAAGATCGATTATATGCTCGAACTCCGCGCATCAGGCAATGACATCGTCGCTCCCTATGTTGAAAAATTCCCCGGCGCCACTTTCTATGAAGGTCGCCGTCCCTGGGAACGCAAAGTCGACATCTGCCTTCCCTGCGCCACTCAGAATGAGGTCAGCGGCGAGGATGCCCGTCAGATTGTTGCCAACGGCGTGAAACTCGTGGCCGAAGTCTCCAACATGGGCTGTACCCCCGAAGCGATCGACTGCTTCATCGAAAACCGCATCAATTACGCTCCCGGCAAGGCTGTCAACGCCGGCGGTGTCGCCTGCTCAGGTCTGGAAATGACCCAGGATGCCGAGCATCTGCAGTGGACCGCTGCCGAAGTCGACGCCAAACTCCATCAGATCATGGCTGAGATTCACGCGCAGTGCCAGCAGTATGGCATGCAGCCCGACGGCTATCTCAACTACATGAAGGGCGCCAATATCGCCGGTTTCATGAAGGTGGCCAACGCCATGATGCAGCAGGGAGTAATCTGATCTGTAAATAGCTTACCGGATATTTCATTTACTGATTCTTACATCTTGTCAAAGTGATATAACTTGAAATGACAGCCGCGCCGGTTTCGATGATGAAACCGACGCGGCTATTTGTTTTTGCAGAGATAATTGTGTAACTTTGTCATCGATACTGTCGATTAAAATCACATTCCTTACACTTAAACAAGTTGGACTCTAAACAATTCCTCGGCATACTGGCCAGGCGCCTCCAGATTGAGGAAGCCACCGCGCAGCAGCTCCTCGGCGGTTTTATTGCCGTGATAGAGGAGGAGTGCCGCAACCTCAACCGTGTGGCACTGCCTATGCTCGGTTCTTTTCAGGGCGTTAAACGCGAAGAAAAAGTGGTGCGTGACCTTTCGTCGGGTCGCAATCTGCTGCTGCCTCCTGCAATAGAGATAGAATTCGTTCCGGGTGGGCGACTCAAAAATGGCATTGCGGAGGGGCCTGAAAAATGACCAGAAGAATCATAACCACTAACGACATTGCCGCGCTGATGCAGAAGCGTGTGCAATGCGGCGACAAGATCGCGGGAAGTTTCCTTCATGAACTTTCTCAGGTTGTAGCCCTGGCGCTGGCCACCGACGGCTATCTTAATATTGACGGTCTGGGCGTGTTCCGTGCCACCACCGATGTTGATGGCAAGCCCAATGTGGAGTTTGCGCCAGCAGAATCGCTCGCAACGTCGGTCAACGCACAGTTCTCGATCTTTGAGCCGGTTGAACTGGCCGATGATGTCACGGAAAAGACTCTTGAAGAGGCGCCGGTGCCCGAGCCTGTATCCATGCCCCAGCCGGAAATTGCAGCTGAAAAAGTTGATAAAGAAGAACCGGAGACGGAACAGAAACCGGAGCCGGAACCGGAGCCGGAGCCGGAACCGGAGCCGGAACCGGAATCTGAACCTGAACATGAGTTTGAGCCGGAACAGAAGCCGGAGCAGAAACCTGAGGTTCAACCGACCGCGAAAAAGCTCCCGACGGTCAATGAGGCTCTCGGCGCACGCACAATCAGAATAGAGATACCTCCCACAATCAAATTTGAGACTCCGGCCGATCCGCTTCCGGTGCGGGTGGAGCAACGCGAGCCTATGCCTGTGCGGGTGGAGCACGATCAGCCTGCACCGTCTGTTGCGGAAGGCCACTCCAATCTCACGCTCATTTTCGCCGCCGTAGCAGCGCTGCTGCTTGGCGTGATTATTGGTCTTACGGTTGGCTATGGCCTTTGGCACACCCCTTCTGTATCTGAAATCCCGGGCGCAATGAATACCGTGGGAGCAGATCAAACTGCAGCGGCAGCAGACAACGCCACAGCCGCTGATACTGTGGAGATTGTTACTATCGACGCCGAAAAGGTAGAGGTGAATGCCGCAACCGCCGATTCTATCGCAGCCGCCCGTGAGGCTGCCCTTAGAGTCTCATCAACTGCCGTTGTTACCGACACGGTGCGTGCCGGTAATTTCCTCACAAAGATGGCTCGCCGCCATTATGGCGATTCAAAATTCTGGATATACATTTATCTGGAGAACAAGGATAAAATCGCCGACCCCGACAACCTTCCCGACGGACTTGTGGTGACTGTGCCCCCGGCTGCAAAATATGGCATCGATGCATCCGACAAGGAATCCGTGCGCAAGGCCGAACAGCTCGCGTGGACCACATCCCAACCTTAAATCGAAGTTAGGTATTAACGGCCTGCGCAGCAAAAAAATTAAAAATGATTAAATCTTAAAAATGATAAACACTCCATAGATAATTTTAACACATCATTTTAACGATTGAATCATTTATTCTTTACTTTTGCGGTGTTATAGCATTAAATGAATATCTAAAAACACAACTATAAATACTTATGAGTGATACGGTAAATATCAGAGAGCTCAACGACCTCGTGGCCAGCAAAAACAGTTTTGTAAGCCTCGTGACGCAGGGAATGGACCAGACCATCGTGGGTCAGAAACATCTTGTGGAGTCGCTTCTCATTGCTCTGCTGTCTAATGGCCACGTGCTCCTCGAAGGTGTTCCCGGTCTTGCCAAGACCCTCGCTATCAAAACTCTCGCACAGCTTATCGACGCCAAGTACAGCCGCATACAGTTTACCCCCGACCTTCTTCCCGCCGACGTTTCCGGCACCATGGTCTACAGTGTCAAGAACGAGCAGTTCCAGGTGAAGAAAGGCCCCATATTTGCCAACTTCGTCCTCGCCGACGAAATCAACCGTGCTCCCGCCAAGGTGCAGGCCGCTCTGCTCGAAGCCATGCAGGAGCGTCAGGTCACCATCGGCGACCACACATTCCCCCTCGACGAGCCTTTCCTGGTGATGGCTACCCAGAACCCTATTGAGCAGGAGGGCACATATCCTCTGCCCGAAGCTCAGGTCGACCGTTTCCTGCTTAAGGTGGTCATCGGTTATCCCACCCGCGAAGAGGAGAAACTCATCATCCGCCAGAATCTTTCCAACAAGCGCCCCGCCATCCGTCCGGTTCTCGACCCCAAGGAGGTTGTCGAAGCACAGAAAGTACTGGAACAGATATATATCGACGAAAAAATCGAACGCTACATCGTCGACATCGTGTTTGCAACCCGTTTCCCCGATCAGTGCGGTCTTCCCGAACTTAAGAGCATCATTGCCTTCGGCGCATCGCCCCGTGCTTCCATCTCGCTTGCCAAAGCTGCCAAGAGCTACGCTTTCCTGCGTCAGCGCGGATATGTGATTCCCGAAGATGTGCGTGCCGTCTGCCACGACGTGATGCGTCACCGCATCGGTCTCACTTACGAGGCAGAGGCCAACAACATCACAGCCGACGAAATCATTTCCGAAATCCTCGACAAGGTTATCGTTCCCTGATGAATATGGATGCCAACGAACTCCTGAAAAAAGTCAGGCGCATAGAAATCAAGACGCGCGGACTTTCGCAGAATATTTTTGCCGGCGAATATCATTCGGCGTTCAAGGGGCGTGGCATGACGTTTTCAGAGGTTCGCGAATATCAGTATGGCGACGACATCCGCGACATCGACTGGAATGTCACCGCCCGTCATAACCGCCCTTACGTGAAAATCTACGAGGAGGAACGTGAACTCACCGTGATGCTTCTTGTCGACGTGAGCGGTTCGCGCCTGTTCGGCGCGGTAGGGGAGGAGAAGCGCGAGATGATAGCCGAAATTGCCGCCACCATGGCGTTCTCGGCCATTCAGAACAACGATAAAGTGGGTGTGATTTTCTTCTCCGACAAGATAGAAAAATTCATCCCGCCGAAAAAAGGGAAGAAACATATCCTTTTCATTATCCGCGAGCTGATTGACTTCACTCCCTCGCACCGCGGCACCGACATTTACATGGTGCTCCGCTATTTTACGGATGCACTGAAAAAGCGCTGCACCACCTTTGTGATTTCCGACTTTATAGATGAGAAGGATTATCACAAGGCTCTATCGATAGCCGCCAACAAACACGATGTCTACGGCGTGCAGGTCTATGACAAGCGCGATGCACAGATTCCCGATGTGGGTCTTGTGCGTGTGCAGGACCTCGAGACCGATGCACAGCAATGGGTTGACACATCGTCTAAAAAGGTGCGCAACCTGTTTGGCCGGTGGTGGTACGAACGTCAGCAGGTGATGTCGGACACATTCAAGCGCTGTCGGGTGAATTCATGCTCGGTAGCTACCGATGAAGACTATGTGAGCGCCCTTATGGGTCTTTTTCGTAAACGTGTCTGATTTTCCACCCTCAAAGAATCACTCTTTTCAATTCCGAAAACCGATTGTTTCAATGCTCAGAAAGCTGATAAACATATTTTTTCTGACCGTTGCTCTGCTTTCCGTCTCATCGCAGGCCTATGGCAGGCAGCTGAAAGCCCGGATTGACTCCTCGCAGATCACCATGGGTTACCAGACGGCTATCCGCTTCGACATCGTCAACGCAAAAGACGCTCCGTCGGAGATTATGGTTGACAAGGCATCCATGCCTCCCGAAATAGAGATTGTCGACTGGGTTTACGGCGACACCACCGACTTAGGCAATAACCAGGTGGAGATGACCCGCGCGCTCATCGTCCAGGCTTTTGACTCAGGTGTCTACACTATTCCTCCATTTTTTATGGTGAGCGGCGGCGACACCCTGCGCAGCCAGGCTTTCTCACTGAAAGTCAACCCTGTTGACGTGAGCAAGCTCACCGACGTGCATCCGATTGCTGCGGCCATGGACTACGAGACCAAATGGTATGATTTTCTGCCTGACTGGATTACAGACTACTGGCTATGGATTCTCTGCGCGGTAGTGCTGATAGCCGCCGGTGTCTGCGCTTATCTTATTCTCACCAAGAAAGTGGATGTGCCTCTGGTGCCGAAAAAGAAACCATTGCCTCCGTATCAGCTGGCAATGCAGCGTCTGGAGCATCTCCGTGGCGAGAATCTCTGGCAGAACGGCCAGGAAAAAGAATATTATACCCGGCTTACCGACATCCTCCGCGATTATCTGCAAGGCCGCTTCGGCATCAACGCCATGGAGATGACCTCGCAGCAGATCACCCGTATACTCAGCCAGAACGAGGCTACCCGCATGCCCAACAAACGCATGAAGCAGATTCTCGAAATTGCCGATTTCGTGAAATTTGCCAAGGTGCGCCCGCTGCCCGACGACAACGCCCGCGCTCTTGCCGAAGCCGTGAACTTCGTGGAGGAGACGCGCCCCGTAGAGCAGCCTGAGAATCCCGACGGCGCTCCCGTCACGATCTCCTCCAATAATTCCGAACCTAAAAGAGAAAAATAAAGATGCAATTCGCTAATCCCGGCATGCTATGGCTGCTCTTGGTCTGCATCCCCCTGGCGGGATGGTGGATCTGGCGTCGACGCAGCTCGCATCCTTCTCTGCAAATATCCACCACCGGCCCGTTCCGCAAACTCGGCCGCCCGGCACGTCAGTATGGCCTCTATGCTATGGATGTGCTGCGGGTGCTCTGTCTGGTGTGTCTGATTGTGTGTCTGGCGCGTCCGCAGACCCGCGACGCATGGCGCACATCGCGCACCGAAGGCACCGACATGGTCATCGCCCTCGACATATCCTCCTCGATGCTGGCACGCGACTTCCGTCCCGACCGTCTCGAGGCCGCAAAGAAAATCGCCGCCAATTTTATCAATGGCCGTGAGACCGACAATATGGGACTTGTGGTTTTTGCCGGCGAGGCATTTACCGGAGTGCCCATGACCACCGACCGTGCGGCGCTTGTAAACTATGTAAACTCCCTCAATCGCGATATGCTTGAAGATGGCACCGCCATCGGCGACGGTCTGGCCACAGCCCTTAACCGCATCAAGGGGGGCAAAGCCAAATCTAAGAGTATAATCCTGCTTACCGACGGTTCTAACAACACCGGTATCATAGCTCCGCTCACTGCTGCCGAAATCGCCAAAAAGTTAGGCGTAAAGGTCTATACCATCGGCATCGGCACCAACGGCACCGCTTTATATCCTGTTATCAATATGTTTGGGCGAATCGAGTATCAGCCTCAGCCTGTTGTAATCGACGAAGCTACCCTCAGACAGATTGCCTCAACCACCGGCGGCAAATATTTCCGTGCTACCGGCAACAAGGTGCTGTCGGAGATCTTCGCCGAGATCGACAAACTGGAAAAAACAGAACTCGACGTGCGTCACTTCTCGCACACCGAGGATTGCTATCTTCCATGGGCATTGGCCGCTCTCGGATTGCTGCTCTTAGAACTATTGTTACGTCAAACCTGGCTCCGCACTATTCCGTAATTTCATGTCATTCGCATATCCCGCAATATTATATCTGCTGATTCTCATCCCGTTGATTTTCGGGTTGTGGATATGGTCGCGTATGGCCCGGCGCCGCAAGCTGCGCCGTTTCGGCCGCATTTCCAGTCTTGAGCCTCTGATGCCCGAGGCATCGAAATATAAACCGGCTGTGAAAATCACTCTGGAGTTGCTTGCTCTTGCATCACTGATTATCGCTGTGGCGCGTCCACGTGCCGGCGAGAAGGAGGAGGTGGAAAACACTCAGGGTATCGAGGTGATGATAGCGTTCGACGTGTCGCGCTCTATGCTGGCGTCGTCGACCGACGATGTCAACGGAGTGTCGCGTCTCAACCGCGCCAAATTCCTGTTGGGCAATCTCATCGACAAACTCGACAACGACAAGGTAGGCCTTATCGTCTTTGCCGGCGAGGCATACACACAGTTGCCTATCACCACTGATTTCGTGTCGGCCCGCATGTATCTCGACGAACTTGATCCTTCAATGGTACCTACGCAGGGCACGGCCATCGGCTCAGCCATCAACATGGCCATCAACTCATTCACTCCCAGTGAGGATGTAAATAAGGCTATCATAGTAATCACCGACGGTGAGAATCACGAAGGCGATGCCGTGGAGATGGCGAAATATGCCAAGAGTCTCGGCATCGAGGTTGATGTGATGGGCATCGGCTCTCTCAAGGGAGCGCCTATCCCAATCGACCGCAAAGGCAATTTCCTCAAAGACGAAACCGGAGCGCCGGTGACCACTTTCCTCAACGAGCAGATGGCCAAGGAGATAGCGAAAGCCGGCGGTGGTGTCTACATCAACGGATCTTCATCCAAGGCGCTCAACACTTTGGTCGATCAGGTCGACAGTATCAAGAAAAGCGACCTTCAGCACGTGTCATACAAAGCCAGCGCCGAGCAGTTCCCTCTGTTTGTGTGGATCGCATTCGGGCTGCTGCTTGTCGACGCGGTGATTCTCCCGTCGAAAATTGGCTGGCTGAAACGCTACACATTCTTCTCCAACCAGAAACTGGCCGCAAAACGTGTCAGAAAATCTAATTCAGACAAGGCATGATTAAGCGTATCCGACATATTTTCACCTTTATATTGGTTGTAGCCACTGTGGGAGCCGGTCTCTGCGGCTGCTCGAAAGAGGCTCAGGAAGGTGCGCCACGTCCCTCGACCAAACGCGAAAGAAATTTCATGAAAGAGGGCAAAGAGCTCTACGACAAGCAGCGCTATGCCGAGGCGGAAGTCAACTTCAAGAAAGCCCTCGGCGAGAATCCCGAAAATGCGCGCGCACAGTTTAATCTTGCATCCTCTTATCTGAAGCAGCGCGGCGAGGATCTTTCCAACAAGGGCGACTCGCTTATCATGCAGGCCGACAAGATGCTTGCCCAGACAGCGCAGCACCCCTCCGACCGTCAGCTTGTGGAAAATTCGTTTTACGACCGTGGAAATCTTGCCTTTAAGGCCGAGGATTATGCAGCGGCCATAGAGATGTACAAGCATGCTCTCCGTCGTAACCCCGAAAATAATCAGGCCCGTGAGAATCTGCGACTGGCCCAGCTTAAGAAGCAGGAACAGGATCAGAACAAAGATCAGAACCAGGATAAGGATCAGAATAAAGATCAGGATCAGAACCAGGATCAAAACAAAGATCAGAATCAGGACCAGAATAAGGACCAGAACAAAGATCAGGATCAAAACAAGGATAAACAGGATCAGAACAAAGATCAAAACCAGCAGCAACAGCAGCAACAGCAGCAACAACAGAAGCAGCAACAGCAGCAGGGTGGTCTTTCCGACCAAAGTGCCCAGCAGATTCTGAAGGCTATGGATGACAAGGAGGCTGCTACCCGCATGAAAGTCGAGCAGATGCAGAAGGGCGAGGAGAAAAACGCCCGCCGCCATCAGCCGCTGAAACCCTGGTAATCCTTATGGTTTTGCGGCACTGTCACGACGACTATGCCGAATACCCTGCAACTATTTAAGAATGAGATAATCTGAAACAGCAATATGAAAAAGTTGTTTTCAATATTCGCGGCAGTCATGCTGTGTGGCATTGCAGCAGTGGCTCAGTCGTTCCAGGTGATTCCTCCCAGGAATGTCATCGCCGGGAACCGGTTTGCCGTGACCTACCGCCTGTCAAATGCTGAAGGCCAGAGTTTCGACGCGCCGTCGATCAGCGGCTGCAAACTTCTCAGCCCCCAGCCCGGCATCAGCACTTCTCAGAGCTATCAGGTGATCAACGGCAATGCCTCATCTTCCACAACGGTGGATTATACGTTGATATACCGTGCGGAAAAGGAGGGAACATTCACTATTCCGGCGGCCTCTATCACGGTCAACGGCCGTAAGCTGACCACCTCACCGCAAAAATTCACTGTGCTTCCCGCCGACCGCGCCCAGCAGAGCCAGGGGGGATACGGCGGTGGCTATGGAGGCGGCTATCAGCAGCCTCAGCAGCAGGTGCATGTGGATGATATCTCATCGCAGGACAACACTTCGGCGCCTATCTCGAAAAACGACATTTTCGTCCGTATAATTCTCAACAAGAGTCATGCCTACGAGCAGGAGGCCATCGAGTGCACCATCAAACTCTACACGAAGTTCCAGCGCATAAACTCGTTTATGATGACATCGCCGCCTACTTTCGACGGTTTCCTTATCGAGGAAGTCGACACTCAGGCCGCGCTCAACGCTGTGGAGAACTACAACGGTCAGAATTATGTCACGGCTGTACTCAAGAAATGTATCATATTCCCGCAGAAATCAGGCAAACTGACTATCAACTCCGGAAAATACGACCTGTCGGTGGTGCAGATCGAACGAGTAAGCAACGGCTGGTTTGTTTCAGGCCGTCCTGTCGAGCGTGAAGTGCATCTGCAACCCTACACTTCCACAGTCAACATCACTCCTCTGCCCGAGCCGCGTCCCGCAGGGTTTGACAACGCCGTCGGACATTTCACTTTTGAAAGCCGTCTGACTCCCGACAAGCTCAAGACCGGCGAGGCTGCCTCGCTGACATATATCGTCACCGGTACCGGTAACATCAAGTATGTGCATGAACCCAAACCCGAGATACCCTCAGAGTTCGAGCAGTTTACGCCCAAGACCGACTACCGCACCCGTGTGGCCGGAAATACCGTCACCGGTACAATGGAAGCGGAATACACAATTGTGCCCCAGAGTGTCGGTAAATTCAATATCCCTGCACAGAAATTTGTGTATTTCGACCCGACAGCCCGGAAATATGTAACTCTCGATGCTGCCGGTTTCCAGCTCGACATTGCAAAAGGAAGCGGCACTACCATCAGCAACGAGCAGCGTGAGATCGAGGCCAAGAATACCGATATTCTCCATATCCGCCCCGGTGTCAACAATCTCTCACGTGAATATAACCCGATAATTTTCAGCTGGATCTACTGGACCGTGGCCGGGGTGCTTCTGCTGGCACTTGTTCTGGCAATGCTGATCTATGGACGTCAGGCCCGTCTGAACGCCGATGTGGTCGGCCGCCGCACCGCACGTGCAAGCAAGGTGGCACGCAAACGTCTGCGTGCAGCCGAAAAACTGATGCATTCGCATCAGCCCGAAAAATTCTATGAGGAGATGCTGCGTGCCATGTGGGGCTATATAAGCGACAAGCTTCAGATGCCCGCGTCGATGCTCACCCGACAGAATATTTCTGAAAAGTTGACCGAAAAGGGCGTGACGCCTGAGACAGCCGACCGTCTGATCGGCGTGCTCGACCAGTGCGAGATGGCGCGCTATACCCCTGATGCTTCTTCCGACGCATCGGTCGAGGCTCTTTACAATGAAGCCACCTCAACCATCAACGAACTCGAGAAAAGCCACACAAACAAGCGCAAATAATGGTTATGAAACTGATTATAAGTCTTTTTATCGCCTTTGTGTCGGCAGCGGGCGCTCTGGCACAAAGTGCAGCAACGGCTTCCGACAGGCTGATAGCCAAAGCCGACTCGGCATATACTGCCGATAATTTCGCCCAGGCAGAAGTACTGTATATGCAGGCGATGAAAGCCGGTGGCACTTCATCGGAACTGTTCTATAACCTCGGCAATACATATTATCGCCAGGGGAATCTCGGCAAGGCTATTCTTAATTATAACCGGGCACTGAAACTTGACCCCACCAATGGCGACGCCCGACAGAATCTCGAGTTCGTCAACAGCAAAATTACCGATAAACAGATCGACTCCGGCTCTTATATGTGGTCGGTATGGCAAGGTACGGTAGGGCTGTTCCGTGCCGACACGTGGGCCATTATAGCCCTTGTGCTGTTCGCTCTGTTTCTGGGTTCGGTTGCCGTGTATGTTTTCTCATCGGCTGTAACTATTAAGAAAGCGAGCTTTTTCGGCGGCATGATTGTGTTTATTATCACCGTGTGTGCGGTCATTATATCGTTTGCCGCCGCCAACCGTGTCAATTCCGACAGTGAGGCGATAGTGCTTGTGCCAGCCGCCCGACTGGCCACATCGCCACGCGAAGCGCGCAGTCAGGCCGAGGAGGCATTCCTGCTACACGAGGGAACCAAAGTGGAAATCATCGATTCTATATCCAATCCCGGCGACGGTCTCTGGTATGAGGTGCTGGTAGGGCGTGGCGAACGTGCCTGGATCAAGGCCGACGAAGTGGAGCGAATCTGATGTGCGCCATCCGGAATTCAATCCCACAAAAATATTTACGCAGAGGTCTAAAGTAGCTGCCGAAAAGATAATAGATTTTAACAATACATAAACCATTGTTTCTGTTATCTTTAGCGTTTAGGAATTATGGAATGTGTTTTATAACATATAATGTGTGTTTGGATAATTCGGATTATCTGATTAAATTTAGGGCATAAACATTCTCGCCTCCTATATCATCGAAAAATTAACCCTCAAAAAACCTACGCGCATGACAAAGACAATATCCTTCAACGACCTCCGTCGTATCAAAGATTCTCTCCCCGACGGCGCAACCACCCGCATTGCCGATGCCCTGAACACCACTCCTCAGACTGTCCGCAATTATTTCGGCGGTTCAAACTATCAGTTCGGCAAGAACTGCGGTCTCCATATCGAACCGGGTCCCGATGGCGGCATCGTTGTTCTCGACGACACAACCATCTACGACATGGCTGTTGAAATCCTTCACGAAGCTGAAGCAAAGGGGTAACCTTTTTAACTCTGACTACAAAACTATAGCTATGACGCTGCCGGGACGCCAAAGGCTCCAGGAGCGTCATAGTTTTTAAGATTTATTCCGAGGCTCTGTGCCTGCAACTGAAGAGTTTACCTGTTATGACAACAGACCGACTGATCACTCTGGCCATACATACATTTGAAAAGGCCCAGCCAATCAAGCAGTTGCTTGAACGTGAGGGAATTTCTGTGGAACTCAATAATGTGAACCTTGCCGCGCCGGCAATCTCGCCGGGGGTGAGAATCCGCATTCATGAGTCAGATCTCCCGCTCGCATTGAGAATTGTGGAGAATATCGAAATTTTCGAGATTCCCGCTCCCGAAGGCTCTAAACAAAAAGGTGGTGAAGTGCTTGCGCCGGTCGATTTCTCACCGCTTTCCGACAAGGCAGTGAAGCTTGCTTTCCTCATTGCGGCCAAGACAGGCATGTCGGTGAAACTGCTTCACTCGTTCATTGCGCCTGTAACCTCGCCTGTGCTCGAAGTGCCCGACAACGAGGATTATTCAGTCGCCGACATGGAGCAGATGCAGACCCTGAAGGAGGCTACAGAAAAGATGATGAACGAATATGCCGCCAAGCTTCGCCGCTGGATTCTCGACGGTGTTATTCCCGCCGCCAAATATTCCTCGCTGGTGATGGAAGGAATTCCTGAGGAGTCGATTTTGCAGTATGCCCGCGAAAAGCAGCCCAATCTGATAATCATGGGAACGCGCGGCACGGAGAAAAAGGAGGCGGAACTTATCGGAAGTGTCACGGCCGAGGTGCTCGATTCATGTCGTATACCGGCTTTCACCGTGCCTGAGAATGCCGACATAGAATCGCTGATTAAAGTGAAGAAAGTCGCATTCCTATGTAATCTCGATCAGGAGGATATGATAGCGCTTGATACGCTTTACCGTCTATTTTCCGACCAGAACCTTGAGGTCTGTCTGGTGCATATACCCGGCAAGCGCGACAGCGGAGCCGACAGCCGGAAAGTGGATTCCGCGCGGCTTAATCTGCTTCGTTATTGCCGTGAAAGTTATCCCCGATATAGTTTTGACATGCGCACGGTGGAGCTTGACACTCTGATAGATGATTTCAGCCGTATCATAGGGGAAATTCAATTTCAGCTGATCTGTGTGCCCAACAAGAAGCGGTCGGTGTTCGCCCGTCTGTTTAACCCGTCGGTCGCTCATAAAATCCTGTTCCGCGCCGATGTGGCCATGATGGTGATTCCGGTATGATATGCAATTCCGGTAAGGAATGTGATTCCGGTATGATCGTGGAAGAAGGGATGTTAGCGCCGCAGCAGGATTTTTTTGAGATTTTTGCGCTGCAGAAATTTCTTGCGATGTTGCTGCATTGCGTGCATTGATTTTTGTAAATCAAATCCGCGGGCCGCAGCGTAAGGTCGGACGAGCCTCTCTTCATCACCCGGCGAAGCCCACATCTGATGAAACGACTTCATCGCGGCGGACAGACCGGGCTGCCGGCCGGTGGTCATGCGGTTGATGTCGAGTATCTGAAACTGATACTTTCCGTCGGGTGTGCGGTGATACATTATGTTGGATAAGTTCAGGTCGTGCGGCACGAATCCGGCCTGATGGAGCCTGAGCACAAAATGTGAGATGGCGTCGACCAGCTCATTGCGTTCGGCCGGGGTGAATACGCCGCTGTAATACCAATAGGCAAGAATGGGCCAATCGACATATTCCGACAGGAAATAGCCGTCGCGGAAAATGCCACCTCGGGCAACTTCGGCATATGCAACCTCGCGGGGCGTGCCTATGCCATTTTCGCGTAGAAGAGCGGCATACTCGTATGCGCGCCGGGCTTTGGTTTTGCGGAAAACGGTATAGATAAGCCCTTTCAGCAGACCCACTCGTTTGTATTTCTTCAATACGAATTTTCGAGAGCCGTAACTGATCAGTTCCACTGTGTTACGCTTGTTGCAGTAGATTCTATCCGGCTTGTAGTCGCCGGCAATCAACTGTCGGATCCAACCGTCGAGATGTCGGTATTCCGGTGCGATGATATAGCGCATGTGAAAACTGGGGGTTAAGAGCTTGTTTCAGTGTGGGATAGTTACTTCTTCGTCAAGATATTTGTCGAGGCCATCGTTGGCGCGGATGTGGCGGTTGCGGCGTGTCTCCTCGAGCAGGCGGTTGTTGCGAACGAATGTGTCATCTTTCTTTGGCGAAGGATGCCATAGATGGTAGCAGATGGCGCAGTGGCTCGCTTTAAGAGGTGTGATCCGGTGGAAAAGCAGACGGGCCACAAGGTCGCTGTCTTCGCATCCCCAGCCGGTGTAACTCTCGTCGTAGCCGTTGACAGCCAGCAGATCGGAACGCCAGAATGCCATGTTGCATCCGCTGTAAGTGAGCTTGCGGGCGCAGAGACGACGGCCTACAGCCGAAAGAAAGCCCGAACGCATTGCCTGTATGTGGTTCACCACGCCCTTAGTCCATGGAGAAGGGGAGAGAGAGGGATTGGCTGTGATCTGCTTTGACAAAGATTCGCCAAGCTGCACACGACTTCCACATACGAAATGCCCGTTGCGGGCTGAATCGATATGGTCGGCGATGAAGAATGGATCAAGAATTATGTCGCCGTCGATCTGCACGATGTAGTCGCCTGTGGCCGCGGCTATTGCCCTGTTGCGGATAGCGGCTAATCGGAATCCACGGTTTTCGTGCCACACATGCCGCAAGGGCACCGGACTTTTCGATGTGAATTCCTTTATAACTGTGGCAGTTGACTCATCTGATCCATCGTCCGCGATTATAATTTCCCTGGGATAGATGGCCTGACGAAGCACCGATGCAAGCGTGGCCCGCAGAGCCTCCGGGGAATTATATGTTGAGATTATCAATGACAGTTTCATTGTGAACTCGAAATTGTTGCCTTCTTTGCCGGGCAGGGAAAAGAGACTTTACAGGGGAAAGAGACTTTATGGATGGGAAAAAGAGAAGGCGGCTCCGGCTGAAGGCTGGAAACCGCCTTGTCTTTATGATTCGGGAACGATCCGGTGACGTCTGTCGCTATAGCCTGATATGGCGCCGGCGGGTCGTGACGTTTATTCGAATTCGAGAAGAATGGCGTCGGTGCCGACAACCTGGTCGGGTTGAACCAACACCTGTTTTACAGTGAGGTCGCGGGGAGCCTCGAGGTCATTTTCCATCTTCATGGCCTCGTAGACGAGCATCACCTGATTCTTCTTGACTTTGTCGCCGGGCTTGACATTGATTTCGACAATGCGGCCTCCCATGGGGGCACGGAAAGTTTCACCGGTGATGGGCTGCTGGGGAGCGGCGGCAACGGTTGTGGCAGCTGCTTTGGGTTCCTCCTTGGGTTGCTTGGCCTTGAATTCCTCCTCGCGACGGTTGCGCAGGAATTTGTTGGCCACGTTGGGCAGCAGTTCGAGAAGCAGGTATTCCTCGTTGTTGGCGGCCAGAGGCACATTGCCCAGGTCGGCCACAGTGGGGTTTTCCGGTTTCTTGTATTTGGTGACATCGTAGGCGGTCTCGACGGGGCTTCCGGTGATCTTCTCGCGGAAAGCGGGATCGACGGGAGCGGGAGTGTGACCGTATTCACCCTTGACAAGGGCTACGAACTGATTGTTGGTCTGGGTGTAGTCGGGATTGCCTTTGCGGCGGTCGAGTGCCAGGAGCACAGCCTGCGAACCCACAATCTGACTTGTGGGGGTTACCAGAGGAACCAGACCGGCATCGCGGCGCACTTTCGGAATCAGCTTCATGGCTTCGTCGAGCAGATCGCTGGCGCCGAGAGCCTTAAGCTGTGCCACCATGTTGGAGTACATGCCGCCGGGCACTTCGGCTTCCTTGACAAGGAGATTGGGTTTGGGGAATCCGAAATAGTCTTCGATTGCATGGCATGCGTCGAGCAGCTCCTGTTCCTGGCCTGCCTTGGCGGCTGCGATGGCTTTGTCGAAGAGTGCGTCGATTTCTGCGGGCAGTTTGTCGGTGAGAGGATCGAAAGGTTTGGGGAACTTGTCTTTGTTGAGGTCGAAGTCGGCGAGATTCTTGCGGATGTCTTTCAGACGGTTGCGGATTTCGCCCACCTTCTGCATGTCGCACTCCACTTCAACGCCGAGTTTTTTGCAGAACACATAGATAAGCTCGATGGCGGGGGCTGCAGAACCTTCGCCGAACCACCAGATGTTGGTGTCGAGGATGTCGACGCCGTTGAGGATAGCCATGAGGGCCGATGCCAGACCGTAACCGGGGGTACAGTGGGTGTGGAAATCCACGGGCACCTTCACGGCTTTCTTGATTTTGCCGATGATGGATGCGGCTTTGGCGGGATTGACCAGACCGGCCATATCTTTCAGAGTGATGATTTTGGCGCCGAGAGCCTCCATCTTCACTGCAAGGTCTACGAAATATTCGTCGGTGAAAATCTTTTCGGGGGTTGCGGGAGCCGCATCTTTTTTGCCGAAAAGCTTGCTAAAGAAACCTTTCTTTTCAGGAGCGGCAGGTGCTTCCTCCTTGGGGTCGACAGTGTAGCAGACAGCCGCATCGGCTATGCCGCCAAGTTCGTTGATCATGCGGATCGATTCCTTGACATTGTCGATGTCGTTGAGGGCATCGAAGATACGCATCACGTTCAGGCCGTTGGCGATAGCTTCTTTATAGAACCCCTCGAGCACGCTGTCGGGATAGGGATTGTAACCGAAGAGGTTGCGGCCGCGGGAAAGTGCCGACAGCAGCGATTTGCCTTTCATTACCTTTGAGATGGTGCGCAGACGATTCCAGGGAGATTCGTCGAGGTAGCGCATCACAGAGTCGGGCACGGCGCCGCCCCATACTTCCATGATGTAGAATCCGGCATCTTTGTAATAGGGGAGCAGGGAGTCGATGTCCTGCTGTTTCAGACGGGTGGCAAAGAGCGACTGCTGACCGTCGCGCAGTGTCAAATCCCTGATTTTAAGCTTCTTCTCCATTGTTTTTAACTCTAATTGGTACAAAACTTCATGCAAACTTAAGCATTTTTTTCGGAATAACCATCAAAATTTTGCAAAACAGTGATAATATCGCCTCCCGATTCATAGAATTTCAGAAAATCTGATTAACTTTGCAGCTGCTAAATGAGGATTATTTTTGCTTACTTGTCTTTGAACTGCAATTTTTCAGGACTTCGCAAGGTTTATCCCTTTTCCGGTGCCGGTCAGGCTCTGGCGCGAATGAAAGTTTATTTATACCATGTTTAATTTTTTCAAAAAAAAGAGTAAGGAGGAAACGCCCGCACTCTTTTTTCACACAGATATCCATTGTCATCTTGTGCCCGGCATAGACGACGGTCAGAAAACTGCCGATGGAGGCGCAGATCTCGTTCGTCATGAGAAAAACTGGGGCGTGAAGCGCATCATCCTGACGCCACATGTCACACAGGATACCTTTGAGAACGATGCCTCGACCATCGAACCTGCTTTCGCCCGGCTGAAGTCGGAGGTGGAGAAACTCGGTGTCGATATCGAACTGCAACACTCCGCGGAGTACCGCATAGACGGTCTGTTTGCCAGGCAGTTGGAACAGGGAAAGCTTACACCCTTCCCTAATAATTATCTGCTTGTCGAGAACTCGTTTCTACAGGAACCATGGAACCTCGACAAAGTGCTTTTTGATCTGAAAATGAAGGGGTATAAACCCATCCTGGCACACCCCGAACGCTACAGTTACTATTTCGACCGCCGCGACCGCTACGCCGAGTTGCATGAGCAGGGCACTCTCTTTCAGATAAATCTGCTCAGTCTCGCCGGCAACTACAATAAAGAAGTGCGCCGCATGGCAGAGTATCTCATCGAGAACGATATGGTTGATTTTGTAGGCACCGACATGCATAATCACCGTCATTGCGAAGCAATCGAGCAGTATCTCCTCACAAAAGATTACCGGCGTCACGCCGATATGCTCAAAGACCGCATATTCAACGACTGCGCTTTCTGACGCAACTTCACAACACGATACGAAAAAAAAGTCATCCCGGCGGGATGACTTTTTTTTCGTGGGGTGCCTCAATCGCGGGCTGTTGAGCTTCCGCTTAAGAGGCAGGGACCTTTCTGTATGTTATTCCCTTAAACAAGGGACGTCGGATAACCGCTGTTGCGGTGTCGGTTCCGGTGTCGATCAGTTACCGGGGACGAAGATCACGATGCGGTTCCAGTTGTTCTCGGGGA
>OGQM01000343.1_pt1 | contig 44291 bp, 32 predicted proteins | sample 1553191 | NCBI WGS metagenome assembly OGQM01 (sample SAMEA2579954, study PRJEB22360) | human gut metagenome | biome: human gut; feature: human-associated habitat; material: faeces | place: Denmark | collected 2008/2010 | reverse complement strand
CCTCGCGCGACATCGGACCCGACGGTCCAACCGTAGCGAAGTTTGTCAGCGACTTCCTCAAAAAGGAGCTGGACGACTACCTCCACAAAAATCTCGACACAGCCCAGACCCTCCTGAAAAAAATTCAGGAGAGCGAGCAGGCCCGCAAAGCCATGTCGGGCATCACAAAGCAGGCGCGCGAACGGGCAAAAAAAGTCAACCTCAACAACAACAAGCTGCGCGACTGCCGCGTGCATCTCAACGACGCCCGCGGCGACGAGAAGAAGAAACTCGCCTCGAGCATCTTCCTCACCGAGGGCGACTCGGCCTCCGGCTCAATCACAAAAATCCGCGACGTGGAGACTCAGGCCGTGTTCTCGCTTCGCGGCAAGCCCCTCAACTCCTACGGCATGGCCCGCAAGGTGGTCTATGAAAACGAGGAATTCAACCTTCTCCAGGCCGCGCTCAACATCGAGGAGGGACTCGAAGGCCTGCGCTACAACAATGTGATCATCGCCACCGATGCCGACGTCGACGGCATGCACATACGCCTGCTGCTGCTCACATTCTTCCTACAGTTCTTCCCCGACCTGGTGAAGAAAGGACACGTCTATGTGCTGCAGACGCCCCTGTTCCGCGTGCGCGACGACCGGGCCGTGCGCCGGGCAAAAAAGAAGAAAACCACATCGGCCGACGGAGAGCTGAAAGACTCATATTACTGCTACTCCGACCAGGAGCGCATCGATGCCATAGCCCGATTCGGCAACCATGCCGAAATCACCCGTTTCAAAGGTCTCGGCGAAATCTCGGCCGACGAGTTCCGCGAATTCATCGGCCCCGACATGCGCCTCGACCGCGTGACACTCCGCAAGGAGGACTCGGTGGGCGATCTGCTCGATTTCTACATGGGCAAGAACACCTCCACCCGCGCCAACTTCATCATCGACAACCTGGTTGTGGAGGATGACTCGCAGATTTCATAAAAAATTATAAAAGCCCGTCACGCATTAAACAATTCCTGTCCATCAGACTCTAAACTGTAATCCGCTATAAACAATAGGTACCCTCAAAGTTGTTAGATAATTAGGTATGGCAGACAACAGCCTCGGGCGCATCGCGCTTTTCACCGGTTCGTTTGACCCCTTCACCATCGGCCACAAGTCGATTGTCGACCGGGGTCTGCAGATCTTCGACAAAGTGATTGTGGCCATCGGCACCAACAACGCCAAACAGTCATGGCTACCGCTTGAAAAGCGTATCGAGGCAATCCGCTCGCTCTATGCCGGCAATCCCGCGGTGGAAGTCGTCACATTTGACACCCTCGCCGTCGAAGCCGCCCGCCGGTGGGGAGCCACATGGATTCTGCGCGGTGCGCGCACAGCAGCCGACTTCGACTACGAGCGCAACATGGCCGACGTGAACCGCACACTGATTCCCGGCTACCCGGTCGAGACACTCATCCTCCCTGCCCCCCCGGAACTGGCAGCCGTAAGTTCCTCGCTCGTGCGCGAGCTGGCCGCATTCCACGCCGACTACAGCCGCTACCTGCCCCGCCCGCTCTGACCCTCGTTCTCCATCTTCAACGTTTCAAACACTATGACATCTCTGAAACTGAAATTCCTTCTGCTCCTGTGCTCCGTTTTCGCTCTGCTGTGCGCTCCCGCCGCTTCAAGCCAGAGCATCCTCGACGCTCTGCTCGGCCGCCGCGCCCAGCAGGGACCCGTGCAGATTCCCGCCGCCAACAAGATAGCCCAGGCCGAGAAAATAATCGAGCAGTGCTATGTCGACACCGTCAACACCAACCAGCTCGCCGAAGAGGCCATCAAGGCCATGCTCGCCACCCTCGATCCCCACTCCACCTATTCCGACCCCGAGGAGACCAAGGAACTGACCACCCCTCTCGACGGCAATTTCTCAGGCATCGGCATACAGTTCAACATGCTCAACGACACCCTCTACGTGATCCAGACCACAGCCGGAGGCCCCTCGGAAAAAGTGGGCATCCTCCCCGGCGACCGTCTGATCATGGCCAACGACTCGGTGCTCTCGGGCGTGAAACGTCCCAACTCGGCCATCATCAAGCTGCTCCGCGGCCCCAAAGGCACACCCGTGAGGCTGAAAGTGCTCCGCAAAGGTGTGAAGCAGCCCCTCGACTTCCTCGTCATCCGCGACGACATCCCCGTCTACTCGGTCGACGCCGCATACATGGCCGACCCCACCACGGGCTATATCCGCCTGTCGCGCTTTGCCGAATCCACTCCCCGCGAAATATGGGAGGCCATGCAGAAACTCGAACAGCAAGGGATGAAAAACCTTGTGCTCGACCTCCAGGATAATGGCGGCGGCCTCCTCGGCGCTGCCAACGATGTGGCATCGACATTCCTCAACGCCGGCGACCTGGTGGTCTACACCAAATCGCCGTCGATGGGCGACCAGTATTATGGCGCCGAGCGCAACGGCTACTTCCGCGACGGCCGCGTGGTGGTTCTCGTCAACCAATACTCCGCTTCGGCATCGGAAATCACCGCAGGCGCGCTTCAGGACAACGACCGCGGCGTGATTGTAGGCCGCCGCACCTTCGGCAAAGGTCTGGTGCAGCGCCCGTTCCCCTTCCCCGACGGCTCCATGATCCGTCTCACCGTGTCGAAATATTACACCCCCTCGGGCCGCTGCATCCAGAAACCCTACAAACGGGGCGACGAGGAGGATTACCGCATGGATATGCTCCACCGCTATGAAGCCGGAGAATTCTCCTCGGCCGACTCGGTGCACTTCTCGGAAAACGAACGCTTCGAGACCATCCGCTCGCACCGCACAGTCTATGGCGGCGGCGGCATCATGCCCGACGTCTTTGTGCCCGTCGACACCACAGGCTACAGCGACTACTACCGCGACCTCACTGCCCGTGGCGTCATCAACCGCTTCAGCATCGAATATGTCGACGCCAACCGCAAACAGCTCAAAAAGAAATTCCCCACCGAGGATGACTTTATCCGCGATTTCACCGTCACCCCCGATATGCTCGAGCACCTCGTGGCGCTTGGCGAAAAAGACTCCATAAAGCCCGCTCCCGAGCAGCTGGAGGTGTCAAAACCTGTTATCGAAGCCATCCTGAAAGGACTTATCGGGCGCGACCTCTTCGAGCAGCAGACCTACTACAAGGTGGTCAACCCCGTGCTCAACCCGGTGTTTGTGCGCGGCGTGGCCATCGTGAACGACCCTGCCGAATATTACCGACTGCTCTCGCCCGAAGGCTCCAAACGCAAATAATTGTTAACGCTACCCCGCTTTGACACTAACCCTTTGCGCTCGACAACCCCGAAAGCGCTAACTTTGCACCCGATTATGGCAAACTGTCTGACAACGATTATAAAACGCCAGTCTGAACGCTACGGCGCCGACCGTCCCGCACTGTGGGAGCGCCGCAGTCCCGGCGACTGGCAACCAATATCATGGGGCGAACTCCACAGCCGCGCTTTCCATGTGGCCTGCGCTCTCGAGATTCTCGGCATCAGGGAACTTGAACGGGTAGCGGTGTTCTCTCCCAACGATCCCGACATCATAGCCACCGACTTCGGAGCTTTCGCCAACCGCATAGTGCCGGTGTCGATCTACGCCACCTCATCACCCGAACAGGTGGAATACATCGTGCGCGACTCGGGCGCCCGCATCCTCTTCGCAGGCACCGAAGGACAATACCGCATCGCCCGCCAGGTACTCGAAAAAGTCGACACGCTCGACCGCATCGTAGTCTTCGACAATATCCGTCTCGACGACGGCGACACATCATCGATGCTCTTCTCGAGCCTGCTCGAACTCGGGGCCGCAGCCTCACCGGCCTGCCGCGCCGAGGTGGAACAGCGCACCCGCCGCGCCACCCCCGACGACGTGGCCACTCTGCTCTACACATCGGGCACCACCGGCAATCCCAAAGGCGCAATCCTCCCCCACAGCTGCTTCAACGCCGCCATGGAGATGCACCACCGCCGGCTCACCTCGCTCTCCGACGCCGACACCTCGCTCTGTTTCCTCCCCCTGAGCCACATATTTGAAAAGGCCTGGACCTATTTCTGCCTCGATTCAGGCATACAGGTCTACGTCAACCGCGATCCGCGCATCGTGCAGGACACCATCGTGGAGGTACGCCCCACATGCATGTGCTCCGTGCCCCGTTTCTGGGAGAAAGCCTACACCGCCATTCAGGAAAAAATCGGCGCCATGCCGGCCATCCAGCGCTGGCTCTGCGCCCGCGCGCTCAAAGTAGGGCGCAAGCGCAATCTCCACTACAAGCGCTGCGGTCTGCGCGTGCCCCGTTTCCTCGAAGCGCGCTACCGTTTCTTCAACAAGCTTCTGTTCTCTGCTGTGAAACGCGCCATGGGCATCACCCACGGCAATATTTTCCCTACAGCCGGCGCGCCCCTCAGCCCCGCTATCGTGGAATTCTTCCACGCCATGGGAGTCAACATCGTCATCGGCTACGGCCTCTCGGAGACCACAGCCACCGTCAGCTGTTTCCCCTATGTCAATTACGAAATAGGCACCGTGGGCACTCCTCTCGAAGGGCTTCAGGTGAAACTCGGAGCCGAAAACGAAATCCTCGTCAAAGGCCCCACCGTGATGCGCGGCTACTTCAACAAACCCGAGGAGACAGCCGAGGTCTTCACCGCCGACGGATGGTTCCGCACCGGCGACGCAGGCCGCATCGATCATTCCGGCGCAATAATCCTGACCGAACGTCTCAAAGACCTCTTCAAGACCTCAAACGGCAAGTATATCGCGCCGCAGGCCATCGAGAGCCGTCTCGGCGAAGACAAGTATATCGACCAGGTAGCCGTCATCGGCGATTCGCGCAAATATGTCACCGCAATCATCGTCCCCGCCATCGAGGCGATAAAGGAATATGCCCGGCGAAAACAGATACAATACCATTCGCTGGAGGAACTGCTGCGCAACTCACAGATCGTCGACATGATTTCGAAGCGCATCGACGCCCTGCAGGAAGGGCTCGCGTCGTTCGAGAAAATCAAGAAGTTCACCCTCCTGCCGCGCGAATTCACCATGGAGAACGGCGAACTCACAAACACTCTCAAAATCCGCCGTCCTGTCATCAACCGCCACTACGCCAAACTAATCGAGGCGATGTATGCCTGAGAGCAGCGCGGGATCGTCGGTGGTGATATAGTCTGCACCCCGCTCAATGAAATCAGCCATATCATCGGCGTTGTTGACTGTCCACACATTCACTATCATTCCGAGATCCCCGGCCTCCTTGATCCATGCGGGATTATTGTTAAATACACTGAAATGATAGTCTACGCTGCAAATGCCGGCGTCATGCACCTCGCGGGGTGTCTTGTCACCCATCAGATAGCCCACCTTTGCATCGGGCTGCGCGGCGACGATGCGCTTGCAGATGTCGAAACTGAAGGCGATATACTCCACACGGTCCTTTATGCCGGCTTTCTCGATCTTCTTCATCACCAGGTCGGTAGCGGCATTGTTTCGTTCGGGTGTGCTGTGTGTCTTGATTTCGACGATAAGTTTGGAGGATGAACCCTTCATTTTGCTTTTGAAAACTTTCAGGAAGCTGTCGAGAGTCGGCAGCTTCTCGCCGTTGGAGAGGGTGATATCCTTGACCCGGGTATAGGGTTCATCCTGGATGACAAGTCCGTCGGCATGGCCGTCGTGATGCACCACGATGCGGCCGTCGGCGGTCATCCACACGTCGAGTTCGACGCCATAGTAATTTGCGTCCATGGCCTTGCGGAGCGCGGCTATGGAGTTTTCGGAGGCACCGTCGGTGTGGGCGCCGCGGTGAGCCACCACTTTCACAGGCTCCTTCTCAATACCGCCTGCAAAGGCAGTCATTGATGCCGACAGACAAAGAAGTGCGAGCGCGCCTCCGCGGAGTACGCGCGAAAGGATGGAGGAGATTCCGGATTTAAAGCAAGTCATTCTGGTATGAGGGATTTGGTTGAGGGTTGAGGGTTTAAGGTTTAGGGGTCTGCTTTGGTCTGAAACGCGCCCCACACTGCAAAAATACAAAACATTATCGGTTGAGACAAACAGATGTCACGCTTTTTATTGCTAACTTTGCAGTTAAAAGTAATTTTGCCTTATATGACAAAACTGAAAGTGAAGTCTTTGGCGCTGATGACGTTTGTGGCGACCCTTTGCGGATGTTCGCAGCTCGAATATCTGCCCTATGCCGCCGATGTCGACGGCCCGCACGACATAAACACCCGCGAAATCAACCGGCTGCAGAGCTCCGGCCTTTCCCTCCCGATTAAAATTGCCGTTATCGGCGATTCCCAGGGGTATTGGGACGATCTGGATGATTGCATGAGGGTGCTGCAGCAGCGCGGCGACATCGACATCATCCTCCATGCCGGCGACGTCACCGATTTCGGCCTGGCCAAGGAATTCAAATGGACGCGCGACATTATGGAGAAATATGGCATACCGTATCTCACCGTTATCGGCAACCATGACTGTGTGGGCAACGGCGAAGATGTGTTCAACTACATTTTCGGACCCGAAAATTTCAGTCTCAACGTGGCCCGCACACATATCGTGGCGCTCAACACGGTGGCTCTCGAGTATGACTATTCGCGTCCCGTGCCCGATTTCACCTTTATCGAGAACGACATCAGGGCGGTGAACGCACTCAACGAGGCAAACCCCGGAAGCATCATCCACACTATAGTGCTGATGCACTCGTGCCCCTTCGACGAGCAGTTCAACAACAACGTGGCCAACGTTTTCAACTATTATCTCGAGAACTATCCCGGCATGCAGGCCGATGCCACACGCACCGACGCCGACGGCAACGAAAAGCCATGGGCGTCGCAGTCGTTCTGCGTCAACGGCCACAACCATCGGGTCAACATTGTCGACAAATTCTACAACGGCATCCTCTACTATCAGTGTGCCGACATACACAAACGCAACTATCTGCTGTTCACCATCACAGAAACAGGCTACCTTTATGAGACAATTGATTTTTAAGCTGACTCTGCTTCTGATGATATTAGTGCCGGCAGCCGCGGTGGCCGACACTCCCACCGGCACTCCCACCGATAATGCCATCACAGACAGCATACCGTCGCGTTACCAACAACGGCTCCACACCATGGAGGATCTGTGGCAGAAACTCCTCCCGGAGGATTTCGTCACCCAGTATGCGGGCGATTTCGGCATGGTGTCGGTCGGCGTGGGCTGGCGCTATGGACGCAACGACCACTGGCAGACACACCTGCTGCTGGGCTATACGCCTCCCCACCGTTATTATCATCACTACTGGAGCCTGGCCCTGCGCGAAACCTACGTGCCCTGGCGCGTGAAAATCTACGACAAATGGTCCATCACGCCCCTTACCGTGGCTCTTTCGCTCAACTCCATTCTCGACGGCGACTTCTGGGTGAACCAGCCCGACCGCTATCCCAAGGGGTATTACAGCTTCTCCAGCCGCGTGCGTTTCCACTTTGGGATAGGCCAGCGTTTCACTTTCCACATCCCCGAGCATCGCCGTCTGCTGCACAGCAGCATCAGCTTCTACTACGAAGTCTCCACCTGCGACCTATATGTCCGTCAGAAAATCCACAGCCCCGGCATCCCGTTCCGCGAAATCTTTGTGGTGGGCATCGGCGTTATCTACTCCATCTGACAGGCCGCCACGCCTCCGCGGCTCCGTATGCCGCAAACATTTCGGGCGCTTACTTGTTGAGTATAATGTAAGCCAACCTCTACGTTTCAACTAAATCACTGACAAGCAGTGAACAAAACTGTCAAGATAATATCAAGGTCACTTTTGTGGACATTGCTGGGCCTGCTGGGTCTGGTAGTGTCTCTGATTGTGCTGATCTACATACCGCCGGTTCAGGATTTTGTGATACCGCGCGTGCTGTCGGCCATCAACAAGCCGGGGCAACTTGAGATTTCAGCCCGCAAAGTGAGGCTGAAATTTCCGCTGCGGGTCGAAATCGACTCGGCCTCTTTCGCCGTGCCCGGCATGGAGGCAGGCGCCCGCGCGGGGCGTCTGAATGTGTCGCCGCTGCCGCTGCTGCGCGGCGAGATCAGTGTAAGCGACCTGAAACTCGATGGCGCCCGGTTCAGACTCGGCACCCCCGATTCGGCTTTCTACATGACGGCTCTCGTCAACGACGCGAGCATGTCCGACGCCCGCATCCGCCTCTCCTCACAGCGCATCATGGTGGGCGAGCTTATGGTCGATTCAGGCAAGGTTGATATGGCCATCCTCCCCGACACCGTGCCCCGGCCAGAAGCTGCCGATTCGGTGCCGGCCAACTGGCACGTGACCCTTGTACACGGCGCTCTGCGCCGCATACGCTATAACATGTCGATCTACCCTACGATCACCGAGCTGGGGTGCCACCTGCAGCAGGGCGACATCCGCATGGCCGATGTGGATATGCGGCACAACACCGTCGACGTGCAGGAAGTGAGCATGAGCCGCGCCGACGCCCGATACATCTATCCCACCCCCGAATGGCTCGCCGCCCATCCGGCGCCCGAGATCGCCGAAACCGACACCGTGGCTACAGTGCCCTGGACAGTGCGGTGCGCCAAAGTGCGGCTTACCGACTCGGATGGATTGTATGCCATGGCCGGCCACAAGCCCCTGACGCAGAATTTCGATCTTGAATATATCCGGGCGTCGCAGATCAACATCGCCATCGACTCGTTTGTCAACCGCGGCACCTCGGTCTATGCTCCGATACGGTCAATCACGGCACGCGAGCGCTGCGGCATACCGGTGGAGCTGACCGGCCTGTTCGACATGGACTCGGTGAGCATGCGTGCCACCGGCATGCGGCTCACCACCGCCACATCATCCATCGCGCTCAACGCCATGATGGGCCTGACACCTCCACCCGCGCCCGGAGATAAAGCGCCACAGGGACTCGATCCGTCGACACCCTTCCGCGTGGATCTGCGCGCTCAGATCAGCAACGACGACCTGCGCCGCCTGGCACCGGCACCTATGGCGCCGATAGCCGACGCGCTCCCCCGCGGTGTGCCGGTCAATGCCGCCGTTGACGCCGACGGCACCATGGGCAACATACGCGCCCGCCTGATCAAGGTGGAGATTCCGCGCCATCTTTCACTCATGGCCTCGGGCGTGTTGCGCGACATCACCGACATCAACCGCGCCTCGGGACACCTGACTCTCGACGGCTCCATGCCCGACATCTCCTTTATCAAACCCACACTTCTCGACGCCAAGACCGCCGGGCAGATCAAATTCCCGCGCATGACCATCAGCGGAGAGGCCGACATAAACCGCGGCGACTATGCCGCCACTTTCCGCGGCACAGCCGACGACGGCACCATCGCCCTCGACGGCACATGGAAAGGACGCGGACCTGCCTACGAGCTGACCTTCACCGCCGACCGCTTCCCCGTGCAATCCATCATGCCCTCGCTCGGCATCAGCAATGTCTCGGCCGACGTGGATGTGCGCGGCCACGGGCTCGACATCTTCTCACCCTCCACCGCCATCAACGCCGGCATCGACCTCCGTCACCTCGGTTACAAGGGACAGAGCTATGAAAACATCAATGCCCGAGCCGACATCGCAGCCGGCAATGCAGCCGTGCGCGCCATCTCCACCAACCGCGACGCCGATTTCGACATCAGTGCCACCGGCAACCTCACCGGCGACACCCTGCGCTGGCGCCTCAAAGGGAATCTGAACCATATCGACCTGATGGCCCTGCAGCTCTCCGATACCATCGGACGGGGTTCGGCCACACTCAGCGGCGAGGCGGCGTTCACTCTTCCGAAAACCCATATCTCAGGCCGCGGACGCCACCGCCGTGTCATACGCGACCCGCTGACACTCCGCGCATCACTCGATGTGGAGCGGCTCAACTGGCAGATGCCCCATGCCACAATCAACACCACCGACATCCTTGCCAACGTCGACATCGACACTACAAGCTGCGCCCTCACGCTCAACAACGGCGATCTGAGCGCGAAAGCCTCGGCCGGAGTCGGACTCGACACTCTTATGATCCGCTTCGGAGCCGTGCAGGCACTGCTACAGCGCTGCATGGCACGCCGACAGCTTGCCGTGGACTCGCTGCAGATGGCACTCCCCGATTTCCGCATTGCGCTGAACTCGGGCGACAACAATGTACTCACCGAGCTGCTGCGCGGAAGCGACCTCGCTTTCGACACCCTGGCGCTGCATGCGTCGAACGACTCGCTGCTCCGCGCCGACGCCACTCTCACAGGGCTGCAGGCCGGCAAGACAAGGGCCGACTCGATTGCACTGAGAATACGCCAGAGAGACGACCATCTGCTCTATCAGCTCAAGATGGACAACCGCCCGGGCACCATGGACCAGTTTGCCCATGTAGTGGCCCAGGGATACATCAGCGTAGACAATTTCCTGCTCATCTTCAACCAGCGTAACATCAGCGACGAAACCGGGTTCTCGTTCGGCTCCGTGGTAACCATGCCGCAGGAGAACACTTTCTCGCTGAAATTCGTGCCGTTCCACCCCATCATCGGCTACAAGAACTGGCAGATAAATCCCGACAACTTCCTGCGCTATAACGTAAAGACAGGCCACATCGACGCCAATATCAACCTACACAACGAGGTGTCGTCGCTGCTGCTGACCACCGACCATGTGCCGGGCGACTCCACTCAGGAGGCCCTGCGCCTGCAGCTTAAGGACATCAAGGTGCAGGACTGGCTGGCCATCAATCCCTTCGCTCCGCCCATGCGGGGCAACGTATCGGCCGATATGCGCTTCAATCTCGGCGAGAAGTTCAGCTCCATCGACGGCAAAGGCAATGTGTCGCTCACCGATTTCTATTACAACAACCAGCGCGTGGCCGATTTCAACGCCGAGCTGGGACTGACCACTTCGCCCGGAGGTGTGGTCCGCGCGTCATCCGCGCTGATTGTCGACGGTGTGAAGACCATCACCGTCACCGGCGCCCTCAACGACAGCACGCTGGCCGACCCGTTCAATCTCGACTTCGAGATGATCCGCTTCCCGCTGGCTGTGCTCAACCCCTTCATGCCCAAGGGCACGGCACGTTTCCACGGCCTGCTCACAGGCTCGATGGATGTCACCGGCAACGCCGACAAACCGCTCTTCAACGGCTGGATACGTTTCGACTCCACCGCCGTGAACGTGGAGATGATGGGTTCAACTCTCGATTTCCCCACCACGCAAATTCCCGTTAAGGACAATCTGGTCACTTTTGACAACTTCGCCATCCATGCCGTCAACGACAATCCCCTGGTGATCAGCGGCACCGCCGACATCTCCTCGCTTGCCGACATAGGGCTCGACATCACCGCCCGCGCCCGCAACACCCAGATTGTCGGTGCCAAGAAAAAACGCGGGCAGGACATGTATGGCCGTCTGTTCATCGACCTCGATGCCCGCGTGTGCGGATCAATGGCACGCTACCTCGACATCCGCGGCTCGCTCGACGTGCTGGCCGGCACCAACGTCACCTATGTGGTACCCGACATGCAGGCCGCCCTCACACAGCACAGCAACCAGCAGATGGTGCGCTTCGTCAACTTCACGGATTCGGCGGCCGTGGCCGCGGCCGACTCGCTCGAGCGGCAGGAACTGGCCATGAACATTGACTTTACGCTCAACGTGGCCGAAGGCTCCACTCTCGCCGTAGACCTCTCGGCCGACGGCAAGAACCGAGCCCAAATTCAGGCGGCAGGCCAACTGCAATACACCTCGGATTATCTCGGCGACCAGCGTCTGACAGGCCGCATGGCCCTCAACAAAGGATTCGTGCGCTACGGCATGCCGCCGGTGATGTCGGAGAAGACTTTCAACATCGAGGAGGGAAGCAACATAGTGTTCAACGGCCCGGTGATGAACCCCACCCTGAATCTCCACGCCACCGACAACATCAAGGCTTCGGTAAGTTCGCAGAACAACCCGCGTGTGGTCACTTTCGATGTCGGCCTCAACGTCACCGGCACCCTCGAGCAGATGAATGTGGTTTTCGGCCTCAGCTCGCCCGACGACCTCGAAATACAGAACGAGATAGAATCCATGAGTCCCGACCAGCGCGCCAACCAGGCCATGAACCTGCTGCTCTACGGTTCCTACACAGGCCCCGGCACGAAGGCATCGACCATGGGCAACCCGCTCTACAACTTCCTCGAAGGACAGCTCAACTCGCTGGCCTCCTCGGCAATCAAGGGTGTCGACATCTCGTTCGGCATCGATCAGCTCGACCGCAACCGCAACGGGGTGAACTCCACCGCCATGCAGTATAGCTACCGCGTGAGCAAGTCGCTCTTCGACGACCGTTTCAAGATTGTGGTGGGAGGCAACTACACCACCGATGCCGACGCCGACGAAAACTTCTCGCAGAACCTCATCGCCGACATCTCGTTCGAGTACATGATCAACAAGTCGGGCACGATGTATGTGCGCCTGTTCCGCCACACGGGCTATGAATCGATACTCGAGGGGGAAATCACCCAGACTGGCGTGGGCTTTGTCTACCGCCACAAGTTCCGCTCTTTCCGCGACATCTTCAACTGGCTCCACCGCCGCAAGGATGAGAAAATCACTGTAATCAAGGAGGAAAAGCAATGAAACAGACACGCATCATACTCCTGTTCGCAGCCCTGCTGGCTCTCTGCTCATGCTCCACCACAAAGCGCATACCCGAGGGGGAGCAGCTCTACACCGGTGTGAAAAAATTCACCATCATCACCCCCGACTCAACGGGCAAGGTGGTGCCCGGGGTAGACGCATCGCTCCGCAAGCAGGTGGCCGTGGCGCCCAACAACGCCATCTTCGGTTCCCCCTACTATCGCTGGCCATTCCCTATGGGGCTGTGGGTGTGGAACAACTGGAACGACCCCGGCCACGGGCTCAAGCACTGGCTCTACGACAAGCTGGTGGCCGAGCCTGTCCTCATCAACGACGTGCGCCCTGCCGCCCGCGTGAAGATGCTCGAGAATGTGCTGGCCGACAACGGCTATTTCCGCGGCGGCGCATCATATGAGATCATACCTAACAAAAAGAACCCGCGAAAAGCCAAAGTGAGCTACAATGTGGCCACCGGGCCGGCCTACACCTTCTCGCAGGTGCAGCTGCTCCCCGACACATGCACCCTCCACCGGCTCATCGACTCAATCGCAGTGGCCGATCCTTATCTCAGGGAGGGGGCACGCTACAGCGTCGACTCCCTGTCGGAAGTGCGCATCCGCATCACCAACGCCCTGCGCAACCGCGGCTACTATTATTTCCGTCCCGATTTCATCGAATATCTGGCCGACACGGTGCAGCAGCCCATGAAGATGGCCATGCGCATGATGCTCGCGGCCGACATTCCACCGGCCATGCTCAAGCGCTACCGCACGGGCCGCGTCACCATGTATGTGTTCCGAAACCAGGGTGGCGGCGAGCCCGACACATTTCAGACCCGGCGCGGCACGCTGATACAGATGATGCCGTCGCGCTTTCGCCGGGAACTAATGAACGAGTGCGTGACCATGCGCACAGGCCGCTGGTTTGCGGTCAGGCAGATGAACTCCACGCAGACGCGTCTGGCGCGCCTGGGCATTTTCAACGCCATCAACATCGAGGCCGAACCCGACACCACCGCCGCCGAGCCTACGCTCAATGTGCAGATCGGCTGCACGTTCGACACTCCGCTGGAATTTCAGGTTGAGGTCAACGCCAGCTCTAAGAGCAACAGCTACATAGGCCCGGGGCTGTCGCTTAGTGTGGTCAACCGCAATGTGTTCGGCGGAGGAGAGCAGCTGCGCGTCACCGCCACCGGCACCTATGAATGGCAGACGGGCAAAAGCAAGTCGTCGCTGTTCAACTCCTACGAGGTGGGAATGACCACATCGCTGAGCTTCCCGCGCATGCTCGCCCCGGGATTCATTAAACGCAGACAGCGCAACCTCAACTGGACCCGCTTCACCCTCAACTGGGATCTCCTCAACCGCCCTCACTATTTCAAGATGGCGCAGTTCAATTTAGGCATGAGCTACGACTGGCAGTCGTCACGCTATTCGTCGCACTCTTTCACCCCATTCAAACTCACCTACACCAAATTGATGAAGACCACCCACGAGTTCGACTCCATCATCAGCCAGAACCCTGCCATAGCCCTCTCGTTCATGAGCCAGTATATCCCGCAGATGATGTACACCTATGTCTACGACAGGGAATTCGGACGCAACAACACATTCAACCTGCAGGTGACGCTGCAGGAGGCCGGCAACCTGTTCTGGTCGGTCTACGAGGCGTGTGGCAAGCGGGGCGAGAAGGAGCTGTTCGGCACGCCATTCTCCCAGTTCCTCAAAGGGACCACACAGATTGTCTACGGCCGCCGGCTCGGCGTGGGCGACCACTGGCTGGTGACGCGCGCGGCAGTGGGCGTGGCCTGGGCCTACGGCAACTCCTCGCAGGTGCCCTATGCCGAGCAATTCTATGTGGGCGGCGCCAACTCGGTGCGCGCCTGGGCTGTCCGCGATCTCGGCCCCGGCTCCTACAGGCCGCCGGCCGACCAGGAAAACGGCTACTTCGACCAGACCGGTACCTTCAAATTTGAATTCAACACCGAATACCGTTTCCCCATCGCAGGGCCGCTCCACGGAGCGGTGTTTCTCGACGCAGGCAATGTGTGGCTGCTGAAAAAAGACCCGCTGCGCCCCGGGGGCGAGCTGCGGGCCAAGACTTTCCTGAAAGATATTGCGTTAGGCACCGGCGTGGGTCTGCGTGTCGACATCTCCATGCTCGTGCTGCGCGGCGACCTCGGCATAGGTCTGCATGCGCCCTACGACACCGGCAAAAGCGGCTATTTCAACCTCCCCTCCTTCAAGAAGAGCCTCTGCTTCCACCTGGCCATCGGCTACCCCTTCTGACAGCGGGCATACCGATCGCGGCATCTCCCGCCATTAGCTTAGTTGTCACTTGATGAGCGAGAGGCGCACGCGGGTGTTTTTCAGTCGGTGGGGCGACAGGCGCTCAAGCAACGGCAGTGCGGCTGCTTCGGCGGGGATCTCATCTGTGGCGCCCGAGGCAAGCGGCCCGAGAGCCGCGCGGGGAACGGCCACGAGCGCACTGTGGTCGTCGAGGGTGATCCTCCCCACCTCGTCGGGGCGCAGACCGCCCCGGTGGATAAGATAGCCCGCGATGTCGCCGCGCGAAATTTTCTCCTTTTTCCCCGCGTTGATATAGATTGTGGCGGTGTCGCTGCGGATAGGGTCGGCAGCCTCGCCGCGCGGCGAGAGCATCCGGTCCCACACCACATATTCGGGTATATTCTCCCCGTCGGCAATGATGCTGAATACCGTGCCGTCGGCTCCCATGCGGGCCGTTCGACCGTTACGGTGCGTCCAGCTCTCTACGGTGAGGGGCAGATGGTAATGAATCACATACTGCACATTGTCGATGTCGAGACCGCGGGCACCGAGGTCGGTGGCTATCAGCACGGGGGTGGTGCCGTTGTCAAGGAGATCCACGGCGAGTTTGCGCTCGCGCTGCTCCAGCCCTCCATGGTAAAGCCCTACAGGAAATCCGGCGCGGCTAAGCTCGTTGTAAACGCGTTCGGCGCTCTCGCGGTGGTTGACAAACACCAGCGCGCGGCCATTGGGCAGCGAACGGAGCAAGGCTTCGAGAGTGGAGAGCTTGTCGCGCTCGGGCGAATCCACGCGCACAAACTGCACGTGTCCGCCGGCCGGTTTCGAAGCGGTAAAATCAAAGGTCTCAGGCCGAGCGAAACTCAGGAACCCGGGCATCTCGGCCAAAGGAGTCGCCGACGTGAGTATTATCAGGCTGAGATGGCGCATCTGTTTCACGATCCGCTTCATTTCGTCGTGAAAGCCGAGTTCGAGTGATTTGTCATACTCATCAAGCACAAGAGCCGACACATCAGCGAGCATCACTGTGCCGCGGCGCAGATGGTCGAGCAGACGGCCCGGAGTGGCCACGATAATATCGGGCACCACTTTCATGGAGTTCACCTCATCGGCCATGGCGTGGCCTCCATAGAAAGCGACCGTCTTCAATCCCTGGGCCAGAGGGCGGATCACGTCGGCTATCTGAATCACAAGCTCACGCGAGGGGGCCATCACCACCGCCTGCACACTGCCGGTCGACGGTGACAGGGAGCGAAGAAGCCTTATGGCGAAGGCCACCGTCTTGCCCGAACCGGTGGGCGACAGCAGCACTATGCGGGTGGCGTCGGTGGCGGCCATCTGCTGCTGCATGGGGTTGAGTTTCTCAATGCGGTGACGCTCTGCCAGCCGCTGAAGTATCGTGCGGTTATCCATCAGTTGTCAATTTAGCGGAACAGGATCAGGGTTGACCGGGAAAGGCATTGTCAGCGCGAAACGACCATAAACTCGCCGTTCATCCCCGGTCCTACATTAAAACGGCGCAGGCCGCGTTTGAGTTTGCGTGCCTCGCCCGAAATCGGCGAGCCATAGTTATTGAACACGGAATAGCGCGAGCCGCATTTAGGGCAGTAAGCCACATTTTCCTGCGTATCGATTTCGATACGCACATTGCGGTTCACCTCCACGGGGCAGGCCAGATCGTAGGCATAGGGGGCGCCACTCAGATCCCCCACAAGGAGTATCCCGCCGAAACCGGTGTAGGTCAGTCCGGTCCATGGAAAATCAGAAGGCACCCTGAGATTCCCGTCGAGTATGAAACGTCGGTGGTCAAGAGCGCCGGGGGTGCCATAGCGCTCCCATTCAGCCCGAGTATCGAACGACAGGCGCACATTAGTAGGAGGAATGCGGTCGAAGTCGACATGATCACATCCGCATGCCGCCACCGACAGCACCAGCGCACCGACAGCATATATCGCGTTTTTCAGTAATCGTTTCACCATTACAATCTTCATAAACAACATACAAAGTTACCATATTCCAGCGAATAACCCCAACAATTCGTAGTTAAAGAACCAACATTTAGAAGTTAAGAGCTTGTTTTCTCTACGGTTAGACGGGGAGGAGGCGGTGGCCGGGGGGGGCGAAGGGGTAGAGGAGGTAGCCTTTGACGTTGGTACGGCCTGCCTGGGCGAGGAGGGCGCAATAGTGGCGGACCTGATTTATGTAGGATTCCTTGGGTTCGCCGAACTTATAGTCGAGCACCACGGTGGCGCCGGGCATCTCGACCACGCGGTCGGGACGCACCACCATGGGGATGTCGGATGCCTTGTTGTCGGGGGCGTTGAAATATGCGAAGTTGGTCAGGGGTCGTTCGTTCATCACGCTCAGGTACTCTGTGAAATAGGGGCTGACGTCGGGGTCGGCGAGAGCCTCGCGCAGTTGCTCGCGCAGCGGGGCGTAGTCGGCCTCCGTGAGGTTGCGCCGGTAGGACGGGGTGAGAAATGCGTAGTCGAGGTCGGCGGGGCGCTTCACTCCGGCAAGCACCTCATGGAGAAAAGTGCCCAGGTGCACGGGATTGTCGAGCGAGAACACGTCGCTGCGGTCGCCGGCGTCGGTGGCCACTGTGACTTCGGGGGGCTGCACCGAGAAATAGCTTCGGGTGACGGAGTCGTAGTCGATCGGCGCGTCGAACGATGCCGGGCTGTCGACACGGCGGTGCTTGCGGTGGGTGTAGTCTATGCGGTGATGCGGAAACCATGCCGTGCTGCGGGGGTAACGGTCGGCGCGGCTCTCCTTTTTTATCGTGGAGGGATCGACGGGACGGCCCAGTCTGAGATAGTCGAACAGGGGCATCACAGGCCTCTGCCGCGCCGGATCGGCAGCGCCCTCATCCTCTCCGTCGAAATAGAACCGGTCGGAATAGAATGGGCGTGGGTCGGTGAAATAATTGCCCACCGGCTCCACATACCGCAGGGGTTCGCCCGAGAGAGCATAACGGCCGAAAATCGAAGGGTCGCCCGCCAGTTCGTCGCGGAGCACCCGCAGCAGATTCTGCCCCAGCTCCTTGCAGCGGTCGCCATCCTTTGGATTAGCGGCGGGAGCGGCCTCGCCATATATGGCCAGTTCATAGCGGGCGCGGGTGAATGCCACATAAGCCACATTGAGCGAATCGAGGCGCGCCGAGCGCACCATGTCGGCTGTCTGGCGGGCGAGTCCGTCGTAGTCGGCCAGTTTGCGGCTGAACGCCAGAGGCATAAATGGCGGCACGTCGGCGGGGTCGCATCCCGGGAACTCCATTTCGGCCAGTGAAAACCATGCCGATTCCCCCTCTTTCACCAGCTCCTGCTCGCAGAAGGGCACATGCACGCAATTCATTTCCAACCCCTTGGACTTGTGGATGGTCATCACGGTTATGGCGTCGGGGATGTCGGCCTCGGGGAATGAGCTGACGCAGCCGCTCCTGTCCCACCACTTCAGGAACGCGGCGATGTTGGGATCGTCGTTTTCGCAGAAATCGAGCACCATATCCTGGAATGCGGTGATGAAAGCCACCTCGCTCTCGCCTACAGGCTCGGTGCGCCGGTCGGGATGGAGGATGAAATCGCGGATGATGCGTTCGGTCAGGAGAAAGAGATCAGGCTTATCCTCGCGCTCGAGGTCGGCCAACAGACCGTCGATGAGATCGCGCACCTCGGCCGCCTCCCGATCGGGGTTTACGCCGAGGTTGGGCGAAGTGACCGAAACAGCCTTCCACAACGCCTCAGCCGGGGGATAACGCAGCAGAAGCACCTCGAAAATCTGCATCATGCGGTTGCGCAGCCATGCCGGATTCTCCACCTGCCGGGGAGGTTCGGTCCCCGGCTTGTCAATCATGGGCGGCGTGACACACAGCCGCAGCAGATTCACCACCGACTTCACCGACTGCGACGAGCCTACGGTCATGGCGTCGTTGGAAATGATGTCGACCGTGCGCCCCGTCTCCTGCTGCCAGCGGAGCCACTCGGGGTCGTTTTTCTTCAGCGACAGGATATAGTCGATGACCTCCTGGCCCTGGCCGCCGGTGCGCACCAGCACACCGATCTGCGACGGCGGGAAGCCGCGCCGCAGCTGGTCGAGGATATTGGCGCCCATCAGCTCGAGCTGCTGAGTGTGGCTGAAAGGCTCGTCGGTGCCGTTGAGAAAGAGCTGCACAAACCCCTCGCGGTCGGGGAAAGCCACCCGCTGCACCACGCCGTGATAGGTGGTGCCGGGCCCTACCCCTTCGAAATCCGCGGCAAGGGCGGTGAAGAGCGAGTTGTTGAATTTCACAACTTCGCGGGCGCTTCGCCAGTTGGTGTTGTCGCCGATGTCGCTGCCTATTTCCGTGACATGGTATTCGCCGAGCGATTTGGCCGCCTCGCTGCCCAGAAGCTCGGGGCGGGCGTTGCGGAAACGGTAGATACTCTGCTTCACATCGCCGATAATCAGGTTCTCGCGCCCTCGCGAGAGGGTCTCCTCCATGAGCGGGCGCAGATTGTCCCAGTTCATCTCCGAGGTGTCCTGGAATTCGTCGATGAGCAGATGGTTGAGCTGCGTGCCCATCTTTTCGTAGACAAAGGGCACCTCCCCCTCTTTAAGCACGCGGCCCAGCAGGGTGTTGGTGTCGCCGAGGAAAAACATGTCGTGCTCGCGGCAGAAGGTGTCAATATTGTCGCACGTGCCGGCAAATAGCCCTAACAGATAGCAGCGGCCCAACAGCAGACGGGCCATGCCCGCACGCTCCATCAGCGCTATGGCGTCGGCGCAGAGACGTCGCAGACGGCTGTCGAAGCCGTCGGTCCATCCCTCCGGCTTTTTCTTCGCGCCCCCGGTGTAGCACACGATCTCCTTGTCGCCAATCCCGGCGGCATTGCGCAGCGTGGCCGAAGGCTCGAAAGCGAAGTCGCCGCGGCTCCATTTCTGCACCGGCAGCAACACATTGCGGGTGATCTTCTCCCCCATGGGAGTGGCAAGCAGCGCCTCCGCTTCCTCGCGGATGGCGTCGAAGCTGGGGCCTGCGGTGAGTTGGCGCAGATACTCGGTGAAGCGCAACAGCGGAGCCAGATCCAGCTCGCCGTTCTCCCCGCGATGGAAATATCGGTTGAATTCCGATATATGCTTTTTGAAAAATTCGTTGCGGAGCTTCTTCACATCCCCCACCAGCTGCCTGTTGACCGACGAGTGATCGGAAAAGATGTTGAACTGCCCCTCGCTGCTGCCGGCAAGATGCAGCATATACTGTCTGAGCCAGCGACGCACCGCAGCGGAGGCTGAGCCACGCGGAATGCTGCTCTTCACATCGTTGAGCATCTGGTCCACGGCCATGCGGATCACATTTGACTCGTCGATCTGCAGACTGAAATTCTCCGGCAGATCAAGCTCGGAGGTGAACACATGGAGCACCGACTGAAAAAATGAGTCGATGGTCGACACATTGAAGTCGGCGAAATTGATCAGCACGTCGCTCAGCGCCAGCCCGGCACCGTGGCTGATCCGTCGCACGCGGCGGATATAGTCGTCGCGGTCGGCGTCCCAGAGCTTCGAGGCCGTTGCCTCAGGTGTGTTCTCGTCGCCGCAGTAGATGCCCACAAGATAGTGTATGTGGTCGTTCTTCGGACGCGCCGAGCCATCCCACGGCGCTGAGCCGTCGGCCGGCTCGGTGATGTGGCGCAGTTTTTCCAGCTCGGCCACAATGCGGTCGGTCATCTCGTTGGTGGCCTTGTTGGTGAAGGTGATGGCCAGGATGTGGCGGTGAGCCTTCGGGAAGCGGCGGTGGATATATTCGTCGCGGTAACGCAGAAACACCGCCGACCCCCTCTGCGACGCATCGGACCACAGCGGCTCATGCGTCCAGCCGGCATCGACATCCGAGGTGTCGCCGTCGGTGCCTTTCTTGAACAGCAGCAGCTTGAGATATTTTCGGGCCAGCGAGAATGTCTTGCCTGAACCGGCGCTCGCCTTGTGGATGGTCAGCATCAGCGATGAGGGTTTTGTTTCTATGAAACAAACGGTCGGCAGGCTCCCTTTATTGCACAGGAGCCTGCCGGGAATCAGTCCGGCAGGCTCTTGCGATATTGTGTATATAGGATAATTACTCGGCGTGGCTGAACCACTCCTCGGCTGTGGGCAGATGATCCTCGGCCAGACCGGTGCCGCCGTCGCCGCCATACTCCTCGTCGTGCTGCGAGCGGTCGAGTCCCATCTCCTCGCTCTTGCGCGACACACGCAGGGGGATTATCTTGTTTGTGAGCCAGTAGAGGCCGTAGCTGACCGCAAAGGTGTAGGCAAACACTATCACCAGCACCAGCAGGTGGTTAAAGAAAAACTCGGTGTGCGAAATCATGCCGGGATTCCCGTCGGCAAAGAATCCGTAGGCGAAAATGCCGGTGAAAACGGTGCCTAAGATACCACCGAGTCCGTGGGTGGGGAACACATCGAGGGCGTCGTCGAGCATCCGCGAATAGCTCTTCCAGGTCACCGCGAGGTTGCAGCAGATGGTGATGCAGAACGATATGAATATGCTCTGCCCCACAGTCACCCAGCCGGCACACGGCGTGATGGCCACCAGCCCGACCACAGCGCCGATGGCAGCGCCCATTGCCGACGGTTTGCGGCCGCGGAGGCCGTCGAAGGCCACCCAGGTGACCATGGCTGTCGCCGCCGCCGTGTTGGTGTTGAGAAACGCCAGCACGGCTATGCCGTCGGCCGCCAGCGAACTGCCGCCGTTGAATCCGAACCATCCCAGCCACAGCATGGCGGCGCCAAGAAGCACGAAAGGCACGTTGGCAGGCTTGGCGGCATCGTCGGCCGGCGTGCGTTTTCCCAAAAACAACGCTCCTGCCAGAGCCGCCACACCCGACGCGGCATGCACCACGATGCCGCCGGCATAGTCATGCACATGCATCATGGCGAAAAGTCCGTCGGGGTGCCATGTGCAGTGGGCCAGCGGGCAATAGACCACTACCACCCACAGCACCATAAACAGCAGATAACCCGAGAAACGCACCCTCTCGGCAAACGAACCCGTGATCAGCGAGGGGGTGATTATAGCGAATTTCATCTGAAAGAGCGCAAACAGCGCCAGCGGTATCGTGGTTGTGGCGATGCCGATCTGCGACAGCACCGTCTCGTCGCGGTCGACGACGTTGTCGACACCCACATGGTCGAACATAAAGAAATCCCACGGATTGCCTATGACATGCGCGATGTCGTCGCCAAACGCCAGCGAAAAACCGAAAATCACCCATATCACCGATATGAATCCCATCACTATAAAGCTCTGCAACATGGTGGAAATCACATTTTTGGCGCGTACCATGCCGCCGTAGAAAAACGACAGCCCGGGGGTCATCATCAACACGAAAATCGTGGCGGTGATCATCCACGCCACATTGGCATAGAGGTGATCGCAGCTCATGCCAAACAATCCGTGGCCCGACTTTGTAAACAAACCCGCCACGCTCACCACGGCCATCAGCAGAAACAAAATCTGCCAGCCCACATGAATCTTTTTTCCTTTGAACGTCATAATCTTTTTCCTTTCACTTATTTATTCTTTGTACCTGTTTTGTCTAAACTGTGGAGCGGCTATGTGTGGGGCGGCTATGTGTGGGGCGGCGGCTTTCTTGCCGCCGTTAATTTCTTGCCGCCGTTAATTTCCTGCCGCCGTTAAATTTAATGACCGGCGGCAGGAAAGCCGCCGCCCCATAAGCCGCCCTTTAAGCCGCCATTATCATTTTGCTACTGTTTGTGTTTATATTCATACCTCTTGTCAATTAATTTCGCTGCAAATGTAGCATTTTGTTTTAAAACCACCAACAATTAAAGACAACAAAATTTCACAAATTTTTAAATAATCTTCAAAAAATCATTTTCCGCGAAAAAAATCGCGCAAAAGTTTGCACTATTCAAAAAAAGTACCTACCTTTGCAACGCTTTTGGAAATCAAGCCAATTGCCTCAGCGCCGCAAGGCGTCGGCAGCCTCGAGGGGCGCCGGGCAACACAGCAGCTTGATTGCTACGAATCGGGGTGTAGCTCAGTTGGTTAGAGTACGCGTCTGGGGGGCGTGAGGTCGCTAGTTCGAGTCTAGTCACCCCGACAAAAGCAAAGAGATGTATCATTCGATGCATCTCTTTTTTATTTGTATTGTCTTCTTCGGACGGTGGCTTTGGAACGTGATCGGGCCGGGCACACTCTTCGCCATGCTCTATGTAGGCTATATGGTAAAAATCATCATTCCTCACATGGGATGGTTTGAGCGCCTCCTCGCCTCAGGCAGCCACCTTCCCCGCCACATCTTCGGTCTCGCCCGCTTCATTTACCCCCGCAGATAATTAAACAATCTCTTAGAGGAGATCGCGTTGACGGTAAGCGGTGGCGGAGCCTTGCTCGATCATGTAGGTGAGGATGTCTCGGACGGTGGCTTTCAGTCGGCGATCTTCACGGATTGCGCGGCTGTGTTGCAGACAGAACCGCGTCATGAATTTTTCCATGTAGCTGAGGGCGGCGGGGTTGTTAAGCGGAAGTGAACTGCGGGCTTTTATGGCTATGGCGAGGCTCTCCAGACCATCCTCGCAACAGAGACTCCCGATGGTGTAGAATGTCCGGCTGATGGCGTAGAGTGTAGTGTCGGAAACGGCCCAATTCGCGGCTGCCTGTTTAAACAGAGCTGCAACCCGCGGGGTGAAGCTGTGCCACGGCTGACTGCCGCGCCAGTAGTCTTCTGCCAACATATATGTGCGTATCAGTTCATCCTGATGGAGGGATTGTGCCCCCGACACTATGCTGTCGACGACGGGGAACAGTGATTCCCATATTGAGAGGAAATAATCGGGCCGGCTCAATCTGTCGGCCGACATTATCACCGATGTAAGGAGGTGAGCCAGTTTATCGCCGTAATCCATCTTGGGTGTCAGCAGCACCAGATAGCGGACGGCCTCCTCTTTTGATCCGAGCGACATCAGGAATTGCGCTATATGGTCAAAGATTTTGTGACGAATTTCAATGAAGGCCTCTTCTGCATACCATTTTTCGTCGGAATCGACATGCCGCTTGAGTTTACTGAACATGCGCACGGGCATTTCTTCAAAGAATCGGCTGTAAAGCCGGAGCACCCGCGGATTGTCGGTCGCGGTCGGGAGGGAGCAGAACAGCGACTCCATCATGAAAATATCGGAGTAGTCGATCCCATCGAGGTCAATCGTAAATGCTTTTCCCCGGTATTCCTCTATCTTTTCAAAAGGTTCTGTAGGGTTCTCGTTGGCAGCGTTCTGCAACGCGATAAAACAACCCAATATCGACTCGGCAATTTCGGGATGGACGCTCCAAAGTGTCGACCGGCTCAGAGCAGCCGGAATATACTCGCTGATACGCCGGTAGCCGTGGCCGGTATTTGTTCTGACCATCGACGCGGCCATTGTCAGCATGATGTCATCGGCATCTTCAGGGCTATGCTGCAATGCGTAGGGGAGTGCCATGGCCGATTCCTTAACGCCGTCTTCAGCCTGATGGTAGTACCCCTCGTCGCACACCCTGCTGTAACCCGCCAGTACCAGACGGCAGCAGTATTCGATGCTTTCAGCCGACAACTGTCCGGCAAACTCACGGAGCAATTTTGATGCGGCGGTCTGAGGAAGAGCGCTGTCAAGATCGGCCACAGGTGATGCCGCGTGCCCGGTGTCAGCCGCCAGTTCCCGGATTTTTGCCACGACCGATTCAGGATTCCGGATGAACGCCTCTTCCTCGGCTGACGGCTGATGAGGGTAGCTGTCAGATGAACTCCAAAGGCGTAGTGTGCTGTATTTTGTCGTTTCTTCAAGTTGCCTTTTCGCTTCACCGGCTTTACGCAGTGAGATTTCTGATTCATGTATCGGAGAGAACTGAACGACAAGATTGTCGCCACGTCGCTCGATGACATCCATTTTGAGATTCCTGGCATCCATACATTCCACCATGTGGCTCATGCGGTCCATGACAGCAGGGTCGGCTTTGAAGCCGTCGATAATGTCGAAAATCTTTAATTTCAATGCCTCACGTTCAGCCGCTGACCACCCCTCTATAGGGCTGTTCTGATATTCTAAAATCAGTTGCTGGAGCGTCTTGGAGCGGAATGGAAGATTGTTTGATTTTACCCGTTCGTCATAGTGCAGAATGTCGTAGATTTTCCTGAGTCCACGCCCCATCCCTGCAAGTATACGGGCTTGGGATTCCTGGATATACCGTCGCATGTCCGCGTCGATAAACAGTGGCTGCGAGATTACAGGCAGGGCAAGCTCCACAAGCTCCGGGCTGTAGCGTAGAATCAGACTTGCCACAACCGCCGTGAGCGAGGAGGAACGTGATTCTTTCAGAAGTCTCACCAATATTCCACTGATGGCATTTACGCCAAAATGACCGGCAACATCGAGCAGCCATGCCTCCAGCGCCATGTGGATTGAACGCAATAAATTAGGCAGCACCGGCGAACCTGTGCCGCGGTAACATTGCCAGAGGCTGTCGCTGTGATATTGGCTGACGATGTCGGCGTCGAATTTTATTTCTACCTCTTCGATACTGCTGTCGAAGCCGCTTCCAACATATGTCTCGACAAAATGATTTACCAGCCGGATGATGAAATTGATTGTGCTTTTAGGGCTGACATTCAGCAGCGTTTTAATCGGCGTCTGGTTGGCGCTCGGAGGAAAATAGTCATTTTCCGCAGAGGTGGTCAACCCATATCTGCTTGGTTCGTGGAATGAACAGAAAACGGGAATGCGGTCGCCTCCGCGGTTGTATTCGGAATCTTCCTCTTCTTTATGGTCGGGTGTCTCAATCCAGAATTTTTCGCAAAGGGCGATAACCTCTTCGGGAAATTCGCGGATAACATTGTTTGCCTCAAGACAGGGATTTTCCAATATCTCCTTTGCAATTCCCCGCAACACATAGCACTGGCGGGGCAAAGGCTCGTCGAGGATTCTGTGCAGAATGCCTTTCAGTTCTTCGTGGATTTCATGGGCACAGCAGAACATAACGTCGCGGAATTCCTTATCCAGTTCTCCGCTCACGTAATGCTGCGCCGACAACGCCCGGTCGATGACGGAATATGCCATTTCCCCGGCTTTGCGGGTGGAGTCGCCCTCGCGATGTGCAAGGCTCCAGGCCTTCAGTATGGGCAACACATGTTCTGGATTGCTGGCGAAGAAGGTGCTACGGGTCTGATAAACATAATCAATGGCTGCATCCCAGCCCGAGCCTGCCGGCACTTCTGTCCGGATGCCGTCTGGGCGCACGCAGGCAATCCTGAGCAGGAAGAGTATCTGTTTCAGCAGTTCAAACCCGTTCGCCTGAATCAGTCCGCCGAACTGAGAGAAGAAGAGCGACGCATTGTCCGACAGCAGCACGGCGACTAACGTTTCCTCGATCCAGAGCTGCGGCAGGGCCGGTCCGGCAAGAACATCGCTGATAATGCGTGGAAGCCGCGTCTTGTATTCCTGAATCTCTTCGAGCAGCCACATGCGGAATGCCCGGCGCATTGGCAGCGAGTCGCCGATTTCTTCAAAGAAAGTGGTTGCGGATTCCGCGTTGCGCCATGTCCGTTCCACAAGTTTTTGCAACGCCCATTCCTCGTAAATGTCATGGGTTATGAAATAGCGGTTGTGCTGTCGGTCAAGCCCGATAATCTCATCCTGCCTGAGGGCGTAAAGAGCCTCGGGCGACCGACCGTCGCCACTGACGAAAAACGCCCCTGAATTGCTGCGGAGCCGGGCCAGTTCCACCAGGCAGTTGTCGCGCAGGGAGCAAAGTTCATTTTTTGATGGATTTCCCTGAATGCGCTGCTCCCACAGTTTGTCGACAAATTCGCGGTAGGAGCCGAGGAGATTTATCCGGTTGTAATATTTGAGGAATTCTCCAAGGTAGAACAGATTGCACAGACGCCACCGGAACCGTTCATTGTCGGGCAATCGGATTGCATGCTCTGTCGCGAAGTCGGTCAGCTCCTGCTGCGACAGAAGCGGAATGTCAATGACCGTCGACTCAAAGCCCAGGGCATCCTTCAGTAAGGAAGATAGCGGCGCGAGAAACACCGTGCGCGTAACAAAGAGAAGACTCCACCTGGCTTCGAGCAGTCGAAGTAACAACTCCTGCAATACTTCACGGTCGTTAATATCGGCCAGTCGCTCGGCAGAATCTATGATGAAAATTTTCCTTGGTTCATCGGCATGAGCGTCAATGAACTGCCGGAGCGAGAAATTATGGTCGAGACGGAATAGGTCGTTGGCATTGCTCACATTCATCGCGGAGGCGCGGAAAATATAAATGGGCCATTCATGTGCATGCTCATTATAGATGTTTTTTATAAGGGCAGTTTTGCCGCTGCCCCCTTCGCCTGAGACGATAGTAATCTGTCCGGGCTGAAAGGATGCCTCGATTTTTGCTTTGATTTCCGAACGGTCGAACCGCTTGGGCTTACCGTTGAAAATGACCTGATCTTCGATTGCGTACAAAGGAAGCTCCGATTGAATTCTGAGTTCGTCGAGGAGCGCCGAGGCGGAATTCTCCGTGCCGAAATAAATATCGTAAATGTAATCGTTCTCCGGCAATACAAGTTGGGGTTCAATATGGCCTGGCGCCCGCCATTCAATCTCTATACCAAGTTTTTTTGCCTTAGCCTCCACAACTTTCATATATGCAGGTTTCCCGGCAATTTGTTTGCTCCCATTCTTCCCTCCCTTCTTTCCACCATTCTTGCCGGAATTCTTATAGTTAGCTCCCGGCTCAATGTTTATGTAAACATAGCATTTCTGTAAGTTCGGATAATTTGCGACCGCGGTTTCAAGTGAATGAATAATCTGGTCTTTGTCGATTTTTCCGTCAAAAAATTTTGATTGAAAACCGGTCAGTTGATTATTGAACATAACAGGGGCGGTCTCCAGTCCCGGATGATTCTTGAATCGGAACAGACCGTAACGGTTGCCGGTCTCTGAAAGAAACAACAGATATGTCATCATTTCAAAAGCGGCAGTTGGATTCTCATTGAATCTTGCCTTAAAGGCATTCCAATTAATTTGTTTCGATGTATTCATATTATTGATGGTTGGTTTTATTATTCAAATATAAATAGTCTCGTACTTCCAAAAAAGTGGAACTTTTTAAGTGGCGAATTTAGCCACAAAGATAACATTCTATGTTATTAACATAAGTAACTGTTCAAAATTATTTTAATGTTTATTCGAGGAAAATTTTCGGTTAATATAAAATAATTTTGAACAGCTACTTATTAAATATTTTGTTTAATTTTGTAATTTGAAAACATTGCATTGAAACCAATCATCACTGAACAGGCAACATGAAACTGCAATTATTGGCTATGAGCTGCATGGTGGCGACAGCTGCAGCGGCTCACGACAATCTCGCCGTGAAATACAGGGTGTCGGACCACGACACCGATGCGGGAAAGCTCCGCACCACCGAAATGACCTTAGTGGCCGACAACGAAAAGTCGCTATACTACAACACCATGAGTCTTTACGTTGACTCTTGCATGTCCACTCCCGAAGGCGCGGCCCGGCTACGCGAAATCCAGCTGAAGGCATGGCGCGTGGAGCATCCCGACGGCACTGTCACCTACGACGGCCGCAAACTGGGCCTTGCCCCCGACAAGCTGGAGTATCTTTATGTAGCGAAAGACCGCAAGGCGGCCACCGTCGACGTCTTCGACATGAAATCCGACGAGCTGTGCCGCTATACCGAATCCTCCGGCGACATGCAATGGTCGCAGGCCGGCGATTCCACCTTGACGATTCTCGGCTATGAATGCTTGCCGGCGCTGACTACTTATCATGGCCGCACTTGGCGCGTGTGGTTCACCCCCGAGATTCCTGTCGGCGAGGGGCCGTGGAAACTCCATGGTCTGCCCGGCCTGATTCTTGCCGCCGAGGGGGGTGACGGTTTCCTTATTGAAGCCCTGGAGGTGGGTCAGACACCGCAGCCTGTGCCGCAGGTCTATTCCGTCGACACCTATCAGAAAGGCGACCGACGCAAGATTCTCGCCGACCATGAGCATTATATCAACAACTTCGAAAGCATGATGGCCGCCGAGGGTATTCAGCTGAACGCCGACGGCAGCCCCGCCAATCTGCCCGGTTTCGACCGCCGCAAACGGGCTTGGGAAACTGACTATTGAACTTCCCCAACACTCCTATGCACACGACGGCGGTTGGAAAACCGCCGCCCCATAGCCGCTGCCATAGAGCCGCCATCCGCCCCACAGCCGTCATCCGGCCTCAGCCCCACAGCCTCAGCCATGCAACGCGTCGCGGTAGTCGCGAAGAAAGCGGAAAAGCACGCGAATTCCTACGATAAGACCCACAACTCCACCGGCGCATATCCCGTAAAAGAGATATATGTCGGCATGGACATCGTAGGCCATTACGGCGCACCAGAATATTGCAAACGGCATGGCCACCGCCAGCCACAACAGGTGGATTTTCCGGCACTTAAGTGTGCGCTCGAGGACTTCGGCCACAGGCATGGTCGACAGATCGATGGCCTTGATTGAGTTGGCCAGGATGTGGTCGGTGAGGGCAGCGCCAGCCAGCAGGATCATATAACCGGCTATTATCCACGGCGAATCTATACCGGCGTTCTGCATGATGCTCGGCCCGCAGAAAGCCATTATGATGCTGAAAATGGAGAAGCGGCGGTATTTGTCGCCCAGACGTTGCAGGGCTGTGCGGCGGTTGCTTTCGGGGCACCCGTCATTCTCTGTGTTGATGCTCTTTTTGGCTGAATCCCAGCTCGATTTCATTTCATCTATCTTCATAAGTCACTACTGTCCACTAAAAAATGGACGAGGTTAAAAATTAAATAAATTCGGTTCACTTGAATCACAGAGAACATTGATAATTTTGAAATTCGATTTGTCGAACAGGTCACGCAGACAGGTCTTGTCTGTCAGCGAGATTCCGAGAATCTGAAGGACTTCGTAGATGCTTCGCTCCAGTTTCATGTCGTGCTGCACTATCGCCACAAGGCAATAAGTAATTATGGCACAATAGATTTGGATGCGGACGGCATTCTCGGAGGTCTCCCAGAACTTCTTGATACGCAGATGCTGTTTGATCCATTTGAAGAAAAGCTCCACGCTCCACCGATTGCGGTACAGTTCGGCTATTGTCCCGGCAGCTGCCGTCAGATTGTTGGTCAGGAATATGTATCTTGTACCGTCTTCCGGGTCGATGCATACCACCTTCCGCAGTTTCTCCGGATAATCCTTTGCGCTTTTATAAACCGTGAAGTAACCGATTGCATCAGAAATCACGTTTGGAGGAAGCCTCCGTTTCCATGTCACAGGCTTGAACCTGACATTGGTTTTCGCCCTGACGACGAAGAACGCACCGATACGGTTGATGGTGTCGAGATTGCCGAAATCGTTGTAGCCACGGTCGAAGATATAATGGGCGCCTTTCTCATACGGTATCTCCGGCATTGCCTTTGAATCGTGAACTTTTGCTTCGGTAATATGCACGAATGCAGGAACTTGAGCCTCCACGTCATAAAGAGTGTGCATCTTGATGCCACCCTTGTGCTTGCGGAACTTGGCCCATTCGAACACCGACAGGCAAAGGTCGATGGTAGTTGAATCGAAGGCATAGACATGGCCGTCAAGCTCGAATATTTTCTGTATCCGCCGCTTGCGTGCTTCCGCTATCATGAAGAAGGCATACTCCTCGAAGATGCGGTAGTCGCGTTGCTCGTTAGCCTTGCTAAGATTACTTCTCGTTACGGATTTTCCGATTCCGAGGTGATAGACCTTGCCTGCATGCGCTTCCAGTGCGACGATGAGATCCCGAAGGCTCTCCCGATTAGAAAGCTGCCCGAACATCATCGTAAGTAATTGATTCCAACAAGTATAACTCTTTACATACTTGTCGCCATCATACTTCGCGACTATACGATTGAACTTACTCCTGTTCAAGAACTGGGCTAATTGGGAGAAAACGAAAGGGTCTTTATGCATAACGGTCTGATTATGACCGCAAATGTAATTTGAAATCCGTTCGCTCCCAAATCGCTTATAACATATTGAATTTCAATAATTTCAAAGTACTCTTATGATTTTTCAGTGGACACTAATGAAACAAAAATAAATTTATGTTGAAGCCACTGCTTAAAATTCGAATAGCTTGTATGGAGACCTGTAAAAATGTCAAATCCATTTCCAATAATATAAAGATGTTTCATTTTAATAATCCACAATCTAAATTCAGAACTTAATAGTGTAATTTACCAATGCAAGTGTTAGTGTAGTTTATAGTGTCCGCATTTCGGATAGATTCGTAATTTACGGAAGTTTATCAATCAGTATTCCATCGGTTGCCTTTGTATCCATCATAAGCATCCAATGCATCTGGTAAATTCCCGTAAGGATAGTAACCAGTACCAAGATTATGCTCTGATTGAACTTCATTGTAATATTCAATACATTCCGATTCGACTATTAATCCATAATTATCTATTTTAAATCGATATTCACTATTTTTAAAGTCTTTGAGCACAGTGGCATATCCATTGACAAACAGATTATATCCTTTTTTTTCTTGATACTCAGGGTTTATAACAACTTCTCCGTTTTGATTCAAAAATCCGATGAGGCCATTATGTTTAAATCCATAGGTGTTTTCTCCCGCTTCAAATATTCTCTCATATCTGGTGCCTTTAATTTCGGTTCCGTCAAGATGAAAGAGAGTGCAATAATCTTTCCTATAAGCTATGAGACGATTGCCGTTGCATAATGTCAACTCATTATAATTGTTTTCAATTAGTATATCACCTTTTGTGTTCAATAAACCTTTATATTGGCAACTTGAGCCATATAGTTTTAATTTATCAAATATTGTATTTGATGGAGCTGCTTTAATTTTGTCAGGTTGTATTGTTTGACCAAAAATGATAAACGAACCCTTGTCAAATCCATGCGCATCATGAAGAACGCCATAAATCCTACGACCTTCTATCTTTAGAAAGTCAGATGCAACTGGATTACCAACATAATCCAGATGTTCAATTTGATAACATAACTCATCAAATTCTTCTTTGGAACGGATAGGTGTATATTTCATATTCAAAGAATATCTTTACAAATGTGATAATAGAACTTATGGCTTTGCATACAGTTCATCTGTTCTGATGACAGAGATTGTGCAATTGGAACCATGTTTTGTGAACCCCCAAAATCTTCTCTGTAATGGGGACAAGACACAGCACAATATGGAGAAGGTTTACGTGGCAAGTTATGTTTCTTGTATAAAACACATAACCTTTCTCCCCAAGAGTCCTGCTTGCTGAATTTGCATAAGAAACAATTGCGAATTTTAACTCCTCGTTTAGAAAATTCTTGAAAAATCTCTTTGAATGGAGTTTCTATTTCGGTTATGTAATAATGGACATTGGATGGTAACATCTTGCTTACTTCATAACAGTGGCAATCAAATGACCGGAACCGGCCTTGGCTATTTAACCAAAATGCAAGTGTGTTTTTGCGACTAAAGCAGTCTTCATACTCATCAAAGCTGCCGATTGGGTCAAATGATTCTACTTTATTAAAATTATATAATGTGATATTTTTGTCGTTAGAATATCTATAATAGTAATGCTCATCCCTTACAGCCGTTAACTTACAGTTGCTGACTATATTGTCAATTTGTTCTTCTGATTGAATTGGAATTTCAATAATACGAACACCATCCTTGATTTTGTCCTCTGTGCATTTATGAGTAACCATAATTTCAATTAGCACAGGAGGTGTCTCGGGATTTGTAGATGATGTTAAAAGCAAGTCTGCTCTGTATTGGTGGTAAGTTGCCTCTATCTCGCAGGAATCATAATATTTACGCAAATCGAATACAACAGGTTTTTCACCTTCACACTTGGGAAAACCAATGAACGGACATTCTAAAGAGCAAATCGCCTTGGCGTTGTAAGAAAGAAGAAAATGCTCGGACGATAAGAATGCATGCCTTATCCTGATTTTCGCTAACTTATGTAAATATAATTCATAAGAACAATTCCCCGCATTTTTATGAACGAAATGCCATTTACGCACTTTGCCCATATGTGGATTCATTAATTCTCCACATATAGGACAAAAATATTTTTCGTTACGTTTAGCTGTTGAAACATTTATTAGATCGCCGCTTGAATTATTAGCGTAGCTATAATTTTGAGAGAGGATTTTTGCCATATTATTCTTTTTTGCCGAAAATAGTTTGTAGTTTTTTCCGAATAGCCCCTAAAGCTAATTTTTGGTCTTGTGATATTGACAATCCGATACCACTACTTTTAACAACGGCAACGCTTTGGTCTGTATAAAGATCATAAAAGGTTATGGTAATGTAGGTATGTCCACCATCCCACTTTTCTGACTTAACATTTATATGAGGGGTAAGTGTATAACCTAAATAATCATCTGGGGCATAGGTTAAGGAAATTGGCTGCAATTTAGTATTTGCAATTTCATTTTGGACTAACAGCATAACATCATCCAGTTCTCTGTCTCCTGTTTGTTCTTTGCCGAAACTTACATACTTATATTTAGAAATGTTAGCTCCGTTTGAAACGACTAGTTTAGCCGATGATGAACAAGAAGTGAGCGTCATCAAAAATACTGACAATATCAGTAAAAGCGAAAATATGGGAAATCGAGTGCGCATAAATAATGAGTCGAAGATTATTGTTTTAATTACAAAGTTAGTAAAATTTTGCGTGATGTAGGCTGTGCACGATGAAATATTTTTTAACATTAGCGACGCATACCGTGCTTTTGCTGAGAAAGTTTCATCATTCGGTGGGCCTGCATCATGCAGCGGTAGGCGAAGCGGCGGTCGTCTTCATTCGGATTGCGTCCCCACGGGAGGTCTGATGAGGTGCCACCGCCTCCGCATGACTGGGCGAATTGGGTTGCGCAGTCGAGGTAGCCGAGGAACAGGTACATCGCACACTTCAGAATCTCATTCGGCTGCTCGGCGATTGCCGGTAAAAAGATACAAAAAGCGATTGACAAGTTTATTTTGCTGCTTGCCAATCGTTTGTATATTAGCTATTTACGTCTTAAAATCGGGCGGATTTTATATCAATACTCGTCCTCGTTGAAGATCGAGTAGGTCGCTTAGTATGAGGGTATTATGTGTGTCATGTTTACATTTGGCAAAACAAACCGCGCCATTTGAGACGGTCTGAGGCAATTGGCAGCCTGTTGGCGAAACATTGGACAAACAAACGCCCGAACACCTCATTATTCTTCTTCCTTAGGAGGATTTCATCCTGCTTGTTCCTTAGGAGGATTTCATCCTGCTTGGCAAGTTTATTCCACATAAATATCTGATAACAAGATATATCTAAGTTGGAAGAATATTCCTTCTGCAAGTTCATAACATTTATTAACAATTAGACGCTGGCTTTCTTTCCACTCAATTATAGCTGAGAAATGAGTTCAGTCCCGGTCATAACCTCCATTTTAGAGAAGGCAAACAGCTTCTTTCCGAGGTCTTTAAGTGAATGACCGATGTGATAGACATCTTCATCAATTATAAGAAAACGGTCGTGAGCCTTGTTATAAGGGTGCAAAGTCACTCCGGGATATTGGGCATTATGCCGCGCGACATCCTGACGAAGTTGCTGTGAAATCTTACCGTCGTAAATATCCACTGTCACGCCTGGGTTCCTTTTTGACAGTTGCACCAGCACAGAATCATCAACATAGCTATCGATGACAACAATCCTGTTTTTAGCCTGCCTGATTAGTTTGGCTACGAAAGCATATGCATCAAAATCTGGCCGTTGAAGAAAATGCCCTGTTCAGGTTCTTTAAGTTCATTCAACCTATCAAGAATCGCATCGACCTTTTCATCAGTTTTCAACTGTTTCATCTCAATGCGGTCTATCCTTTGGAAAATAGAGGCGTTATTCATCCGGAAGTTCCGCATTGCCACAAATGCGTCAATAATTCGGATACTTGTATATATGGCGGTATCACTTTTCAATACGGCAGAAAGCATGGCTACTCCCTGTTCGGTAAATGCAAAATGATTAACGGACGAATGTTTGAGCCCCCTGAACCGGTCGCAATTTGCGACCAGTTCATCTTTCTCCTGATTTGAGAGCTGAAATCTGAAATGTTCTGGGAAACGCTCGACATTCCTTTTCACCTGTTCGTTAAGTCGTTTGGTCTCAACTCCATACTGCCAAATCCCGGTCTATCATCACTTGCTTGCCTCTCAGAGTAAAGATACGGTTTTCTATTGGCATTGGCAACTGGTCACAGTATGTGACAGGTTTCTTGTCTGATGTATTTTGGCTTGATAATTTGTTTTCTTGTGTTGGTCCCATACGCAAAATTACCTATAATTTTTGAAATCAGAGGCTATATATGAACAATAACTTCCAATCGGCACACAAATTGTACCGATTGGAAGTTAATCACATTGGAAGAAAACCGGATGAGGCATAAGGCTCATAATGGAATCTCCGTAGAAAGAGGTTTACATCCTCCTGAGTGTACCAATATTTATCTCCTTCTCATGAATATCCTAAATATCCGTTGTCCAGTAGTTTTTTCAGATACTTGTCCTTGATAGAAGGGTCATAAGAGATTTGTTATTATTACGGTTTGGCGGACAGTATAAAAATTTTTAGAAGATTTTTTGAAATAAATTTGGCGGGGATTGTAATTATTGCTATTTTTGTAATCATTACAAAATGAGGCGAAGATGACCACAGAATATTCGATAGCGAAACTCACCGAAATGCTTCAGGCGAAGGGGATACGTCCTTCGGCTCAGCGGATTGGGGTGCTCAGTATTGTGGCCAACAGCCACCGCCATCCGTCGGCAGAGGATATCTATTCGAATCTCTCGAAGCTCTTTCTGTCGCTATCGCGCACAACGGTCTACAATTCCCTGAAAACGCTGACAGAGAAAGGATTGCTGCGCGAATTGGAGATTGAATCGGGATGTTCACGTTACGACATGGCCCAGCAGCCTGCTCACAGCCATTTCATTTGCCGGCGATGCTCGCGAATCTACGACATGCCCATGCCCGGCAACCTGGCCGAGTGGATGTCGCCCCGATTTGACATCGATTCGGTGGATGTGACCTTCCGCGGGCTGTGTCCGGATTGCATAAAACTGATTGACAACCAATCGACAACCAAATAATAACATAAAAAAATACCTCAAAAAAAACATGAAAGATTTAAAAGGAACAAAGACTGAACGCAACCTTCAGGAAGCGTTTGCAGGCGAATCGCAGGCTCGCAACAAATACAGCTATTATGCATCGAAGGCCAAGAAAGACGGCTACGAGCAGATTGCAGCCCTCTTCGAAGAGACTGCCCACAACGAGAAAGAGCATGCCAAACTGTGGTTCAAGCTTCTGCACGGCGGCGAGATTGCCGACACCATGACCAACCTCCGCGATGCCGCCGAGGGCGAAAACTACGAGTGGACCAACATGTATGACCGCATGGCAAAAGAAGCCGAAGAAGAGGGATTCCCCGAAATCGCCTTCAAATTCCGCGCCGTTGGTGCCATCGAGCGCCACCACGAGGAGCGCTATCTGCGCCTGCTCAAGAACATCGAGGAGGGAATCGTATTCTCGCGCGAGGGCGACACCATCTGGGTATGCCGCAACTGCGGTCACATCGTCGTAGGCAAGAAAGCGCCGAAGGTTTGCCCGGTTTGCGCCCATCCCGAAAGCTTCTTCGAAATCAAAGCCCAGAACTACTAATTTCGAAAGAAGATGAGCAGCAACGCACTCTATGACATCACCTACGGGCTCTATGTGGTTGGATGCTATTCCGACGGCAAGCCCGCAGGGTGTGTCATCAACACCTGCTTCCAGGTGACGAGCGAGAATCCCACTCTGGCTATCTGCCTCAACAAAAAGAATTTCACGCTCGACTGCATCAAGCGCAATCCGCGCTTCAGCCTGTCGATCATCGCTGAGGATACCGATCCGTTTGTAATCAGCTCGTTCGGCTTCCGGTCGTCGCGCGACGCCGACAAATATGCCGATTTCGGATGTGAAGACCTCGATGGCGCTCCGGCCGTGAAAGGGAAATTCTGCGGACGCCTCATCCTGGACGCCATCAACTTCGTCGACTGCGGCACCCACGTGATTGTCATCGGCAAGCTCGTGACCTCCTATCCCGGCGAGGGCACGCCCATGACTTACGCCTATTATCATCGCGTGATTAAGGGGAAAGCTCCCCAAAACGCACCCACCTTCCGCGCCGAACCCGAGCCCAAGCCCGAAGCCGAATCTCCGAAGAAGTCACGCCGGTTCAGATGCGACGTTTGCGGTTACATTGTGGAAACCGACGGCGATCTGCCGGCCGACTACGTTTGTCCGATCTGCGGCGTTGACCGCTCGCACTTCGAAGAGATCTAAAGCCGATCGACCGACCTGCATTCCCGGAACAGGAATGAGCCCACCCCCGGCGGTGGCGCCACCTTCCGAGTTGCATCTGATCCATTCTTACACGACTTTCAGGGAGATGTGCCTTTTCAGCACATCTCCCTTGTCTATCTCGAAGCGGCTCTAAAAAGCGCAGAAACGAAGACGGGGGAATCCTCTACAACGTTTCCTGCGACCAAAGGGTGTGGGATGTCGTGAAGATTGACTGCAAATCGATGGAAGAAGTGCTTCAGGTCTCCTATATCGTCAACATCAGCTAAAGTCGACAAATCATCAACTCAGACTATCCTCCGGAATCCCGATCTTTCCCATGGAAGACGGATATTCCGGAGGATGGTTTTGCGTGCTGTAATTTGGACAAACAAATTCTCTCAGACCGATTGTGCCGGTAGAACATTATCCTCCGGATTTTCCTCCTGCCCATGACTTAAGACCAAAATTGACGGTTGAACAATGGACAAACAAATTTCTATGCCTTCCGGCGCAAAATCGAATATAAAAATCAATGGACAAACAAATTCAGTCTTGTTTGTCCATTGATTTATAGAGTTGTATCTCTTGTGCGACTGTTCAATATTCGTCCTCGTTGAAGAATGGTTTTAGTGTTGTGTTTCAGCTATATAACCCTTACTAACCGACCTAAATACAAACTTATTTTGCCATTTGAGGCTATAGAACGGCAGCCCGGAATATTCCCATACAAACAAATCGGGGCATAGATTGTCAATAATAAGAACTGACAAAGATATATATCTGGCAACTATAAGGTTTATCCCAATCATCAGTGTGCTTCTCTAATTTGTATACCAATGAATAGCCCTGAAGTTTGTCGCCAAACTCTTTTATTCTCTTACCGCGTGTTGCTTCCTGATAATAAGGGCTCACACATACGATTATGTTATTATGGGATTTATCTTCGTTTAACAACGACAAGACACCATTGCCATCAAAATCATCTAAGTCTATTACATTAGAGAAAATATGAATGACAGTTGCAGATTTCGGATTAATGTCATAGTCATTTATTTGGTCGTCTCTCTTACAATAGGCGGATATTTTTGATTCTCGAAAGAACGCCTTTACATAATCGACGCATCGCTGTAGGTTCGTTCGTGATGGTTCAATAAGGATAAAATCTTTGATGTAGTCATTATCAACATACCTCGAAGTCAAATAATCTGACAGTACCATTTCGGCAATACCTTGCCCGCAGCCATAATCAATGACAGTAATGCCGCTTTCGTACCAAACTTTAGATGGTATTTTCTCGTAAGCATTAAGCAATTTGGCTTGATGAATTTCACCATATTTGGCTATGTAGGCATTTAGTTGACGAATGTTGGTAAGATGACCTGCTCCGTGTTCTAATTCGTCAATAAGGTTTTGTTGCTCTGTTTTTGAAAGCGAAGCGAACCACTCCTTTGCCTTTTGCAGAACATTTACAAAGGTTTGTGTAGATTTCCTAACGTTGGGTGTGTAGTGCATAATTCAGATTATTGAGTCAGTAAGAGGATTGGCGATTGATTTCTTATAATTGGAAAGAGCCGAGGCTGAAGAGGAGTTGGCATAGCAGTAGAGGCAGCCATGCGGACAGGTGTTGTAAGCGCCGATGTCTTTTGAGAGAATGCAGCCGCACGCCTTTCGCTGCCCGGAGTCCGTCTTTTCGTTATAAAGAAAGTTTTGCAAAATGACATCATCGGGCGCAAGATGGCTGATTAATTCAGGGTCGATACAGCGATTGTGCTCTATTCCATATTCTGAAAGGTCAATGCGTTCGGCGCATGTCGCGAGTTTGAAATTCCTGTCATCATGGTTCATTGCTGAAAGTCGCGATGCAAATTCGCGCATGGTCTGCTCATCCCATTCGCGATAGTCCACGCAGCTTTGCCTGAGATTGCGCGATACTTTTTTATATGACTCAATGTCAGCGAAACTGAAAACGAGTTTTTCGGTATAGCCTGCCAAGACATTGGCGATATGCGCGATTTTGTCAAGTAAAGTGTCTATGTTGATTTTGTCTGTAAGAATGAGCGGATCGAACCGCCATACCACGGCCCCTATGCCGAGTGCGTCAACGAGTCGACGGAAAGTGTCTGTCCTTTGCGCCAATGCCGGTACATTCGGCTCCATTCCTTCCGCTTCGTAATCGTTAAGAGTAAACTGGATATAGCACCCTATTCCTCACTCTTTAAGTCTGGGCAGATAAGGCAACAGCGGTGCCGGATCCTTCGACCAGAAAACAATAAAACGGGTATTTCCGAACGACACATAACTATCCTGCCCCGAGAAAGGATTCCTCCACCTGACATAACCCCTGTCGAGTCGACGGAAAAACCAGTCGGCATAAAACGCCGGAACGTCAGTAGCCCGGCTCGCCGATATTATCAGCGGTGCCTGCGCTGAAACTTCCGCTCCGTTATCGTCGCGTATGAATATTGTCTGATGTTTCATCATCGTTGAGTTATTACCCTGCAAAGATACAATTCGATATGTGCAAGAATGCGATACACCAAGATAAAAAAATGTTAAGATAGGTGATATTCCTCCTCTATCGAAAAGTGAGTAGCTTATTGAGTGTCAATTTATTAAGCATGTCGTGTTTGCATATGGCAAAACAAACCGCGCCATTTGAGACGGTCTGAGGCGATAACCAAGCCTCTGGCCAAACACTGGCGAAACATTGGTCAAACAAACGCCTAACGCGAGTGCGTGATAAGGACGGCATAAAAAAAGTTGAATCGGCAACTTTTTAGCCGCCGATTCAACTTTTTCAGTTTTTTCTTATCCCAACCGTCACGTCACTATATCCCGAAGAGGAACCTGAACGGCTCAGTGTCCTTCATTCTGTCGGCGGCATCGCCTGCGTATATCTCGCCATTAGTCAATGAGAGCTTTCTGACTTTCCCTTCCGGACTGAAATCAAGTTTCTTTAAATCAATCCAAAAAATATCCGGACTTAAGGTCGATTCAAAATAATATACGAGGTTTTTCTGGTCTGCAACGGTACGCCAGCGTGTAGACGCTATATTCGGCTGGGAGGGAACAGAGATTCCGAGCGGCACAGACACGTTGCGCATGACGCTGAACACGCCGGCAACCGCCTGGCGATAATCGGAGGTCTGAGGTAACGCGTTGATGTAAAATGACGCACGGACGAAGCGGTCTGACGCACGGTTGGTTCCAGGCAGCATGACAAGACCTCCTATCTGGTTCCAATAGTCGTCTAACGTCTGCTGCTTGTCGTATGAAGGAGAGTTTGTCATTACCCGGCAGTCTTTCCCGCTATGAATCACGAGTTTCCCCGCTATATATTCGAATATCGCGCTGTTGCCGGTTGAATCTGAAATCGAAAGATGCAGTGTTGATTTCGCTCCATTCGGAAGGTCGGGGTCATCAATACGAAACAATTCCTTGCCAAGTTCTTCCACCGCTTCATCAACAGTGGCGAAATTGTCAAGCACATATTGCGTCCAGATGGCAAGCCCCATCACAGGTCGTTTGTCTCCGGGGCGATGATAGTCAGATTCTGCCAGAAAAAGTAGATTGGCAGCAAGCCCTCTCTCGTTTATTCCGTCGCAGATACCGATGTCATATCCTGCAGTAACCACGCTTCCATAAGAAGATGTCCATTTCACGGAATTGTCCGTAATTCCGCCACGACGCTCCATTCCCCTTGGGAAAAAATAAATGTTGGACTGAGGGTCTTCTTTCCAATCCATCGTGCGTCCGGTCACAACCATGCCGTCAGGACCCAGATATACGGCTCGTGTACATGCATCGGCAGGAACTGAACTTATGTAGGCACCTGCAATAAAGTACGAAAGAGCTATTAGTTTACAGATTATTTCCCTATTCATAGTACCTTATCATGAGATTATAACTACGAAAACGATGCGTTATTATGGCAATGAAGTCGACAACATGTTTGCATTACAACTATTTCAACGCACTTATCGGAAGAATGTTCAATCGACTGCCATTCATATTACGTTTGGACCAAGCCAATTTCTTCATTCTGTGTGCCTGAATCATGCAGCGGCAGGCGAGGCGGCGGTCGCATTCATCCCCCTTCACCCCCACAAAGAAGATAGTTTTATCTACCACCGCTACCACATGACTGGGCGAATTGCTATGAGAAAGTCGCCGTCAATATCGGCTCTCAGTTCCAACAGCATAGCGTTTAGCATTGAACGGACATCGACAACCATTCTGGCAAAGACGGCATCGGTAAGCCCCTGCTCCTGATTCTTTCTGTGAACTCGTGGAAATTCTTTTGAGCCGAGTCTCGCTTTTCCTTGGCAACATTACAGCGCATCGGGCTCCGCAGCCGCCGAACTTAAGAAAAAAAGTGATGAAAGTGGTGCCGGACGCTTCACAGATTTTCATCTGCCACCACTTACATTTTACGAATATGTCCATTTAAAAGGATATTCTGATTTATGTCAGATACGGGATTATTCATGGTCAGGGGCTGTTACACAAATACCGAGAGCTATCGATATAACCCTTTTGAATAATTTATTTATCGACTATATAAATTATGGAGGTTATCCCGAAGTAGTCTTTTCGGAGAGAATCAGAGAAAATCCCGGGCAATTCATTCGACATGATATCATTGACAAAGTATTGTTGCGAGATCTACCAAGTTTATATGGAATCAGTGATGTTCAAGAACTAAATTCACTGTTCACTATGATTGCATACTACTCCGGTTCGCAATTTACTTATGAAAAGCTTTCTCAAGAGTCAAAAATTCCGAAGGAACTACTAAAAAAATATATTCAGTATTTAGAGGCCACCTTTTTGATAAAAGTTGAAATGATTGGAGAAATGGTAGAGACCACTGTATATGCGCAGTGGTTCCCACGTTTAGGGTTGGAATTACGCTATGCTAACTGGCGTCAGGGCAAACAACAAGGAGAAGTTGATATCGTCGGGCTTGATATCAAAAGTCAAAAACCATCATGGGCTGTGGAAATAAAATGGTCAGACAAATTCTATCAACATCCTGAAGAATTAAAATCGTTGTTATATTTTATGAACAAAAACGACCTTGACAATGCACTTGTAACATCTGTTCAAGAATTTGGAGAAAAGGAAGTAAATGGCACGCATATTCATTTTATGCCCGTAGCGTCATACGTTTATATTGTGGGATATAACACATTGAATCAAACAAAAAATCATTATGGATTATGACCGTTCCAAATAAGCATTATTAATCATACTTATTTGGAATATATGGGATAATAATTTAATTACCAGATGATTACACCTGGAATTTAAGAAGGATATTGAAGACTAAAATCCATTTCTCTGAAATAGCCAAGTTTATTTTGCGGTAAAAGGATACAAAAAGCGATTGACAAGTTTATTTCATCGCTTATCAATCGCTTTTATATTAGCTTATTATGTCTTAAAATCGGGCGGATTTTATATTAATACTCGTCCTCGTTGAATAGATGGGAATAAATTGCCTTTCAAATAGTTAGCTTGATTTTACAGAATTTAGGCAAGCAAACATTGCCGTAAGAGGCGATGAAATGCAATTATCGTATCATATGCAAATCGATTATTCTATCGGTATTTTGATTCAAGCATATAGTAATATTAGAATTCCTGTCTTTTCATAGGAGTCCGACGGATACATATGCTATAATAGCGCCAGGTGGTAGTACTTCATCATTCAATGTAATCGCTATACCTCCAGATATGTATCCATCGCTTTCAGGTTTGAATTTATAAAAAAGCACAGATATATGTTTACTATTACATTTATAATGCTGTTCCTCGTACAAGTTCTTTGTTTTTTCAAAATTTAAATTAGATGGATTATAATCAATTTTGAAAAACACTTTGTCAATCGCCTCAAAAATTATAGGTTCAGATATGTCGTTTTTATCATTTAGGTAGACATCAATTAGATTGGAAATTCGTCCGAACATTGAGATTTTCTCATCTGGTGATGGCCATACGTTGGTATTCTTGTTCTTAAGATGATACCATTGGTTTAACACTGCTTCTCTTAAAACCATTTCAGAACAAAACTCTGAATAGTCTGCCTGATTGTCAAACATAACGAAATCATCATCGTTCTTAATTGTAAAAAATTTGCCTATTAAACTTTCTGATACATCAACTTTGTTAAGATTAATAATTTGGAATGAATTTGAGGACTTTCCCGAATCATTTTCAATATTATTACTTGCGTCTGTTAGGGCTTCGGACGAAGATTTTGCGCAAGAAAATAAAGAAACTGCCACTATTATCGCTAATGCAGTATATATTATCTGTTTCATAGAACCTCTTTGATTACTTTGTTCCACCATTCTGAAGAATAGCCTGTCGAAGGATGATAAACCCAGACTGCGCGGACACGATGACCGTTGTCAAGAGTATAATACCCATTGAGTACATTGTATCCGTCAACCACTATTTCTTCGCCTTCTTCCCATCCTTTTGAGGGCATATTGTCGTACATTCGTGTTACCCCCCAAACGAATATAACATCGGGCTTCAGGTCGCTTAATACTTCGTAAAAAGCATCTTCTGATTTGCAATAGTCGGCGAATCCTCCTACTTGACGAGCTTTAGCAACTGCCGACTGTAAGAAATTATAAAAAGCGACTGATTGCCAAATCTGTTCGGATGAAACATTTCTGTCACCAACAAGAGACTTCTCGAATTTACGAAATGTACCTGACCAGCGAGTTTTCACCCCACCTATAATCTGTTTTACTACGTTCTTGGTGAATTCATGACATCCGGCATAGGCGTTAGCTTCATTGCATTTTTCGCAGTCATCACAATAATGGCTCTCTCCGACTACAAGAATCTTCTTGCTGAAAATGCCGCCAGAGTCGTAATTCTCGCCTACCCATGGCTTGAAAAATACCTTTCCCATATATATTAAGTGCCGCGGTCATCCTCTCGTTGGCATTAGATTGGTTTAAAAAAC
>OGQM01000333.1_pt1 | contig 45060 bp, 47 predicted proteins | sample 1553191 | NCBI WGS metagenome assembly OGQM01 (sample SAMEA2579954, study PRJEB22360) | human gut metagenome | biome: human gut; feature: human-associated habitat; material: faeces | place: Denmark | collected 2008/2010 | reverse complement strand
CTTTCATCTCTTTCCATGAAACCGCGTAACCGAGCCCCGCCGCAAGCCTGTCTCCGTCCTCGCTGTCGGGCTCTATTTTCAGAAACTCGCAAGCCTCCAAAAATGCAGGGTGCTCCTTTTCAATTCCGCCCGTGAGCATTGCCACAAAACCGTTGAACGTCTCGCCCTCTCGGGCGGGATCGGGGCGCATTTGCCCGTCTATCTCGATAAGCGGGCACCACGTTTTTATCTCGGGCACGTTCTCCATGAAGATGACGCGCGGCGCAACGCCTGACATAGCCCACCGTAACACCACCCACGACAGCCCGCGTATTCTCTTATCGACGGGCTTGCCGCCTTTGGCGCGGGAGAAGTGCTTGCAGTCGGGAGAAAACCACGCTATACCCACCGCGCGCCCGCCCGTCACCCGTTCGGGATCAATAGCGAATACGTCCTCCTGATAGTGGCGCGTGTAAGGGTGATTTACCTTGTGCATGGCTATCGCGTCCGCGTCGTGATTTATCGCTATGTCAACAGGAAAGCCGAGAGCGAGCTCCATGCCTGTACTTGCTCCGCCGCCGCCCGCAAAGTTGTCAATGACAAGCTCTCTGAACATATTATCTTGATACATTTTTACCCTCCGCTCGCTCCTCTCTTTCATACTTTTCGGCGTCAAAATATCTGCACCCCTCGTAGTCGTCTCGGCAGCGTTCGGGGCACCTCTTTTTCTTACAGAACGCGCAACAGAGTTCCTTGTCCTCGCACCCGTTCGGAATTAAGCATTTCATACAGCAACCTCACGCGACGTTCTCTGTTTTACTTCCTTATCGTACACGCGGCACTTTTCACAAAACGCGTCATACCGTTTCCGCGTTCCCTCTGACATGAGCTCCTCCCGCCCATAGTAGATAGAGAACTCTCTCGCCTCTTTCGTCAGCTCTTTCTTTGTGTAAGTCAGCTTTTTCATGCGTACCACCTCGCTTTGCTATTCCTGCCGCGCACATAACCGCGCGCGGCAGCCAAGCATTTTACCCTAAAATCACAACGGAGCCCGTCTTTATCTCGTCGCCGAGAGCTGCCTCGAAGAACGCCCTGATGTTCTTTTTTGCTTTGATTTTCCACGCCCCGCCGTCTGCCTCGTACAGCGCAAATGCGTTTCTGTCGCTGATACGGAACAGGAAGTCAGAATCGGGCTGCTCCACCTCGATAAATGTGCGGAACGGCGCAAGTCTGATGATAGGCGAGATCTTGACGTCGGAGGCGAGCATAGCTCCCTGTTTTGCCACTACCGACTGCGTGATACCGTCGTCGGACGTCTCCACCGACTCTATATTTGATACCTTTTTGAGGAGCTGTAAAAGGTTTGCCGTGTTTGGCGTCTGAATAAACTGTGAGCGAATCGCAATCACAAAGCGCTCGTAATCATAGCCGCTGCCAAAATTGAACCTGCTGCCCTCCGCAACGGCGCTATACGGCTTTTCCCTCTCTTTCTCTATATCAAGCGAGGTGATGACTGAGACGCTTTTCTCCGTCTCGATGTTGATATAGATAGGCAAAGCAAAGCGTTCCATTTCTCTTTTGACGATTTCAACGATAGAGGACAGGTCAGAAAACCTGATCTCTTTCGCAACGTCTTTGCGGGGCATAATCTCGACGAGGTCTTTTGTCGCAAAGGTGCGACCGTTGCTCTCGATGAGCTGCACTTCATTCTCCTTAACGATACGCTCGATGTCGTTCACGATGTTGTTGTTTTCCATGTTTTATTCCTCCGATTTTTTTATTTTGACAATGTTTGTTTCGTGGACTTCGCCGAAGATATCGGCTTGTCCGTCTATGTAACCGCAGCCACTCTCGACAAGCTGATAGGTGTTGTCTATCAAAGCCATTGCCATTTGAGAATGTACGGCATTTGTAGGGCGAAGCTGCTTTTTGACGGTTGCCTTGATGTTTACCGTCGTTCTGTTGTTGACGGGAGTCAGGCAGAGCTCAACGGTGAGCTTGCGCGGCTTCTCGTCGGTGTTCGGGTTTTGAATATTCTCTATAACCTTGGCAAGCTCGTAGTTGATACGCTCGATTGCAGCGGCATTTGCGAACTCCAAAACGCTTGTGACTTCTTTCATATCGTGTGTCCTCCATTTGATTTATTATTTCAGAACGGAATATCTCCGTCGTCGTCAAACGCCTGTAATTGCGGTTTTCTGCCACTTCTGCTCGACGTCGGTTCATTGCTCACCCCGTCTCCGTCGTGGGCTCTCTGTGTCAGAAATTCGACGTCCTGCGCCACAATATCAACAGCAGTGCGTTTTACGCCGTCTCTGTCCTCATAGCTGCGTATCTGAATGCTACCCAACACCGCGACCTTGTGACCTTTTCTACAATACCTTGCGATATTCTCAGCCGTACCGCGCCATGCGGTGACGTTGAAAAAGTCTGTCTCGCGCTCGCCGTCTGACGACGTGTACTGCCTGTTTACAGCCATTCCGAAGCGGCAAATCTGCGTTCCGCTGCTCGTCTCCGTGAGCTCAGGATCGCGTGTCAGATTTCCGATAAGGAAAACCTTATTCATCGTCCGTCACCTCCGTTATTCGCCTTACAGACACCTCGTACGCCGTTTTTTCGACGACGCCCTGCTCTGTCTGCTTTTGATACATACGCGATTGCAGCCTGCCAACGATATTGACGTGTGCCCCTACATTGAGCCTTACGATGTGCTGCGCCGTCCTGCCCCATAAAATGAGCGGCACATAGTCTGTTTTTCCGCGTTCTCTGTTTACCGCGAGCTGAACATCGCAGATATTCCTGCCGAGCGGCGTCATACGAAGAACGGGCGGCTTGCAGAAAAAGCCCGTAAGCTCAACGTAATTTTCGCTGCCCGTATATTCCGCCGCCTCTAAGGCAAAGAACACGACGATGAGCCTGCTTTTGCCGTCCACGACCTTGTTATACGTTCGTACCTGCCCTATAAGGCAGAGCTTGTCCCCGCGCTTCAATTCGTCGCGGAGAATTGCAGGCATATTCACGGGAATTAAGTCCTCCGCACCACTCAGACGCTTTACACATAGGTCAAATTCGTAGAACGCTTCCCCGCAGCAATCGTACTTTTTTGGCTCCGACGCAACCGCGCCTGCTACCGTAGCCGCGCTGTTTTTATTTTTCATGTTTCCTCCATTATGCCCCGCTCATCTTTGCTGCGTTATACAGCGTAGACACGAGGTAATTCTGCTTGTTTTTTATTTCGCCCTTTTCGGCTTTCTCGTCCACCTCATACAGGAGCATATACAACTGCCACCGAGTATCTTTGTTCCTGAAAAAACCGATAATCGCCTGCATGACGTCCAACGTCTTTACATCTACTCCGTTGATTTTCTGATACTTTTTGCCCTTTATAAGGTCAAAAAGATTTTCGATTTTTTGCCGCACATTGTCGGCGGGCGAGGAAAACAGCGCACTTGTTCCACCCTCCGCCGCGTCCTCATCGAGCCATATCTCAGTTTGTCTTTCGAGGCAATCATAATAGAACTTTACGCCCTTTTGAAAATCGTCGTCCTCGGAGGGTTCTTTTGACGACGGTTCCCTCTCAGGTGCTGTCTCTGCCTCGCGCCTTTCGGCGCGTTCAGACTCGTGTTCCTCAGGCGGCGGGCTGCTCCACCTTTCGCTTGCTGCTCGCTTACGGGCGGCTGAAATTTCTGCCCGCTTCTTGATGTTCCGCAGCACCCTTTCAGAGAAAATCTTGCCCTTCTTCACGCTGAACAGGTCGTAGTTATGCGTAACCGCATAGCACAGTTCAGGCTCCACCTGCAAATCGTAAGCGATATTGTCGAGATCGCTCTCCTTTATGTAGCCGCCCTCCTCATGCAGAATCTCCACGAAACACCAATAGAAACCGAGCCCTTTCAAGCCGAAGTCTTTGCGTATGCCCCGCAAACTCAACCGTGCGCCGTAGTCGTGCGGGAAATATTCTTTTGACATTCTGAACCTCCCTATAAATACGCACAGATTGTTACCTTGACTTTCGGCTCCTTTGCGTACTTTTTTACGACGGTGAGTTTAATCACCTGCGTATCGTCCATGTATGCTACACCGTTGAGCGCGTCGCAGATAATCTTTGCAATGTTGTCTGCGTCGGGCTTCTTTGTGGGTGCGATTGCACCCACAAGCGCCTCGCTTGCCCGCTTGTTTGAAAATGACTTTGGAATAGGAAAGTATGCCTCTATCTGTACACTCACGGGCTTGTCAAAAAGGTTGTAGTCCGCAGGTTTATTCAGCTTAAACATAAGCTGCACCATGTTTTCATAGGTGACATCTGCGTCAGCCTTTATTGCCCGCGCAAACCCGTTGAGCGTTGAAAACCTCGGTCTGCTCTTTCCGACGGGCGCTCCCATGATTTCAAAGTCCATTTTCAGCCCTCTGTATCGTCCGTGTCACCGAAGAAGTCAAACTCGCCCTGTTCCTCGGGTGTGGGCTCCGCGGTGCCCTGAGCCCCCGTTTCCGCCTCCTGAGCGGGCACCGAAAACGCATTCTCGTCGTACTCGACATACTCGGGCTCACCGTTCTCCTTAATGACGGCGTTGTCGTGAGTTAATGCGTCCTGCATTTCAATCGACATTACGCCCCATTGCGAGATGAGATGACGAATGAGCGTCTTGAACGCCATTTCGTCAAAGTTTTTGTACCAAAAAGAACTGTACTTGTAGAGCTCGTTCTTCGGAATCTTCTCGTTGATGAAGTCCTCGTACTTCTTCGCGGAGAACGCAGGAGAATATGTGTCGGCGTGTCTGAGCATTTTTGCTTTCGTCCAATACACCTGCTTGCGGAAGCCGTTCAGGAGCTCGAAGTATGCCATGTAGCCTATCGTAGGCAACGCGTCGCGCTCGTCGTCGTTCTCGATGAACTCGAAAACCTGCTTGCCCGTGTGTTTGTCTCTGCCCTTGTATTCACCCTCTTTGATTTCGAGCACGTCGATGTCGAGATACTGCCCTGAACGCATGGCAAGCTGTTTATAGCCCTTTGCACCGAGTACAAACTGCGCGTTTGTCTCGACGACATTCCCCTTTCTGTCCTTTTTATCGAACGGGACGAGGTAGTACTGCCCGAGCTGAGGCGACGGGGAAAGTCCGAGACTTTCGCCGAGCAAAGCACCCGAGAGCACCGAGCGCTGCGTACACTTTTGCAGCGCGGGGTTAGTGGAAACCGCCGAGATAATGCTTGCCGTAAAGCGCTGCGCGTTCTTGCCGAGCGCCTGCGACACGAGGTGCTTTATCTGTTCCTGATTCATGAACACCGAAAACTTCGGCTGATTGTTTGAAAGCTGTCTCTGATTTGTTGTTGCTACTGCGCCATTCATAATGCGTCCTCCTTAAATTGCTGAATATTTGATTTTGTTCTCTCTGAGGAACCTCTGCAACGCTTTGAGCTGCTCGACAGTGCCCTCTACCTGAAACCTGACTACCTGCTTTTTGGGTGCAGGCGCGATTGCCTCTGCCTGTTCTTCCTGCTGCAATTCCTGAGCCGCTTTTGCGGCTGCCTCTGCCGCAGCCTGTTCCTGCTTTGCTTTCATCTCCGCGACACGGGCGCGTTCTGCTTTGAGTCTCGCGTCCTCTGTGAGAGCAGCAGAGAGGTCAAGCGTGCGGAAATAGAACGCCTTGACGAGTTCCTCGTCCTCCGATTGCAGAGCCTCAATAGCAACGAGCGCGTTGCGGGCGTTCTCAAATACGGCGTCGATGTCCGCCTTGATTGACTTCATCGACGTGGAAGCGTTCAGCCACTTGGGGTTATGTATGCGCTCATAGGGAATGAGCCCCGAGAAGTCGCCGACGGTTGCCTTGAAGTACTCAATGATTTCGTTCTGCTTTTCCTGTTGCTTGCGTTCCTCGAACGCCTTGACCTGCGCGTCGATTTCCGCGACGGTGCCTTTGACCTTTTGCAGCACCTCGTCCACCTCGCCCTTGAACTTCTCATACGGGGCGTTGTAGACTTTGCCGATCCTGATACGCTCGTCATTGAGAGCTTTGCAGAACGCGTTGAGCTGCGCTCTGTCGGCTTTCGCCGTGGCGATTTGAGAATCGTCGTAGGTCACGCCCCTGTACTGTTCAAGCGTTGCCTCTACCCTTGCGAGCAGCTCCGTGTTGTTCCACGCGATCATCTTCGGAACGAGCTCCTCGACGGGGCTTTTCAGAATGAGTGCCAATTCGTTTGTCATAAGTTTGTCCTCCAAAAAATTTGATTTTTGTTACTCTTTGTAAATCGGGGGCAGAATCAACGGCGGTCTTTCTTTCCGCTCGACATAGCCCCAAAATTCTTTTTCTCTCGTGTAGAGATATTTCATGTCCTCCATGAGAGCCCTGCGCAGGAACGGGTAGTGCCGTGTTATAAGCTCCGTCTGCTCGTTCCTGCCTGTTTGCTTTATCTGCACTTTCAGCCACGCAAACGTCCAACCGAGCGTCACGAAGTAGTGCAAAATCTGTGCGTAGTAGTATTCAGGGACGTGCCCCTCCCATTTTTGAAACGCCGCAACGGAGTGAATCTCCGTTGTTTTCGTTTCGAGAAACCCTTGCGCCTTTGTCTCTTTTTCCGTCAGTTCAGCGTCGAGCGAGGCGAACATAAACCCTCTGCGATACACCGTTCGCTTGTCTTGCTTTACTCTGTACTGCGGGTAGTCAAGCGCAAACAGTTTGACGAGCATATCTTCCGCTTTCGTCCCGTACTGCACCTGCGGCTTGGCGGAGATGTCCTCGGGCTCGCGTACGCCTGTTTTCTCCTCCCAAACCTCAATGTTTGACTTGAACGGTGACAGCCCGAGAATTGCCGCTGCGTCCGAGCCGCCTATACCCGTTCTGCGGAACGCGATCCACTCGGGGGAACCGTGCCTCAGCTTGATTTTTTCAAGTGCCATGCAGCCCTCCCGAGATAAGAAAATGAGCTTACCTGAAATACGCGAAAGCTGTGCGCCGTCCCGCCGTCTCCGACGAGCCCCTGCGCAAAGATTGTCGCCTCAGATAAGCTCATTTTTCGATTTCCGTTATTCATTGCCTTGTCTCCTTTTGTTCTTTACTCGGGGTACCCCACATATTCGCCTGTAACCATGTTCGTGTGCCAACGCACATACTGATAGCTGCCTGAGTACACGCCACACATACCTCTGCCGCAGCCCTCTGACTGAAACTTTACCCAAACGGGGGCACGAACTTCTCCTCGCGTCCACCCCGTTTTTTTGAGCAGTGCGTTTACGCTGCTTGCGAACACTCCGCGCCCGACAACGGTTGTCTTGCGCCACTTGTTCTCAAAATAGTGAATTGGAACCTCGTCTCCATTCTCGTCGAATATGGCGTCAAACGCCATGCAGCCGTCTCCCTGCAAAATTTTCAGCTTCTTATCGCAGGCGTCTAACGCGTTTGCACTCACTCGCATAGAGATGAAGCAATCGTCGTAGTCGGTTTCTCCCGCCTCAATACGCCTGTTTCGATCTTCGATGTTTTGCAGAATCTGTTGCCTTTCAGCCTCAATGGACTTGCGCAGCTCCTCTCCGAAAATCTTCATTAGTACACCTCCCGTCAGACCGTGGCGACGTACATTTTTACGACGCCATTTATGCGGGTAAAAATAACCCTCTTGAAGTCAGTGCGAGGCGAGCCGTTTGTGGCTATACGCGCCGCGTACTCCTCCTGCGTCATCTTGCGCCCGTCAACGATGATTTCGGACGGCGCTCCAAAGCCTTTTTTGTTTGCCATTCGTATGTCCTCCTTTACTTCGCTTTCGCGTATTCTCTGAACTCCTCCTCACGGGCTGCGCGAAGTTCTGTAACCGCGCCGTCCCTGAGCTCGGGAGAGTCTGCCTGTACCTTACGACGTGCCCTCGTTATGCTTTCCATTGACCGCAGGCTTCCGTCTGCTGCAAGTTCAGCAAACGACCTTGACGTGTCGATTCCCATGCGGGCAAAGCACCCCATGAGCAGCGCCGTGTCGCTCTTTCTTGCCGCCACATTCTCTGTGAGTTCTGCGCGGACAACCGACTCAATTCTCTTCATGCGTTTCATTGTGCCGCCTCCTTATGCCGATTTCTTAGCATTTGCGAGATAGTCCTTGATAAGCTGCCTTACGAGGGTGCTCATCGAAAGCTCCTTTTCGGCAGCGAGCTTTTTCAGTTCCTCGTGGGTAGCAGGGGAAACGCAAACACCAAGATATACAGCGTCTTTCTTCTTGCCCATAAGCAATACCTCCGTAAAACAAAAAATAGGTCTGCCAATTAAGACAGACCTATCAAGCCAAGTATTTATCGGACAAAAAGAAATAGGCTTGCCTTAACTCGCAAACCTATTGTAGAATAACATTTGTGATTTGTCAATCGTTTTTTAGTAACTTTTTCAAAATTTCTAAAAAATTTTTTGAGGAAGCTCGCATTAGTACCAAAAAAGCCCCCTTTACGGGAGCCAAACCTATTTTTTAACCTCTAAACAGTCTATACACCGCACACTAAGCGCCACCAAGCGTAGCACAAAATACCCCTACCCGTCCTGTGTAGGGGTTATCGGTTTTCATCGAGGTTCTATGCCGTTTTGCGTTTGATAAACCGCACGCGAGGGACGTTTGCTTGCCCCGCTTTCAGAACAGCCATGAGCTCTGCTCGCTTTTGCAGCGGGGTAAACCACACTCGTTTTCCCTCCTTGTTTCGCAAAGAGGAGTGCGGGCGGTTGTTGTACCTGATGTTCCATGCTTGCATTTTTTCTTTGAGTTCATCGTACGTCTCAAAGGTCATTGTTTTGTAAAAACTCTCTCCGTCGGTTCGGTGGGATCGCTCTACTTTCCCGTTATGCCTCGGTGTGTACGCTCTGATGAGCTGATGTTTAATTCTCAGTTTTCCGAGCAGCTCGTCCAAAACGTGGACTTTTTTGCAGTCCTTTCGGTTTGTGAACTCGCCGCCGTTGTCTGTCTGAATAATATGCGGGAGGTAGCCGAAGTACACAAGGGCTCGCTGCACAAAGTCCTTTGTTGCCCGCGCCGACAGCTCATTATACGGGTAGAGAAAGCGCTCTCGGGTAGTCTCGTCAATCATCGTGTATTGATAAAAACGAGCATTGCTTGACTCCAACCTGATTTGAGCTTCCCCGCGATAGCATTCTCTCGGAACATACTTTACGTCCATTTGCATTTTGACGCCGAACATTTCGGGCGTCTCATACGGCTGCGGCTCGTACTTTTCCAACTGTTCTTTCGGTCGAATACCGCTTTTTACGACATACCGATAAAAGCCGTAATATGTCCGTGAATAGGCGTATTTCTGCCGAAGAACGCCGAGCGCCTCCGCATAGCTGATGTCGGGCTGTTCCTCAAACAGCTTTCGTATGTATGCCTGTTCTTCCTGAGTGTGTGCGTTCGGGTGCGGCGTATGCGGACGGCTCGATTTATTCTGCAAACTCTCCCTCGTCCCGTCGTACCGCTTTTTCCAACGGTAGAGCGTCTGTTCCGTACACTTCATTTTTCTTGCCACACAGAGCACGTCCTCGTGGTCACCAAGCCACATTTTCAGAGCTTTTTCCTTTTCTCGAATCGTAAATCTAACGCCTCTCATCTTTCGTACCTCCTTGACTGTTTTTCGCAGAGTGCTACATAGTGTAACACTTTTTCCAACCAATTTCAAGCCTTTATGTCGCGTTCAGGCGGGCGTGACGCGTGTTCTCGGTGAAACCGAGAAAAAAATTTTAGAAAAAAAATAAAGAAAATCACTCACACCCCCACACCCCTATCAGACCGTCTGTCAGTATGTTTCTCTTTGATTTCTATTTATATTTTTCCTTTTGTTTTTGTTTTATTTTTATTTGCATAATTTTGCATTGCATTTGCACAGCAAACTGTATGCACGAGCTTTGCATTTGCTATGCACTTGCATTGCATTTGCATACCGTTTGCATAAGCAAAAACCGCCCCGAAAGAGAGCGGTTTTCCGTCTGAAAATTTCGATTAAATTGCTTCCGCGCTTACCGCTTCCAAGCCGTCGGCAGGCGGCATATTTTCTGCCGCAGGAACTTCGGTCAACTCCTTTTCTTCGGCAATTTCTGACGCCGAGACGAGCGGCTTCGGAACAGGGTTTTCCTCGACGTAGTGTATAAGCTGCCGCATAAGGTCTGCCTGATCGTTCATGTAATTTACCGTATCGACAACGATATTCTCATAGCCGCTCTTATAGCCCATAAAGCCGTTCAGAACGACAGGAAAGAGCTTTAACAGGCACGCAGCAAACATAGCCCAAGAGGGCGACACGATGACGTCAAGCCCTATTACAGCAAGCAGCACGGAGGTTAAGCAGGTTTTTACGAACTTTATGCCATAATCTACACCGCGCTTTTTCTCGGGCTGCATTCCGAGCGGTTTTCTCTGTGAGGCGCCCCTGCCGCGTTTTAATATCATCTCGGGCGTGAGCTTTATCGGCTTAATATTGTTTGCCGAGAGAATCGCCTCTATCTGCGACTTTGAAAGTGAGGGAATCTTTTCGAGGGCAGCCTTGTCTTTCCCGACGTAGCATTCCTGATACTTTGCAAAGTCAATTCCAACCTCGGTGAGCAAAGAATTTCGCGTGTTCCTCAACTCCTCCTCGATATAAAAGCGACAAAATTCAGGCAGTCTGCCCTGCATTTTTCGGTCGATGACTTCCTTTTTGAGCTCGTCGTAAGCCGCTTTGGACTTGATATATGTATCGCTCATTCTTCCCGCCTTTATGCCGCTGTCAGAGCAGTTCACATACATAGAGAACGCGCAGAACAGCAGCACGAAGAACGACAACCCGAGAGCCGTCCAATCGAACACCGACGTCAACTTGATGTCGGTCGTAAAAACGACGATGACAACAAAGATTATGAAGATTCCGACGAAAATGCCTGTGTTGTTCAGAACACCACGCAGGATCTTCTTTTTCTGCGCTGTTGTTTGCTCTATAACTTCCCCCAAATTGCGCGGCTTATCATCGCGCCCGCGCAGGGGCTCATTCTGTTTTATAGGCTCCATTAAGGACTACCTCCCGCACTTCCTCCGCCATTATTCTGCGGCGGATCGAAATGGTCGCCGAGCTTATATAGCCCCGTGCCAATGACGTTCGCCGCCGCCCCGATGAGGCAAATCACAATCATCTCGTCTATAATAGCACGCAAAGCCACAAGCGCGACGAGAATTATGCACCACATAACCCACACAGACGGCGACTTGAAATACGCCTTTATCTGCTTGAAAAACGGAATTGCCGACAGCAGTGCGAACAGCACAAATAAGCCCGATACGGTAGCCCCCGCGCTCCTGTCTACCCACACGGGGAACTGAGACACGGTTGCTGCGAGAGGAGCCCCGACATCGAGAACAAGCGCGGAGATTTTGAATATCTTCCCTTTCGTTGTTCTTTTCATGGCTTACTCCTCCGTTTCTTCGTCCACCTCTGCCGCTGCTTCCGTTGTCGCCGCAGGCTCGGCAATTTCTTTGAGCTTTTTCTCGTCCCCGACAAGTTTCAGAACGTCCGCGTATTTCAGATTTACAAGGTCTTTGACGCCCTGCGGAATGTTCTTCGAGTTTGCGTAAACTGTCGTAAGGACTTCAAGAATAGCCTTTGAGTACGCGAACGCCGCGAGCATTGTCTTGTACCGCTCGTTCTCCGTTTCGTCAAAATTATTGATAGCTTTCTCGAATTTGTTGTACCCCGCGATGAGCTCGTTCGTCACGCCGACGACGCTCTGCTGCGACGTCGCCGTGCTTGAAACATCGTTCTTGACGGTTAAAATATCGGAGCCGAGATCGACGAGCTTCTTTTTTTGCTTTACTCTCTGCACAATCAAAAAGACAACGAGAATAATATCGCCTATGACAGTCAGAATCTCTGCCTTGTTTTCGCTCACCCACTCCCATATTCTGCCAAAGAACGTGGGCTCATCGGGAGGCTCCGTCGGCTCCTCGGGTATCTCCTGCACAACCTCGGTACTGCTGTCCGTTGCCTCCTCTGCGTTTGCGGTGTATGGCGTTCCGACCGCAAATACACAGATTATTGCACAGATGATAAGCGCAAGCGCCGCACACAAAATTCTGCCCCAACGCTGCTTGTTTGACTTTATCATTGCTGAATACCTCCTATACGATGTCGTACCCTTCAAGCAGCTTGGTGAACTGTTTTTCAAGCTCCGAAAATTTTTCTTTAAGTGCACTTTGACCTGTTTTCAGGTCATAAATTTCTTTTTCGGCTTCAAGCACCTTTTTTTGCAAGTCTGTATCGGCAGGGCTCACAATAACCTCGCCGCTTTTCAGCCGCTGCGTGTAAATTCCCTCGCAGAACCACCGCTGCGACTTTGTGCGCCCATTCAGGACGGCAACGGTAACCCTGACTGTACCTTTCAGAAAGGAGCCCTCAACGCCGCACACGCCGTCATTTATGAGCTTATACGCCGAGAAGCCGTCGTCACGCTCGAAGATAGCCGTTGCTCCCGCAGGAGCGCCCTCGAATGTAATGTACAGCATATCTGACACCACCTCGGGCGTACGCGTAAAAATGGCACCCTTGTCATCGAACAATCTGTATTCCATACTCACGCTCCCCCTTGCAGAGCAGCCTGCCTGCGCTCCTTATTTTTCCACGAGGCTGTCATGCACAGCACCTCCTCAGTCTTTTTGTGAATGTCAACCGTTTCAGGAATAAAGGCAGCCGTTTCGAGAACACCGATGAGGACGCGGCAACCGACGATTGCCTCGCGCTGATAAAATTGCCGCTCATGCCTCGCTTCGTCGCTCGCCATGCCGCACTCGTCCGCCCTGATTAAATTCTGATAAATAGTTAGAGCCATACCGCCGAGCAACTCCGTTCCGAAAGCTGCCGTCGGTATGTCGTCATCGCCAATCTCAAAGCAGCCGCGCATAAGCTCTGACGCTTTTTCTATGACTGCCATTTCCTTTGGCGACTGTTTTTCTTTTCTCTGCATACCGACCTCCGCATAAATTTATACGAACCACGCCTCGTTGACGGAGCAATTTCCGTTCTCGTCGGACAGCTCGCTCATTGTCTTTCCGTCGCAATCGTTCACCCAAATTTCGAGAGCGTCGTTAATTTCGCGCTGCGAAAGAGTGCCTCTTGCTTTCTGAGCGTTTGCGGCTTCAAGCCACTTTTCTTTGCTGAACGTCTTTTCGCTTGCCGCGACGTTAGTTTCGTTTGCCATGAATTGATACCTCCGATTTGATTTTTTTACTGTAATTGCTCACAATTCGTTTGAGCTTATTTTTCGGGGCGTATGGGTAAATATTTCTTTTATAGAACCCGCAGCCATTTATGTGCGACAACCAACCGAGCAGGGACAGCAGACTCATAGCCTGATGAGGTGTTATATACCCCGACTTTCTGACCTTTCGCGTCCTACGGCAAAGCCGATAAAATATCTTTTTGCGGAGAATGGTCTTATGTTTGTAGAACCGATAATCCACAAAATCTATCGGGCGGCTATGCAGCCTCCACACTTGCCAATTCCCTTTGAGTTTCAGTCCGATAGTCCCGAGGTATTCCCCTATCGCCCTTATTGCCCTGTGTAGTTTTCTTTTGTTTGAATCAATGAGCACCATATCATCTACATAGCGGACGTAGTATTTGATATGAAGCTGCTCCTTGATATAGTGGTCTAAACCCTCCAAATAGAAGTTACTGAACCATTGCGACGTGTAATACCCGATAGGCAGCTCATCGCCACCGTTTTTGAGAATTTTCGCAATTAGTTCGAGCATATCTTCATCTTTGATTTTCCGCCTGAGCATAGCAAGCAGAATGTCAGGTTTTACCGAATTGAAGAACTTCGACACGTCGAGCTTTGCCACATACCGCATTTTAGAGTCCTGTATCGCCGTTTCGACGTATGCTTTTGCGTCTATTCCGCCGCGACGAGGAACGCTCCCGCAGCAGTACCTGTACATACCGCGCTCTAAAACGGGCTGTATCGCTGTAATTACGAGCCAATGTATCACCTGATCGGGGTAATACCTCGGAATCGTAATTTTTCGCGTTTTCATGCAGGAGCTGTCGTATATCTCCTCATAGTTGTTTGGAGAAAGCTCGACCGTATGCGTTTCGAGCTTTTCTTTAAGCTCTGCCGCATAGTAGTCTATGTTCCTCAGTACTTTTGCAATGTAAGGACGGCTCCTCTTGCCTTTTGCCGCATTATTGATAGCCCGCTTTATCGTTTCAATGTCGCATATAGTGGCGTACAGATTGCCGATCCTTTTCATAGAATGTCCTTTAATCTTCTTACGACCTTTCGAGAATAAACCTACTAAGCCGCCCTCTTTTTGAAGTGTTTTTTGCCAAGGGGCAAGGATTGTGTGTGCTCTGAATAAATATTTTTCAAGATTAAATGCGACCGCCGATGTTCGAGTTCGCGTTCGACACGCCGTTGTTACCGTTCCAATTCCACAAACCCGCGTTCGTCCCGTTGTTCCAGTTCCCGCCCACGAAGTGGGGAATGCACACACTACCCTGTTATTAAGTTGTCATAGTTATATGTCAAGGGGGAGGGTTCCCCCTTGACAATCCCTCTCTTAAAGAGGCTTTTTGCAAAGGCGACCGCCGATGAGCGAGTACGCGCACGACACGCCGTAGTGACCGTCCCAAAACCACAAACCCGCGTACGTCCCGTAGGCCCAGTTCCCGCCCACGAAGAGAATTTCTCCCGTGGGCTGATAATAGTAGTAGTCGCTATAATACGACGCGTTGCCCGCGCCGACACTCTTTGTGAAAAGCATGAGAGGGTTTTTATCGAGGGGCGCAATCTCTTTTGCGTAGCCCTCGGTAGTGCACCTGTCCCCCATATAGAAGTAGGGTGCCTCAGTCTTTCCGCTCTCGTACGCGGTAGGATCGGTGCAGACATACACTTTCTCCACGTCGAACGAAATACCGTCAACGTGCGTCCATGTGTTGCCCCAAATGTTCTCCATACCCCTGTACTTCATGGCGTGTTCGCCGTCGGTGTGACATGTGGTACAATCTTCGCCGTGTTCGGAATTGCCCGAGCCCGACGGCGTCTTGATATGGTCGGTATGCCCCGTGATGAGAGCTGCCGTATTTGTGCTCGCCGTATAGCCCGTCATGATAGATTGTGCGTTCGTGGTGGCAAATTCGATTGTGAACAGCTCTTTGATGATGAGGTCAATCAGGTAATCATACTGCTGATAGCCCTCGCCGTTCGCTTCGCAGCCCGCTCTGAAATTTGCCTGCGTGATGTTTACAAGTACGGTCTGACCGCTCTTTGAGAATACTTTTGCCGAACTGCCGCTGCCCTCGTATTTGCCGACGAGTACATAGTCAATCTCGTTGCCGTGACCGTCAATAAACAGCGTGGTGAACCCGCTGTACCTTGTGCCCGAGATTTGATGTTTGTACGTCCCGTTGTTGTTCTTGGTGATTTTCGTGTAGAACTTCGGGATCCTGACGAACACATTTCCGAACTCGTCCACTTCCTCATGCATTTCACTCCACGGGAAGCAGTTGTCGAAATCACTCTTAATCTCGCTGTTTGAGCGGGAATATGTGAGCCCTACTGCGTCGTCTGTGCGCACAAGGCTTGTTGCTGAGCCTCCGACCTGATCGACGCCGTAAATTTTTGCTTTTTCCAGATACAACATGATAATTAACCCTCCAAGTCTGTTAATCTTTTTTCAATTTCCTTGAATTTACGAGCAATCGCACCGCCCGATGTGTAGCCCGCCGCCTTTTCCGCTTCCGAAGCCTGCCCCGCGTAATTTGCACTCATCACCGAGAGCTGAGAGAACACGCTTTTCAGCGCCTTGTCGATGTCGCCGCCTTTGGTGTACCCTCTCGCCTTGTCACACTCAAAAGCGTTGTGCGCATGGGCGGCGGCTTTCGCTATAAAATCAACCTCGAAAACAGCTTTTGCAACGCCGTCCTCATAGATGATTGTACCGCCCGAATCTTGCACGACGCGCTCTAAGGCGTCCTGCGCGTACGTTTTTGCCGTGTCCGCTTCCTGCTGCGCCAGCCCTGCGTTCGCAAGCGCTCTGTTCGCCGTAGCTTCTGCGCTGTTCGCCTTTGACTGAAAGCTGCTCGACAGCTCCACATACTCCTGCCTGCGCTCGTCAAGGACGGTTTGCAGCGGCTTTAACTGTGTTGCGGAAGCAGAATCAAAAACACGCAAATATGACGCAAAGAGCCCGTTTATAAAAGCGTCGCATAGGTCTTGCAAGCTGTATTCCTGCGTCTCGTTGTTTTCGTCGAGCCCGTCAAGCATAAGCCGCATATACTTCGCTGCGCTTTCGCCGCTGAGCGCGTCGTAAATGGCGTTTATCTTTTCAGCAAGCAGCGTACTGAGCTGATCGAACCACAGTTTTAGACTTGTGGGAGATAAGCCCCCAACACCGTATGAAGCGGAAGCGTTCGGCTTGTCTGCAAGCGATACGACGCCCTTTGACTTCAACTCGGACGGCATAATTTTTGTAAATTTTTTTAGACTCATTTAGATAGCCTCCATTAGTTTTTATACCGTCCGACAACGCGGTATCTGAACGAGATGTAGTAAAGCGAAAAAGGCTTCATATACTCGTCGGAATAGACGTAATACTGCTTTTCCACCCACTTTTTCTCTTTCTCTTTTATAGCAAACAGGCTTTGCTCCGTCGTATTGAACGTGAAGTCCGTAAAGTCCATATCGTCAAACGAGAAAAGGCTGCTGTTAATTCGCGCAATCTGTTCGTATGTCTTTTTGTTCGTTCTGACCTTGATTTTGGCGGCGGAAGAGCTGAACGATTTAGTCTTGATGACGGTTGACTTCTTGATTGTACTTTTCGTCAGATGAGGTATATCGCAGCAGTCCATTTTTGTGGCACAGCCGCTGTATATCGTCCTGTCGTCGAACGTATAATATCGCCTCGGAATCTCACCCTGACTGTTGCGCATATCGAAGTTAAAGGAGCAAATGACGCCGTTTTCGGTGCCAAAAAATATGTTGTCGAACATACTTTTTATCGTCGTAGCCTTTCGGAATATGCCGCCGACGTGATTGCCCTTTCCCTCGCACAAATACGCCTCGTAGCCGACCAAATCTCCCGTCACAAAATCGTAAACCTCGTGTACCGTGAAATACACGCCGAGCGTGTAGTCATGCTCGCCTATCTGTACGACAACGCCCTCGTCGAAAACTTCCGCAGTCTCGTTTCCGTTATCGTCGGGGGCATTGACAACCGTCCCCGTGAGGTCTCGCGTTTCGTTCGTGTCGGCGTAATATACCGCATTTGCAAGTTTTATCGGCAATTCGATGATATGGTCGTCGTTGCCGCAGGTGCAGTACTTGGCGCCCTTTTTGCACTTCGTACAATAATGCACGGTCTTTCCCTGCAATTCATCAAAAATAGAGCTTGCATAACTGTACTCGGGGTATTGCCCCTCATAAACGCCCACTCCCTCGATATAGTACCACTCGTACTGTGGAACACCTATGCTATGCGTATATCTTTGTCGGCTGTCTGCCATGAATATGCAGCCGTCCACGAGGAGCAGCAAATAGCCGTTCCACTCCTCCAAAATAGCCGTTTCCAAATCCATATTGACGAGCTTCGCGTCGATGAGGCTTGATCTATGCTCAACAGCTCGCTCATAACGAACAGAAAGCTGACCTACGCCCTCCACACCAAGACGGGACACAAACACGGGATCGTCCAAGAAATTTATGCACGCCCCGAGACAGCCCGAGCCGCTGAGCCCCTGCGACGAGGGGTAAATACGCGGCTGCAAGTCATTTCCTGAGTCTGTCGCCGTATGGAAGTACGTCAGCCCGTCCTGCTGCGTATCACCTTTCAGCACCATGAGCGTATCTGCAACGACCACCATGCCCGTAATAGGCGAAATTCCGACGCCGTCCTGCATATAGTTCAGAACGCCGAAGTACGACGGATCGACAAAGCCCGTACTGTTGCGCCCGCAGTAAAAAACGTGATTCGGGTAGTTCGGGTTACCTGAAAGAAACACGCGGTTGTCATAGATTGCCGCAAGCGTACAATCGGTAATAAGCGAGGCGATGTCGTCCTCCGCCTCGGTTACACCCGAAAGGCTCATATAGGCTTTTTTCGCCGTAATCTCAATGCCTGCGTAGAACTCGGGGTACATGACATTCTCGGCGCCGTTTTCTCCTGCTACCTGTACAGCTTCCTGCGGCTTTACGGGCGCAGTTTTGAACTTGATAATGCCATTCGCAAGGTCAACCGTATAATCGGTTTCAGCCGCCTTGACCGCACCATACACTTTTACCTCTGAGACTTCGTCAAGCAAGTTTTCGTTCATGTAGAAGTCGGTCGTTTCGCCGTCTGCTATAAAAGTGTGCTTAAACTTCGGCTGCAACATATTCCGCTGCTCATACTCGGTGCCTATGTCCGCGTTCTCGCCGCTCGGAACGATGTTGATGTACGTCGTCGGAATATATGCGCTGTCAACGACCTTTTTCACCGTGTCGCCGTCATAGACGAGGTAATTTTTTCCGTCAATGATATACAGCCTGTTGTTAAAAATGAAGGACGCACTTTTGCGGCTATTCATACCGCTATAAAGGGCGTCCTGCGTTTTGATAACACCCTCTTTGTACGTTATATTCAGCCTCTCGCCCTCGCTCAACGCGCTACTCGCATAAGTAAGCTCGTGCGTTTCCGCGTCGTAGTCCACCGTCAGCGTCAGGTCATCGCCGCTTATAGTAGCGAGCGAGACGACCTCGGCTATATTTTCCGCAAGAGTCTGCTTGAACGTATGGGTGCCGTTAATTGTCGATGTCGGCGCAGGTACTTCTATCGTGTCGCTCAATACAACATTGACCGTGTTCGGGTAGTTCGCCCACAAATACAGCCTGCTGCCTGCATGAATAAGAACATCGGTGACGGTATTTCCCTCTGCGTCTTTGTGTGAGAAATGGAATATACCGTACACCTCGTCAGATTCGGGCAGCACAACACGTTTTCTGAACCCTGCAATGGTCTCGATTGCCTGCCCCTGCCCCGATTGATAGTCCTTGTACATATTGACCATGTAAGCGAGACGCTGCTCGTGAACCTGCGTATGGTCGCTTGAAAAGTCCACGCCTCGGAAATCGCCATAATAGCGATTGTAAACGTCCTGCTCGGTCAATAGATTTTTACTTGTTCTGTATGCCATACCGCCTTACCACCCGTTCGTGCTTTTTATGAGTACGGGCGATGTATCTCTACGGCTAAGCGAAATTTCCTGCACCCGCTCCCTGTAAAGGTTCATGTAGTACTGAGACTTTTCAGGCTCGTCCTCGATCCATACATACGCCGCCACAAGAATAGGCATAATTGAGCAAAGTTCGTCGTCGAGGTCAAGTTCCTGCGTGTCCTCAGTCGTCGCGCCCGTATTCTCAATCGCGGTAGGTCTGTGCTCATAGAGAATTTTATAAACACCACGCCTGTCATACGGCAGCAGAATTACACTCTCGCCCTCCTGCTCGTAGTCCTGATTGAGCAGCGTATTCTCGTCCGCTTCTGCGATAGGAGGACAGCAAAGAGCCATAAAATCTGTAACGAGCTTTTTTATATCATACCGAGTGTAAGCCTCATACGCGGGAATGTCGGCGAGGTCGTCGCTGTACAAGTACTGATACAGCGCAACATCTTTCACGGAATAGATATATTCTCCCGTAAAGCGCAGCCTGACGCGTCCGCTCACGAAAGCCCCAAGTTCTTTAATAAAGCCCTTGTACGGAACAAAAGTCTTGTTCGATTTTAGCGTTATTTCACCGAAAATAGACCACTCCTCCGTGCTTTCGTCGTACTTTTCAAGATACACAACGCCGTTCCCGTCAGCCTCAAAATAGTAAGCCTTTGCACCCTCCGCCTCGTAGGTGAGATCGTCTATCTTCTCAACGGGCGAAAAAGTGTTCTCGGTTATAAGGTTTGCGAGCGGCTTATGATTGATGAGACAATGTCTTATTGCAGGTCTGACTTTGCAGACCTGCAATAAAGCACGATTTGTCGCAAAATAGAACCTGTCGCTATCTTCGAGGGTAGCTTCAAACCCCAACTGAGCGACTTGCAAATAAAGCTCAGCCACGTTCATGACGCACCTCCCTCAAAATTGCTTTCTTAGAGCTTCGTTGCACCCGAAACCGAACCCGTCGAATTGACCGCAAGTGCGATGTGCTTCCAAGTATTGAAGCCGACGCCGAAGCGGCAATAGCCGTTCCAGAAGTAATTGCGGGTATGGTCGTCGATACCGCTGCGAATGTCAAGAGGAACGCGGTTGTAGAACATATTGCCGAGCAGGCTCTTGTTTGCGTCTTTCGACATAACCATGAACCTGTCGTCGGTCGTCTCCCAACCGTCGAGGACGACGAGCGTCCAATTCCCGTACTGAGTGTTGATGTCGTTGTAATCGCTGCCTACCGTGCGTTCGGAGCCGATGACTTTCTTCATCATGCTTTCGAGCTTCGGACGATTGCAGGGTACGATGACAATATCGGCGACATAGCCCATGACTTCGCCGTTTTCGTCCTTGAAATTGCGCACCTTGTTTGCGAGCACACCGAGAGTGTCCTCCAACGTGGAAGCAGAGCCCGTAATTTCGCCGTAGAAATAGTTACTCTGCGTCTTGCCTTTCATCTTGTCGGTGAAATAGGGGTGGGCACTGTTAAACAGGGCGAGATCGTCCGCGCAGGTCAGGTCAACCTTTGCCTTGTTGAACGTCATCGTCTTGTTCGTGCCGTTGATGAGCGCCTGAGCGGCAAGTTTGATACGCGTCTTGTAGTAAGCGCTCACAAACTTCTGAGGCTTTCTCTTGATGTTCACGCCGATACCGAGCTTTGCGTCGTCCGCCATTTTGCGGGTAATGGTAAACTCCTTTGCGAACTCGATGTGCTCGATAGTCTTGTGTCCCGTGGTCTCCACGTTGTCGTTCTCAGCGCCCTGCCCTTCCTGCTTGCTCATGAACGTGTCGAAATCGGACTCGCCGAATACAGTCTCGGCATACTTGTTCGACTTCTCCACGTTGTAGAGCTCGTCGAGAATGGTCTTTCTCTTTTCCCAGATATTGGACTCGTTTTCGATGAGCGCCTTAATGGGGTGCTCGAACTTCCCGAACATGGGATCGTTCTTGCCCGACATCGCGCTGTAAATGAAATTCGACATTGTTGTCTGTACCTCCCTTTATACGATCCTAACGACGATTGTATCGCCCGCCGCCGCTGCGCCGTTGAGGCTTTCAACCGTCACAACGCCCGACGTGGTCGTCGCCGTTACCTGCATACCGTCCGTGTGCAGGGTTACCTTGCCGCCCTCAACAAGGCTCGTGGGAGCCGCCGTGACGGGCACTTCATAGAGCTGATTTGCTTCTACCCGCGCAACGGGAATAAGGCGCTTTGCCGCGTCCGCTGCGCAGTCTGCCATAGCGATAAACTCAGGCTTTGCCGTAGCACCGCACTTCGTCAGCTTACCGCTTGTGAGAACGAGAGCCTCGCCGAGCTGCACCGCTTCACTCGCCGTTACTTCGTGAAAAACGGGCTCAGGTACGTTCATTCTCGCGTTCTCAATCTTGATGAGTCTGAACATATAAAAATTCTCCTTATTTTTTTGCTGATTCTTTGTAGAGCTGCCTTATTTCCTTATCTGACAAATCGGGGAATAAGTCTCTCCACTCGGCGAGCTCTCTCTGCGATATTGCAATACCGTCATCTTTTGAGCCCGCAGGTACGGCAGATTTCAAATGAGCTTTCGTTCCGTTCAACGACTGCTGCTTTGTCGCTGCCGCGACGCTTTTGCGCACGCCGTCTGCGTTTGCGGCAGCATACGCTTCTTTTGCGGACAGTCCTAAATCTCTGAACCGTCCGAACTTCGCAAGATTTTCTATCTCGGTGAGCGATTTCAGGCTTCGCGTTTCGGGGTATTCGCGCTGAATTTCTTCGAGGTCGGCTTTCATCTTCTTTTCAAACTCGATCTTCTGATAAAGTCTGCGCGCTTCCTCGTTGCGTTGACTCTCTGCCTTTTTCTTCCGATAATCTTCAAGCGAGAGATCCTCGGACTCGGCAGCCACCTTTTCGAGCCCCTCCAACACATTTTCCGACTTTACACCCAGCTTGGCGAGCGTGTCCGCACTCTGAGCCTTTAAGGCGTCGTACTCCTTTTTCAGAGCCTCATATTGTGCGTCTTTTTCGTCCTTGCCCTCGGGCTTGGCTTCGGGTTCGGGCTGTTCCTCACCCTTGTCCTCGTCGTCTGTGTCGTCGTCGGAATCGGCGTCATCTTCGCCGTCCTCCTCCGCCTGTTCTTCATCTTCGATGACGTCGGGAATTATGATATTGCCCTCGTCGTCATACTCGAACTCGTCGTCCGCGTCGTCTTTTCCCGCTTCGTCGGTATCGACGCCGTCCTTTTCTTCATCGAGATCTACATTCTGCTCTTTTTCCATGACCGTTTGTTCCTCCTTTCAAATTTTGGCGTTAATTATTTCTTGCCGCTCTTGCCGCTTCTGAGGTCGTTGCCCTTGACTACCGTGGACTTGGGCGAATCGGAGCCCACGGACTTGGGCGCCTTGATGATACCGCCCTTGTTCGTTGCAAACCTGTTGTCTCTGCTCGGTTTCATAAAGCTGTCTCCTCCTTTTTAAGATTTTTTAAGAAAACAAAAAAAGCCCTACTGCCGCTTTCGGCAAATAGGGCTCTGTCTCTCGGGACTTTGGCACAAAATAATGTTTATCGTGCATTTGCACAAGCTATTCAGTTTTTACGTTCCACAGCTTACCACACTTCCTGCACTTAAACGTCAGCCCGTCAATCTTGCTGCTTTTATGTAACCCGACGCGGGCGAGCTTCTCTTTGCAATGAGGACAAACGATATGCGTAATATCAGATTTTTCAGCAGGCGTTATGCTCAACATCTACTTGTGCACCTCCTATTATCTATGATAGCACAGAATAAACGGCGTTTAGTCGCAATTTATAAATAAAAAAAGCTGCCACGATGACCGTAGCAGCTTTTTCTGATAAAGTTTTAGAGTGCATACCGCTTTCGCCCGTATGCGGCATAACCGTTGATTTTTCCGATGAGCGCTGTGCGCACCTCAAACCACGACTTGGAGTTCAGGAACGACATCGCGTTTGGCTTGCCGTTGTGCGTTTCGTTATAGATAATTTGCGCGATTACGCCGACAACGCTTTCCTTGGTGTAGTAAATTTCCGACAGGTCAAACAGATAATACATACTCATAGCCATACACTTGCGAGCGGCTGAGCTTAACGCAAAGTTATCTTTACAGGTTGTGAGAATATTCTCGTATTCCTCGCAAAGAATACCCATATCGTCATTAAAGCGTGAGCCTACGCCATAGTAAACGTACAGTCTCTGCGCCATATCGAGCTGTTTTGAGACCATTGCCTGACGCGACGCCGATATTGAGCCCCCATTCTTCGCTTTCTTTTGCGCGTTCTCGGAACGGGATCCCACATCGTATGTGAGCGGGACAAGCGCAAATACGCCAATCGCAACACCTAAGCCCCAAGCAGCAGCGCTTATCACAAACGTAATTCCGCGAATAATCGGAATGCACGACAGCGGGAGCAAGACAGTATCAACAACAATCTCGCACAGGCATAATAAGAAATATACTACCGACATCGGAATAAAGATAACCGATAGCATCCAAAAAAACGGGCTTGAAAAGCGTTCTTTCAGCACAATATTTCTCATCTGACCGTGAGTAATCTCGTTTATTCGTTCTTTGTAGCTTGCAACAGACTTTATTTTTGTAGGCGCTGTGACCTCGTAGGTATAATACATCTCGTTTTGCTCCATAAACAATAAGGGCGTCTCCGATAGAGAGGAGACGCCCGCATAGTTTTGACCGTACCCCTTTATTGTCGCTACACAACCACAAGCAGTGGGAAAAAAGGATACACCTATGCCGAGATGTAGCCCACTGCTGATATTAGGTTGTGTAGCCTAATTAGTGTACCACATTTTGCACAAAATAGCAATCGTTAATAGCCCATTTTCAGAAATCTCTGATTATTCTGCCGTTTCGGACGGTAAACCCGCATTTCTCGGCAATCGCCGCCTTTTGCGCCTGCGTGATGTTCAATTTCAGAATATACTGCAATAAAGCGCGTTTTGCTCGCTCCGCCGTATAACCCTTATAATCTCCGTCCTGCATGGTATAGCCGCGATAGGCAAGTATGAGTAGCCGCTCGCCGTCTGTCAGATTCTGATTGAGCAGGTACTCGATTGTATTTTTCTTTTTTGAGCCTGAAATTGTGTCTCCGTTTGCCGTTTTGTCGCTTTCAATATCTGAAAGCCCGACATACGCCACTGACAGCTTGCTCATATCTATGCAATCTGACAGCTCGCCCAACGTCGTGCGCTCGTCCACGCCCACTAAATCGGAAAGCGCGTCGTAATAATAAGCGTCATACACCTGCTTTATTGCCTGCGCCTGATCCTCGTCAGAAAGAGCGGCGAACGCCCTGCCATTTATCATGCTTTCAAGGTCTTTCATTGCCTGCGCGTAAATCGACCTAAACCGATTGTACTCCTGCTCCGTGAGCGCAATATCTACACCGCCATAGGTGATAGTGTCACCTATGCTGCGAGGGAGCACCGAGTACCCTTTTGAGTAGAGGTCAACGAACTTGTTGCGTACAGAATCGCTCATATTTGTATTTCCCATTCGCTCGTTAAAAATCAAGCTCATGAGCATAGCCGTCATATCTGTATCGTCGTCCTCTATTGCTTTGTTGAGGTCGGTTACATAGTTTTTCGCGTAGAACGCTTCGTCGATTTTATATGCCGTCGTCGGGCTGATACGCTTGGTGAGTCCATAGAACACGTTATAAAGATTGCGCGTCGGAATACCCGTAAGCTGCCCGATAGAATATATTAAATTCTTGATACGCGCAGCCATTTTCGTGTTGCTCTCCTCTCCCGTTACAGCACCTGCCACACTGTCAAACAAATTTACCGCGCTGTCGAGCATATCGTTAAGGGCGGAATAGGCGTAGTTGTCTATCGAATATCCCTCAACAAGGCGCGAATAAAAGTCTCTTATAAGCGGCAGACCGCCTAAAAGGTTGCCCGTGAAGTCAACAAGCACCTGCTCTGCTGCCGTCTCGTCATCGTCTCTATCTTTGTTATAAAGCCAATTAAAGAGCTGCGCAACAGCCGCCATGAACAGCGCCGAGGTAGCAAGCGCGGTTATAGACTTGAAAACCCTTTTGCGAGCCGTTTTTATCTGCGTACGCAGCGCTGCCTGCCTCGTCGTGTCGGTCTCCACCCTCAATTTTGCCCTCAATGTCGAGAGTTCGCCGACGGAGTCAATGACGCGCCCGATGACTTTCATACTGTCCGCCGAAAACATTGTGAGCGTTCGCATAATTTCATTGCCTGAACGCATGGCTGCGGAGCGCTCAGTAGCGAGAGAGTTCTGCTGCGTTTCGAGTATAACTCTTTTCAGCAGCTTTCCCGCCTCAACCTTGTTTGCTTCCGTACCTATCTTTGCGCCACCGTTCTTTTGAACTTGAACCTGACAAGCGCCGAACAGGCGGCGGATAACAAACCTATCCATTTTGCCGATAGGCGCCATGAGAGCATTTGAAACTTTGCCTACCTTATCGAGAACGCCTTGCGCCATAGCCGCCGTGTTGTCCTGAGCGCGTAATTTTGCGAGCGGGCAATAAATATCGACGTCCTTTGCGGAAACGAACATACCCCGCGAAATACTGCTTGCGTCAAGTACGCTTGAAGCGGCAAACAACGATGAGAGCTGCGTTACCCAAACTTTCGGGTTTGCGCCGAGTTGGAAACGTGCATAGCTTCCACGAATAAAGGAAAGCGCCCTCATACCCTCGCTTGACGACGACGGTATTCCCTGAATATCGGAGATGAGCTTTGAGAAATACTTATTCCCCTTAGCCCATGTGTTCGCACTCTCCGTCGCAACACTTATAGGCTTATTCGGGTTGCCTCCTATATCTAAGTTGTAGAGTTTGTTGTACGTCTCAATAGCAGGAGAGAGCGTAGCATACTTCACAACGGCGTGTATATGCCTGTTAAATACCGCGTCGGCAGACTCAATATAGAGCTCCTGCTTTGCTCCGCGCACCGTGTCCTTGTTGAAAGACGCACTGCTCACTCTGTCGAGCTCGCCCTGAATATCGGACGAATCGACATTCTTTGCAATGTTTCCGCGGCGGATCGGGTAGTAATAGTCCTCTGTGGCGTTTGTGAAGCCGAGCCGCTGCATATCTCTATCGGCTTTGAGCTTCTTTGCGTCCTCATTAAAGGCTTTCTCCAAGATTGCTATATACTCCCTGTCGGTGTCCGTCAAGAGATTTGCAATAGCCGCCTGCTCCTCAATAGCGGCAGCTCTGAGCTCGCTGTCCTCTGTAATATCGGGCGCGAAGCCGTCAACACGAACACGCTTTCCGTCCGCGTCGGTAAACGCAAAACCGTTCTGCGCAAGTCCCGCCTGTGCATGGGAGCGTTTGAGCGTCATGTAAAGACTGATAAGGTGCATTTTTGGCACCTTTACGCCGCGATATTCTACTGTCTGCTTTGCTGCTTGCGAGAGGTATTTCTTATTCTTTTTCAGGAACTCGTCATAGTTCTGTCTTACCTCCATTTCGGTGATTTCGGAGTCAATGGCTGCCTCTCGCAGCTCCGTAAGCATTTCCGTATAGAAGCCGCTCTCGTACATATCCATGCGACGCGCAACCGTCATGGGATCGCCGAAAGTTTGCATATACGTTGAGCCTGCAATCTTTCTAAACAGCCCCACTTTGAGCTGATCGTTTTTGTGAATAGTGTCAATATACCTTGTGGCTTCGGACGCGGCGTCAACCCACCTGCCCTGACGATAAACCTTATTGAATTTCTCCACAAAGTTTGTAAAATACGCCATGAGCTTCTGAATTGTTTGCAGCTCCGCCCTTGAATAGCCCTTTGTACCGTTTGCCACTTCGTCGAGCATATCTGCTATACCCTGCTCGTAGCTTTCAGTAAGCAACGGGTTTTCCTTTGTGTACCAAGTACGCAGGTTTGCCATGATTTTACGCGTCCCCGCAATATTGAAATTGCCTCTGTACTTGATTTTCCCGAGTGCCTCAATAGAGCTCTTGAATACGTCGCTCTTGTACTGAGTAGAGTTGAGGAACGTACCAAGTTTGAGGTCGCGCATTTTTTGAGCCTGATCCACAATACTGTTGATAAGTCTGTTGTTCGCGTTTGCCTCGGAAAGCCTGCTTTTCAGTTCGGCAATCTGCTTTGTGTACTTTTCGACAAGCCTTGCATACTTCGATTTCCTGCCTTTCTGTTCGTAGGCGTTGAGAATGTCGCGGGCTATCTGCTGACGCAGGTTTTTAATCGTCTGAGCGTCACCGTAGGTTGTAAGCATAACCTTTTCAGTGGCGTTATTGACTGTGGCTTTCGCCTCCTCGTACATCTCCACCATTTGCAGGAAACAGTCAGCCTCATTTATGGCGTCAATATAAATGCCCTCCTCTGCCAAAAGCTGCGGGAGCGTGTCGGGTGCAATTCCGCCCTCTTTGGCGCCCCAAACAAGGTTTATACTGTTCTTTCTGTCGTACCTGTACTGTATCTCGCCCTGAATATGTTTCAGGTTGATTTTGTGCATATAGCCGCGCAGAATAGACAGCTTGCGCATAGCCTCGGAGACTTCTCCCTCACTCTCGGCGTACATATCGGTGAGAACGGTGCGCTCAATCATATAGTCGGCAATACGCAGCGCGACGCCGCCGCGATAGCCCTCTTTTACCGTATTGAGCTTTTGGAAAAGATAGTCAACGACCGCTTGCCTGTCTTTGCCGCGCAGCTCGCCATACATTCCGATGTCCTCGAATACGAGCCGTTCCTCAATAATGGAGTTGATGACCTCCTCCGCCTCCGCCTTGGTATAAACGCGCATACCCGTATTGTTTGCGGCAAAACGCGCCCTCTGACCTGCGGAGTAGTTGCTGTGACGCGCATTTCCGTCCTCTGAGCTATCGAGCGCATAGCGAAGCCCGCGCTCGCTCGTGAACTCGGAGAGCTGCGCCGCATATGCCGCATTGATAGGCACAAGCGCCCCGACGGACGCTGAATTATGACTCGTGCGCGTTTTTACGCGCTGCGCCTCCGCGTCCCACGAAGTAAATCTCTGCCCTTTGAATTTGTGCTCGCCCTCCATAATACGGGCGTCATACCTGCTTAAAGAGTCCTCCGTAAAGCGAATTGCCACTGCTACACGCTTTACGCCCGCCTTTGCGAGCACAGCCATACGGTGCCTGCCCTCATGCCCTACAATGCGCATAGTCTCATAGTCTACGCTGAGGTACGGCGTCTGTGTTTCGCGTGAGAGCGCGTCGATATTGAGATTGCCCGCCTCGTCGTAAATCTGATTGCGTCGCGCCTGATTAAAGGTCGTCGCTTTTACGAAGTCTGCGGGGCTGATCCACGTTGCATAAGCCTGTGTATAGCGCGGGTTTGTCGCTCCGTAACGGTCTATAAGGTCAGACATACGCTCTGACGTCCACGTCGCCGTCTCGCCATTGACGTTTACAACGCTATCGGAGAGCGCAAAACGGACGTCTGAGCCACTCGTAGGCTTTTTGTTTGTCGTGAGCTTTATCTGTTCGGGTGAGAACGCAACGTAGCTCACACCTCGGCGCGTTACGGCTTCGCCATAACCGCCGTCGCCGCCCTCGTCCAAGATGAGCCCGTCGTAGTCGTAGCCGTTCTCGTTGATGAAGTCGATAAGGTCGTCCGCGTCCGTCCAATCGGGCAAGCCGACATCGGACAGCGGTGTACCGTTGCCCCATTTACGATAGAACTCGCGTTCAAATATTCTGCGTTCCGCCTCCTGTCGCGTATCAAACGGCTTTGTGATATTGAGATACGCCTCGATAAGCTGCGCCGTAGGCGAACTGTGCGCCTGCATATAGCGCCTCGCGTAGGCTTCGTTTTCGGTGAAATACGCGCCGTTGCTCGTATTGAACACGGTAAAATTTCCGTTCGGCGTCCCGTGGTAAACTTTGAGCAGGCGTCCTTTGCCGTCAACCACCTTACTGTCCTTGAAGAACTCGCGTTGCTCCTGAGAAAGGCTCGCACCTGTACTGTCGGTATCGGGGAGAGCAAAACGAATATCGCTGTCATCGGTCGGGGTTCCGTTGTTCGTGAGCTTTATTTGATTTTCAAACCAAGCCACATAGAACCTGTCACCCGATTCAAACCTAACCTCTACTCCGTCGTAGCCTATAACGTCGCGTATCGCCTCGTGAAGCTCGTTCGGGTAGTTCCTGAACGCCAAATAGTCGCTGTCAAGCAAACCTATCGTGGTGAGGTTTTTCGCGGCTTCGCGTATCATATAGTCCTTTGCTCCAACCTCCCAATATTCCTCGAACATATCGCCGAGCGGAGATTCTTCGGGATCGTATATGAGCGGGTGACGTTTGAGTATCTCATACGCCTGTTTTTGCGTGATTTTAACATCGAATAAATCGCCGCCGTCCGTCGTGCGGTCTATTACAATAGGCTTTGTGATGTTGAGATATGTCTTGTAAATATTATCGCCGTAATGCCGCGAGGCTTCCTCGTTCGTTGCAAAATAAAAGCCTGCGCCAAATTGATCGTTGCCCTTTCCGATTCTGTTGCGGTCGAACGTATAAAAACTGTTCGGCGAACCGTGGTAGGCAACACGCAATCTGCCGTTTTCATCTATTACTTTGCTATTTTTGAAATACTCACGTTGTTCTTGGCTGAGAGCAGCGCCGTCGCTATCGTTTTCTGCGAGCGCATAACGGCTGTTGTTTCCATAGTTAATAGCTACACCCCGCTTTTCAAGCTCTTTGAGCAATGATGGCGTAACTACCTTATACGGAATTTCTATATTCTCACCGTTTAGCATTTCGGCAATCGTTTGAGCCACTTCTGCGTCAGGGACTATACGAACAGGCTTAAACCACCTCGAAAGAATAACTTTTCTTTCTTTGCTTTTCGGGAGTTTCGAGCTAACGGGACCGCTGTGCCACTTTATTTCTCCCACAGCGTCTTTTGCATACTGAGCTCGATAGCCACTTGTTAATTCACTTGCGGGCACTTCACCCTCGACAATCACAAGATTATCTCTTTTATAAGCCGAGCTAAATTGATCGTTGAGAGGTGATCTTGATGTGTGGAAATAAGGGTTATATGCCGCCTCAATACTGCTGCCATTTGCTTTATCAAGAGTGAATTTATTACCTTTTCGTATGAGCTCGGGGCGCTCATCTGCTTGTTCCCAACGACCCAACTCGCTTGACATGACGAGCTCTCGGGAGCCGTCTGCATTCTTAACTCTCGCCGCCATGGGAGGGTACAACTTTCCGTCGATAACCTGCATTGCCCTGTAAACAGTCACTGTTTGTTGCGTATTTAGAAAGTCTACTGTTTTGTCATCGGGTAAGGCGTAGCGCATATTTTCCGACGGCTCAATACCTCTTTCTATACGATTTGCGGTTTCCCCCAAGCGGTCTGAAAAATACACCCTTTTTCTGTCAATATCAGGTCTCGTTTCGAGCCTTTGTTCGGCGGTCATCTCCAAACGCGACGATACGTCCCGAGCCTCAATTTCGCCCGCCGTGTTTCTATACATATCATCTGCATACTTGCGACCGTTTTTATAAAAATCTGCGAGCTTGCTATACGCCTGCGTATAGTCCCACAATATGTCTCTTTGATTGTCGTTTTTTGCATATTTCGCCGCGTTATCGTATGCCCTCGCAATAGATGACGTCGAAACGTCAAGGCGATTCAGGGTGTCCTCCATATCATACATAGCCTGCCGCAATTCAGGCGCAGCCTCAATACGAAGTTTTAAGAACTTCTCGCGGACGGACGATGCCTCGCCCCTATACTGTTTCAGCAGGCGGTTATACCAATATGTGTCGCTTGATCCCGTCGCAAAACCCTCATGCGCCTGAATCAGGTGCTGAACTTCGTGCATAAGAACAAATTTTGCCTTGTCGGACCACCCGATTTCAGTCGTGGCTACATTCGGTTTACCCCACATAAGCTCGTGGTACTTTTTGCCGAGTTCAGAGGCAAAAAATTTATTTCTCGCCGCTTCCTCCTGCGCAAGCCACTCCTCGGCAGATAACGTCTCTTGCAGACTTTCGTCCGTGTAAAATCTGTTGTACTCCTGATATTCAGGCGTTTGTTCAATTCGCTTGATTTCGGGTTGCCTGTTTTGAAGGTATTTTTGATACTCTTTCGACGTTCTCGTAAACAGTCGCTGATCTAAGACAATTTGTCCGTCCTCAGCAAAAGCCGAGCCGTCAACACCCGTATTGGTCTCCTGCAAAATAACTGTTATATCTTTCAAAAACGGGTATGCGGCATATAGTTTCTCATGGTGCATTATGTCGCCAAGTTTTGCTGTACGATAGCCCCCGTCCTCCGTAGAATGGCTTTCAAAGACAGGTTTTTCTACGAGGGTTGCCGCTGAATCGTCGATTTCATATCGCCATTGATTATCATAGCCAATAAACCACCCCGTCTCTTTTCTTATAGTTTCGCTGTCCTCTCCCGCCGCCAACAACTGCTTCGCTCTATCAAGCATAGATAAGTCAGCGGTTTCGCTCGCTTCACCCGCCAAAGCAAACTTCTTGCCTTTTCCCGATTTGCGGTTGACATTTTCTGCGTTTTCGGCTATACTATTAGTAGAAACAGGTTCTATCCTCGGTAGCGTTTCGGACGTGCTGTTCAGGGCTTCGGCATTGGACGACGGAGAAGTAGCCTGTTTTCTTTTTGTGATCCAAGCGCTCTTTAATGTGAGCGCTTTTTTCTTTTCCGAGACAATAGTAATGGCGGTGACTCTGCCGTCGATTTCTTTTTGGAACATTATACCGACATTGCCGTTTTGGTCTGTGCGTCTCACGCTGTCGGGCTCAATAAGTGTTTCGATAATATCTTCAAAATTATCTTGCGTAACGGCAATATCGCCCTCATGCAGAGCCGTTCCATGCTCCCCGTGCCTTGAAAATATATGCCGAATGTCATCGCCGCTTAAAGCAATACTCTTACCCTCGACGTTTACCTCTGTTTCCGCGAGAATTTTTGCCGCCGTGCTTGCGGGAATTTTACCCAAAAACAGCCGCCTTTGCGTAGTTTCATTCTGCACGCCCTGTATAAATTGTCGAACATCGCTGTAAGAACGGGCAACCTGAAAATGTTTCGTTTTTTCTATGCTCTCTATCTCGGTTTCTGAATACTTTCCAAGCAGCTCGAACGTCTCAGACAATGCAGCACGAGACGCCTCGGAAGCGTCCGATGTAATATGCGAACTGTCCTCTAAGCCCAAGTATCGCTGATTGCGTGCAGAAAACTCATCGAACAGTTTTTTATACTGCCGATAGAGCCGTGCCGCTGCGCCCGTGAGCCTCTCGTCGTTCTGATAGTCCGTTCTTGCCTTTTTGAAAAAGCTGAGCACTTTATCTTTGAGCGTTTTCTTCTTCTCGACGAGCCTTTCGAGAATGTTTTTATTTGAGAGCGTCTGTTCGGCAAAATGCGCGTTGATTTCGTCGCTCACCTCCAACGCGCTGCCGCGTCCTACCGCCGCATAGCGCTTGCGTATTTTCTCTTTTTCGGCGGCAGTCATCGTCTCCAAGCCCTCCGCAACAGTCAGAGAGCCGTCCGTATCATTGTAGATAGCGTGAGTAAGTTCGTGAATGAGAATGCTCTCGCCCGATCTGCTCTTTGCTTCGGGGTTGATGATAATGCGGTTATTTTTCAAGTCTATTGCCCCGTCCGCATAGGTGCCGTTTGCCGCCACAAAGGACGCCTCTTTGCTGAACACAACATTAAGTCCAGAGCGTGCGGAAACACGGGCGCAAGAAAGCACAAAGTCCTCCTGCACGCCCGCAGCTCTACCCTGACGAATTGTTGCTCTGATTGCAGCCTGCGCTGTCGCGCTTAAATTCTTGTATTCCGCGATATTCTCGCGGGCATACGCGTCGAGCTCCGCTGCCTGTTCGCGCAGCCTGTTCTGCGCCTCTGTATGCTGTCTGACGCCGTTTTCATAGTTCTGCTCGTTCGTGTGTATTTCGCGCAGGACGCGGTTTGCTTCCGTACGCGTAAGCGCTTTTGACATGAGCCCACTGTCGTAGTCGTACACATAGTAGCTGTCGCCGCGCTTTGTAATGGCGATGTCCGTCGCGCCCTGTGTATAACGATAGGTGCCGTCGTTGCGCAGATTTACCATGCGCGGCAGATTTTTTCTTGCAGACTCAGGAGCCACGGCTTGCGCCTCTTTGACGAAGTTACGCTCCTGCTGATACTCCTCTATGCCACCGTTTGCAACAAACTCGGTGATTTTTTCCTGAAACTGCTCATTTGTGAGCGTGTCCCAATTATCAATGCCGAGCCTGTCCGCAACCGCCTGACGTTCCGCGTCCGTTGCCTGTTCCACAAACCTGTTGAGGTCTGCCTGCGTAGAAAGCTGCTGCCCTGTGAGTGTTGCGTCCCTGAAACGCGCCGTGTCCATAGTAATTTTGCCGACTGTATCGGCAACGGCAATAGTGCGCAGCACGGAATTTGTTTTGAGCGCTTTTGCCATTGTCTTTCTGAAAGAGGCGGCGTCCGTCGTATCGACGCCCTCTCTTATCTGTTCCGCCGTCACCTGTATGGGCTTGCCGTTCTGATCCTGATAGCCAAGCTCATTGAGCCGCGCTGCGACCGCTTCCGCATTATTGTAAATATTCTCCGCACTCGCCGTGACGATAGGTTCAAAGGCGGCGGAGGTATTCGCCTGTTCAAGTACGCCAAGAAGCATTTTCTGACGCACCGTGCGCACCTCGCCGTCCGTCTTTTGCAGGCTCGTTTTCAGCTCGTCGAGCGTATTCTGAACAGCCTGAAATGTCTCAAAGTCTGTCTGATTTTCAGTTTGGTAGGCGGAAATCTGCTCCGCAGTGGTGATGACATCGCCTGCCTTTCCCTCGCTGACAAGCGTATTCCCGCGAACAGTACCGCTTAAATTCCTGAGCGAAACATCTGCACCGCCCATGAGAGCACCGCTCACGCCGCCGACAAGTGCCGCATAAGCAACCTCTTGAAATGTTGCGTTTTTGGCGTTCGGATCATAAGTCATGCGCTTGTAGACAGGTTCAAGCATAGCGGAGACGCCCTCCTCGAACGCTTCACCCGCAAAACCTTTAACCATTCCTTTGAGGAGCGTCTGACGCGTGGCTGTTTTTGCAACCTCTTTGCCGAACGACTTTGAAATACTTTTTACGACGGCGCCCGTACCTGCGCCAATAGCGCCCGATACGCCCTCAATGGCGCCCTCAGTAACGCCGACAAGGGCACCATAGCCGAACTCTTTGCCTGTAAGCTCTCCTGTTTGGTCGTACGCTTCTTTCGTTGCGCGTCCTGCGGCGCCTAAACCCGCTATGCTGCCCGCTATAAGCGCCGCTGCAACGGGAGCCAAGGTTCCGCCCGACGCTGCGGTGATTGCGCCTGCTGCCGCCACGCCCGCGATTGCAGGCAAGCTCGTACCAATGCCGCCCGCAACGTCTCCGACGAACTGCCACCCCTCCGAGGGGTTGAACCATTCGTCCGCGTGATTATAGTTTACCCAATCGTTTGCGATCTGCTGTTCCGCCCAATCGTCGGCGCCGAACAGTTTTGCGAGACCGCCTGCCGTATAGTCCCAGATACCCTCGATTCCGCTCAAAAAGCCTAAACCGAGCTTCTCAAAGGCGTAGCCTATACCGCCGAAAAAGCCGCCCTGATTTTTCTTTTCTTCTTCCTCGGCAGCGGCTTTTGTGATTGCCGACTTTTGCTGCTCCTCCGTGAGCATGGAGGAGACGCCTATTTTATACGCGTTTTGTTGCTTGAAAGATGAAAGCGTTGCCATTTTAACCTCTTTTTACTGCTTCAAGAATTTATCAATATAGCCCACAATCTCGTCCTGAGTCACAAGCCCCTTTCCGATAGAGACTTTCAGGAAAGCGCCATTGAAAGCCGCAAATTCTTCCTCCGAAACGAAGTCTTTCCAATCTTCATAGCTGAAAAGCCCGTATTTTTGAATATCTTCCTCCATTTTTTGCGCGTCGTACTTCATATCTTCGTCGAGCGCGAAAATGTTGTACAGTCCCTTTATGTCGTCTGTGACGGACAGCATACCGTTTGCAAAACTGTTTATGTGCCCTGCCGTAACTACCGCGTAGCACTCAGTCTGTGAGGTATAGACTTGATAATCTGTCAATGTGACGATTTCCTTGTCGTACGCTCCGTTCTTCGCGGTGACGCGATAGAACCTGTGACCGACAAAGTCCTTTGCATTTTCAGGGTTAATGAGGACGTATTCTTTGCTATCAACGTCAAAGAAGCCATGCTCAAACAGTACCTCCACGTCCGCAGCGTCGTCGAACTGCAATTTGAGTACCTCGTATTCTTTCTCGCCGTCGTGGAACACATAGGAGATAGGCGAAACGTCGAGCTCGCCTGTCAGGTGATTGAAAACAAGCACGGAATCTCCCACTTTTATATCTTCGACGGCTTTTTGCGTGCCGTCGGCAACGGTAATCATAGTGCCCTTTGCATAGCAGCCGCCTCCGTCATCGGTGTTGTACGCTTGGTCGTATGCGTTGTTGATTTTGTTCTTCGTGTCCTGCGTGAGCCAGCCCGTCGACACAAGTTTATCGACAATAGCTTTTGCCGTGGAGCTGTCAAGCGCGGCACCGTTCGAGTAGAACAGCGAGGCTGCCGTAATCGCATTTGCCACGCCTTTGTTGTACTGCGTTTTGAGGTTGTTGTATTGCGTCTTTGTAATCTCGCCGCGATTATACGCATTGTCGATGACAGACGTATCTGCCTGCGAGAAATCTGTGTTGATGACTGAGGAATAATCATCGTAGGTGTTAGTCTGATAACGTGACAGCAGGTCGTTGTATTGCTCCTGCGAGATATTATCGTTTTTGAGAGCCGTATCAAGAATGGTCTTGTTTGTAGCCCTGTTTTCGACGTCAATCATAAGGTTGCTGTAATTAGACTTTTGCGTGTTCGTCTTATAGGTGTTCGCGGCGTCCGTAATACTTGTGATTTGTTCCTCGCTAAGCCCATACTGTTTGCCAAGTTCGGCGAGCTGCTCCGCCGTATAATCGCCCGAATTTGCCGAGGTAAGCAGCGCAGCGTAGTACTCCGTCGTCGAGTCTGTCTTTTGGTCGCTCTGCGCGGTGGAGGCGGCATTTGTGAGGCTTTCAACCATAGCTTCGTCAAAGCCATAGTTTTGCGCAATCTGCGCGATCTCGTCGGAGGTATAGTTGCCGCTCTTTGCTGCGTCAAGCACCGTGAGATAGTTCTGATACTTCTGCTCCTCCTCCGCTTTCACCTCGTCGGCTTTCTGCTGCTGATACTGCGCGAGCTTTTCTGCGTTGTTCTGTAAATTCTCAGCGTAGGACAGCTCGGCGTTGAGCTTGTCAGAGTTCGCCTGCTGTTCGGCTGCGAGCGTCGCTGCGTCTGCGGTATATTTTGCGTTGAGCTTCGTCGCCTCTGCCTGAGCGTTTGCGTTCTGCGTCTCAGCTCGCTGTGTTGCATACGCCTGTTGCGTGAGATAGTCGCTATACCCGCTGCCCGAAAGCCCCATGCTTGCAAGCGCCTCAGCGTTTGCACCATAGGTGGCGAGATTCTGTGCATAGCTTGACCGTGCGTCAATCACGCCGCGCTCGCGCTCACTCTCTGCCTGCGCCTCGGTCTCCTGCCTTTGCAACTCCGCCTGCTGAATGGCGTTCTGCTTGTTTTCCTCAATCTGCGCATTGAGCTTGTCGAGCTGTTCCTTGTAAAAACCCTCCTGTTTGAGCAAAAATTCCTCGTATGTATCGACCGTTCCCGTGCCGCTTCCTGCCGTGGAGCCGCCTGTCGTGCCCGCAGAACCCGTTCCTGACGCACTGTCCGTAGACGTAGCAGGCGCTTCTGTTGCTGTTGCAGCGACCGCCGTTCCCGATGTGTCGGGTGAACCGACTGCCGCCGCCTGCTGCGCGATAGCGAGCTGCTGCCCGTAGGTTGTCGGCTTCTGTGCTGCGACGTCTGCCAAGTTCGTCTTGTATGAAGTATCGACGGCATTATTCTGAGCCGCAGGCAGCGTTACAGCAAGAGACGGAGCCTCAATCATATTTCCGAGATTGTCAACGTAGGTCAAACTTAATGAGTTGTTTTTCTTAATCGTATTATTTTTTGCGGTAGTGGTATTTGCAGTATTGGTCTTTTTCGTTGTTGTGGAACCGCCGCCCGCGTTCGCAATCGCCATTGTAAAGTTACTTTTGAGCGCCATTTGCCTGTCCTCCGTTATTTATTTGAGACATAAGGTATGCCTCGTAGTTCTGCCTGTTGCTTATTTCGTCGTCGAGCTGCTTCTGCGTTGCCGCCGCCCGCTGTTGAGCAGCAAGAAGTTCCTGCTGCCGCGCAATCTCGTCTCTGATACGCTCCACGTTCTCGTGCGCCCACGGGTAATGCGCCTGCTCCATGTTCTGCCAAAAGATAAGGAGTGTCTGCGGGAATTGTATGTTGCCATAAGCGCCCTGCTGAAAGTTCTTTCGGTTTTCCTCCCACAGCAGCTCACGCTGCTTGTCAACGTCGATTGAAGCGTCGGCGGAGAATAAATACTCGTCATTGTAGTACCACTCGCCCGCCTCGTCGCGCTCGATGAAGTCATAACGGTTAAAAATACGATTTTGCAGGCGCCCCTGCGCGTCCTTATACACGGCAGGACGCGGCTCATCTGCATACGCGAGGTAGTATTGAAAGATGATTTGGTCTATCTCGGCATACGCGGCGTTCTTCATCTGACGTTTACTGTCAAGGCGTCCCTGTGCTTGCTGCACCTGAATTTGCTTTGCTTTGCCGCTCTGAGCGCTTGAATCGTATTGTCCCTGAAAACTGTCCGTAATGCCGAGAATACGCTTTGCTTGGTCGTAGAGCCTTTCCGCCTGCGCGATGTCGCGGGAAATATCGACCTGTAAATCGAGCTTGCCGAACAGTGCATAATTGCTCTGATTTGCGCGAAAAACTTTTTTGAAAATAGAGTTGTCGTACTCAATTTTCATGTCCTCGGGAGCAATCGGGTAAACACCTGCGCCGAGGAGCTTTTCTTGTATGCGGCTTTCTATTTTGTTGATAGCCTGCTGCTGCGGGCGAATGAACTCACAGTCTGACTGTCCGAGCAAGCTGTCCTCCTCTGAGGTGTTCTTGCGTATGACAATAGGCAGAATGTTCGGCGTATAGAACGGCAGCCTCGTAGGTTGCATTTTAGGCACCTGAACATCGACAAGCAGCGGCAGCAGCACGCCGCTCGTATCGTCAAGCAGCGGCTCACCGTTCGGAGAGATAGCCTGCTGCTTTACTGTCTCCATGACGACCTGCCCGTCCTCTATCACCTCGCACATGGAGGGAATAACCGTTCCGTCCGAGAGCTGAATATCGCGCACGACCTCCTCGTAGTCCTCGTCTTGCAGTTCGTAATCGGGTTTGTCGCAGTTGCAGAGCTCTTTTCGTTTTCCACATTTTTTGCAGATATAGCGCTTGCGGGCGAAATAGTCCTCGATGTCCGAAAGCTCCGTATCGCCCGACCAAATGTACTGACAAACTTTGTCTTTATCGTTTTTGTAGTAGCAGATATAAAGTGTGGCAGTCTTATCGTCTGCGTTATCGTCATTCTCTGTGTCATCTGCAACATCGAAAGAAACACCGTACTTGCGCACGATCTCCTCTTTCGTCGTTTCAAACTGAATGAAGCAATACTCCATGTCCCTGACATCGTAAATGCTCGGCTGTCCCGTAAACCGCTGCGGCGAAAGGCAGCTTATACGCACGTCGCCGACGGTGTTATGCGTGATGATAGAGTCGTCCCACTCAATAAGCCACACGGAGCCGCCGTAAATCGGGTTGAACCGCTCGTCGATGTCGTTGAGCTTTTCAAACGGGAGCTCGTTGCGCTTATTTTTGAGCAGTGTCTCAATACTCTTTGCATTCCTCTCGTTTCGCTCGCTCCACATTTTAGGTGAGACGGACGGGTTAGGCAGATAGCTTGTAACCTGACTTTCCACAAGCTCGTATGTGACGTTGCGTACCTGAGAAGCCTCAACATCGGAGCCGTCTATCTGTCGGCTTCCTTTGTACTGATCGAGGTGCTCCCTGAGCTTTTCGTAGAGCACGTCCGAGTTTGCGCGGGCGTCCTCGTACAAGTCCTTGAAAAAGGACAGTTTTGTGTTTCCGTTCAAATCAATTTTCATAGCAATGGCTCTCCATACCGTTTAATGATTATTTGCCGTTCCTCCTCGCTCGCGTTCAGGTAGTCCTCCATAATGTCGGCGCGGTACTTGACCTTTTTGGGAGCTTTCGGCTGCGGCGGCTGCGTCCAATAGATTGCAAAATAACGCAGGGCGTCGGGTGCATGAGTGAGTTCGTGGGGCTCTTTTGCCGCGTCCTCGGGATCCTTTTCGTCGATGAGAAGCTGCGGGAGCGTCCGTATAAGGTTTGTGCAGGTGCGGAATATCTTTAACCGTGTGTACGTCTCGCCGTTCGGAGCGACGCGCTCTTTGAGTAACTCTTTTATTGCAAGCCACCCTGCATGGCGGTCGTTATTTGACTTTACAAGTTCGAGACCGTTCTCGTAGAACAGCAGCGCCCTGCTCTTGCCCGTCTCCTGCGAGCGATTCCATAAGTCGGGAGGCGCGAGCCGCAGCTTCGGCTTGTACCACGTCTCTACGCTTCCGTCCTCTTTCTCTCGCAGCTCGGCGAGCTTGACCTTTGCCGCTGCGTCCGAGATGATAAGCCCGCTCTGATAAATCTCGTGGAACACATACGCGATGTTGTCGTTGCTGATTGCCACCTTGTAATGCGCGAACATATCGAGACCGTAGTCCAACGTGTTGTAAATCGTCCAATCTTCGGGTATTCTGAACGGCTCACAGGTGTGCTTGCTATAATCGAACTCGGAGAAATAGCTGCCACCGAGGTTTGCGAGCGCCTCCTCTGCCGTGCGCGGGTATTCCTGCTTAACCATAACGCCCAAGTCTTTTGCCGTTCTCTCGTACCATTCCTGCGTCCTGCGCGGATCGGAGAATACAGAGAGGAATATCTTGTGAAAGGCGTTCTCCTCTACCCACAGACTCTCGAACAGCGTTCCTTTCTTGATTGTCGATAAGCCTATAACCTTGCCTCCCGTCGGGCGGTTGATTGTCGGGTACGCCGACGTCCAAATCTCCTCCGCAAACTCCTGAAACGCCCACTCGTCGAGCAGTAGAATGTTGCCCGTAAAGGAACGACCTGCCGACGGCGAGGACGGAAACGCCTTGAACGTAGATACAAGTTTTCCGCCTCCGTCCGTTATCAAAATTGAGGTTGCCGTAGATTTCCACACAAGCCCGCCCGCTCGCAGAATCTCGGGCTGATTATCGAGAATGACGCCCATGCGGCGTACAAGCTCCTTTGCGTCGTCCTCAGTCTTTGACAGCGCCACCACCGTATGCCCGAGGTTGAATATGAGGTCGTGAGTGCAGTAGTAAAGCGCGATCCACGTTATACCCATTTGTCGGGCTTTCAGAATGAGGTTGAGTCGGTATGTGTCGAAGTCTCGCAGCGTCTGATTTTGCGCGTCCCACCCCTTAAAAGGAATAATAATCTCGGGTGAGTCTTTGTCCTCGATGACGCAGTAGTTATTCGCCCAATACACCACATTGCCGCGACAGAACTCAAACTCTGCCCGCATAATGTCTTGTATGTAGTCAGCGTAATTGACGGAGGCGGCTTTACTCTTTCTTTTCACTGTCATGCAGCCGCCTCTCCACTCGCTCGATTAAAGCTCGCGTCTTATCGTCCAAGGCAACGCCTGTGACGTTTGTCTCAACCTCCTGCTTGTCTTTCTGATTGTGATTGTTCACCGCCTCGAACTTTGCGTATATCGGGTTATACAGCCCGCGTATCGCGTTTGACGTGAGCTTTCCGAGCTGAATCTCTTTCGCGCGTGCGTAGCAGTCCGCAAATCGGGGGTGTTCTTTCGTCCAATTCAGCAGCGTTCCCGTTGTCACGCCTATACTCGCCGCAAACAGCTCAAACGTCGGGTAAGGAGGCGGCAGCAGAATCGGCGTTCTCGCAACGACCTTGCCCTGCTTATCGAGCGTCTCTTTGTACTGAACCTCCACATCGGAAGTATTGAAGAACTCCAACAGCTTGTCGCAGTACTCCTCCTTATACTTGCAGGAGGCTGCGTTCTCTTTCTGAAAGCGCGTCTCCTCTCCGATTTTATTGCCCTTGACGAATTGACCTCTCGCGTTCCTCTTTTTCGTCTCCGTGGGCTTTTTTGTCTGACTCATTCTGTTTCTCCTCCGATAAAAAACAAAATGAGCCCTATTACTCCATTTCGGAATAAAAGGGCTCTAACCTCAAAGGGTATTCGGCACATTATCTACTTACTATCTTACCACACACTTTTGCGCTTTTAGTCGCAATTTATTATGGCTCCGCGTATATTCTGCTCGGCTGCCTATATACTTGTATATAATTATATACATTCTATTCAACAGAGTATTATATACAGAGTCTATATATAAACTATACAAGCGCGAGGCTTTTTGCTATGTCGTAGATAAGTTTCTTTTTTCTCTTATAGTATGTATTCTTTGATATGCAGTAGGACGCGGGCGAAAAGTCATAGCCTCGCCTGCTTTGTATGTCCCGCAGCAGATCCATTCTGATACCGACCTCGATGTCCTCCAAGGCTGTATCAATAATCGCATTGAGCTCTACAAACCGCGCCAAAACCGCGCCTGTAACATTGCCGTGCTTTATCGCCCGTTCGCGGCGGGCATAGTCCACGCAAACCGCCTTTACGATCTCGACGACCGATGACGGCAATTCAAATTGAAAATACATTTTCGATTTTGGCATAAGTCCGATTCCTCCCGCCGAAATTATCTCGGCTGCTTTGCGATGAGTTCGTTATATTCCTTTACCCACTCTGCGGGTATAGGGTAGCCCGCGTCCATATATCGAGCGATTGCCGCCTTTATATCGCATAGGCACTCAGCCTCGTGTATGTAGCGCGGCTTTAAGCCGAGAGGCGGCTTTCTGATATAGCTAAATATCATACCTGTTCTCCTTGTTGCTTGCTAAGTTCATAAGCGCCTTTACCGCCTCCACGTCAAGCATAGCCTTTGCTGCCTCTATGGTCTCGAACGTCTTGTCGGTGATTTCCTGCTCGCTCTTATTCAGGCACCTGCCGACAGGCAGCACGGCGCTGTTACGGACGAACGCGAACATTTGCAGGCGGAGCATTTTGTTTTCCTTGCGGGCTTTATCGAGCGCGTCCGAAAGCTGCTTGTTTGCTGCTGCCGCGAGGCGGTACTCGTCCTTGTAGGTTTCGAGCTCCCGAACCTGCTTTGCAAAGTCCTCCACCTGCTGCCCTGTTCCGATGAAAAACAGCGCGTCCGCGGGCTCCTGCTTCGGCAACGCCCTTTTGCAGGCTTTACACGACGCCATGCGCCTGATTGTCCTTTCCTGCCCCCACTTATCAACGCGGCTCCTTTTTATCTCGCAAACTCCACGACGGAAGCCGACATCAACGATGAAGTGCTTGCAGTCATTACAGGTTTTCACATCGTCGTTCATTGCCGCTCCCCCGCTCCGTCCACGCAGAAGTTTTCCCACTTCTTGTATGCGTCCACATAGCAGCGCTTTTTGTCGCCGTCGTATGTGAGCTCATAGTACATACCGTCTTTGAGCGTCGTACTTGCGAGAGCCTTGTTATTCTGCAAAACCTTGACCTGCCACACGATGTACACGTCGTCCTCGGTGAGCTGAATGATGTCTGAGACGTCAAGGTGCGCGTTCGCGTACTCGCAGACTACCTTTTTGACGAGAGCCTGAAATTCCTTGTCGCCCATATCAGTTGTGCCTCCACGTCAAAATCCTCGTGTTCAGAATGCCCGAATAGCGCAGCATGACGTCGAGCTGCTCGCGCATTTGTGCCACCTGCGGATAGCTCGCAATCTTGCAAGCCTTTTCGTCATCTTCGAGAAAGGCATTAAGTTTGACGATTTTCTCGTCAAGGTCGCGCTTTTCCTCCACAAGACGGGAGAACGGCGTGCTTTCGCTGCTGTCGCAGCAGCAGACGGGCTTTTCGTCGCATACATCGGCGACTTCGGGTTTGTTGTTGAGTTCTTTCATGATAATATCTCCTTTGCCTTTCGGCTTTTTAATAACTGATTTTGAGTACCTCTTTGACGATTTCGTCTATCTTGTCCGCCATTGTGGACGGTATGAGCTCGTCGAACTCATAGTAGAACGCCATTTTGATACGCTCTGCAACGTCCTCGACTGCTTTTTTCAGCCCCTCTTGCAGGTTTGTATTTTTCTCTTTGAGCATATCCGCCCGATTTTTTTGCATTATAGCGTCAGTTTTAGTTTCAACAGCTTTATGCCAAAGAGCAGTAATTTGTGTTTCGAGACGCCCTATCTCGTTCACGACCTGCTCTTTCCACTTTGCTGCAAACCCTTCCACGTCCTCGCATACCGTAGTCGGAGCGAAACCCATTTCGTCGAACTCAATCATCAAATCAAGCAGACGATCCTTTATGTTGACCTCTCTCCTCGAAACAGGCTCTCTCGGCTGCCGAATTTCGGGAGACGCGGCTCCCTGCCTGTAAGGAACCACGAGCACGTCATCTCCGACGCTGTTTTTCAGCTCGTCGAGATCGACGCTGCCGTCCTCCACGAAAATAAAGGTTTTAATCATCTTTCCGTTCCTCCTTGTAGGCTTTCTTTGCCTCGTCGATGTAGTTCTCTATCATTCTCGACAATTCGTCGAGCCTGTCCTCCATGGACGAAAAGTCGTTAAGCTGCTCTTTGTAGGCGTTCAACTTCCGCGTCCTGTAATACTCCGCAACCTCGTCAAGCTCCACGATTTCAACGGTTTGAGGGCAGTTTTCACGACCGTTGAACTCCTTAACGAGCGCGGCGATGTCCTCATCGGTCTTTCCTCTCGATTTGAGCAGCTCATAGTCATCGCCTGCGTCTCTCACGATTCTCTTTGTTTCTTTGTCCCTGTAAATGATTACTTTCATTGTTCGTCCTCCTATATCCACCGCACCTCTGTTATCCCCGTATAGCCCTTTTGCCACACAAACCACGCATACGCAACGGCGGAACCGCCGCCCTCCCGCATACGGTCAAACTCTGCATTTTTGGCGCATAGAACGCGCTCGGAAAAGACGTAAACGCTGCGGGGGGGGGGTGTCCCTAAACAGCTCTATGTAACGTCGTTTTCCCTCCAAGAATGTGAGTTTGAGAAACATATAGCACTTGCAACCCTCGTGCAGAAGTTCCAACGCTTTGAGCACAAATTCTGTCGCGTACTTATACGGCGGGTTTGTCAGAATATCATGCTCGAACGAGAACAACTTGCCCTCCTGTTTGAGGAAGTCCAAGACCAAATGCTGCTTTGCGTAGCCCCTGTTCTTGATGTCGCTATTGAAAACGTCGTAGCCACGCTCCGAGAGCCTCTCGGAAAGATGTCCGCCGCCGCAGGCACACTCCCAAATAAAGCTGTGCGGCTTTTCAACCTCCAAGAGTTTGTCAATCGCTATCGGATCAGTAGCATAGTAGTCGTCTGTCTCCCTCTCGGTTTCTGTGTGATTGCTCGCCCCGAGGGTTTTCCAAACGGAATTTCCGTTCCCGCTCCAATCTTTCGATGTCATTGAGCCGTCCTCCTGTACTGCCTTTTCGTTCGGCAGCTCTCATCAATAACCGCGTTGAGCATTGCCATTGTAGCAATGACGCGCCGCGACGCGATCTCCGCACAGTTCGCCCGCACGAGAGCCTCCGCCACGGGCGGACAGACAGCGTTGCCCATGCGGGCAATCTGTTTTGCTTCGCTGTACCGCTTTCCGATATGAGACTCGATGTCGATGATGTAATCGGGCGGGAAGCCCTGCGCAAGCATGAGCTCCCGCGCTTTGAGCATTCTCATTCCGATGTCGGAGATGAAGTACCGTTCGCCGTCAATCTCCATAATGAGAATCTCATCGGCGGCTATCGAATAGCCTGCGTATTTGTTCAGAAGCTCGCG